>Ga0326758_100153_pt1 | contig 20635 bp, 31 predicted proteins | sample GCRJH_S_FD_207221 | JGI IMG/M metagenome (GOLD analysis project Ga0326758, IMG submission 207221) | Hot spring sediment microbial communities from Geyser Creek Basin, Yellowstone National Park, WY, United States - GCR.JH_S | ecosystem: Environmental > Aquatic > Thermal springs > Near-boiling... | reverse complement strand
TCATCGTATAAACCAGCCATCACTCAACACCCTTGTCTCTGCACCTTGGCACGGCGTATTTTAGAGGGTGTGGGTGTACCTCAAGACCTTCCATCCCTTTGGGTGTGACTAAATCTGTGTATGTCCATGCATTTGACTCCTCAAAATGGTACCACTTACCTACCTCAAGCTCATAACATTCATAACCTGCATTTTTTGGTCCCCAGTCCCATACCTCATCTACGTGGTCTGGGCACGGTATTGGTTTCACGGGATTGCAATCCATATCCACTACCCTGTACATTCCTTTCCTTACCTTTAGTATGAACGTGGACCTACCCGTGGGTTTTTCCACGGGTTTGGGTTCGTTCTTATTTTCCCTCACCATACATGTTAATAGAGCACAGGGGTTTATAAGCTTTCTCTTACGTGGAAATCACGTGTTTATAATCATAAGATAAGGCACGGAATGGATTTAAGGGTGATTTTGAAAGACAGGGGTCTTACCACGGCAGTTTACCAACGCAATACAATGCCACATGCCTAACCTCACTCATTATTTCCCACTCCGTCACCCTAGACACGTGCATACTTGACACTCTCTTAAACGTTGCCTTCTCACTCTCAACCGTTACACAATAAAACTCAATATTGTATGGCTTTTGAGTGCTATTGGGTCTCTCTACATGAACCACAACATACTTACCTGTTGGTAATTCCCACGTTACATATCCATGCTTTCCTGTCCTTGATTTCTCAATCAACGTTGGCTTTACAATTGTAACCTCACCGTTACTACCAACCCTATACACTATGGACTTACTTACGGCACCCATCTCCGTCTCCCTATACGGTCTTTTCATTACATAGACCTGGCTCATACATGGTAATAGAGCAAAGACCCTTTATAAACCTTACCTCACATAGAAATCACGGACTAATAAACACAAAAAGCACATTAAACTTAGGCGCTCGAGCGCCCTGGCGCTCACGCTAAGCCTCTCACGTTAATCGCACCTCGAACCTAACGTGTAGATTACAGTCGTAGAAAAGACACCATACCCATCAATCCACGGTGCACCATCACCGAAGGACACCTGTAGATTACACATGTAGAATTCACGGTACCTAAAACCATCATACCTTACCCTAGGGTTAAGACCACGGTATTCGGTTCTTACGTGTAGATTACAGCCGTAAAGTAACTTTTACGTTCGACGGTATTCGGTTCTACCGTGTAAGCTACAGGTGTAGAATCCACGGTAAATCCTAATTAATACTAATTATATAATTAGTATTAATGCGGAATATCGTGCTTAGGTTCATACCACCGATAGTCACGGGCTTGGGATTAGCGATTATGGAGGTTACGGCACAAGCACATTACGGTTACTTTCCAACACCGTGGTCCATATCAATGATTGCCATGGTGATTAGTCCGTGGTTTGTAGGCACGCTTATAACTGCAATCGGTGCTTATTTGTTCTCAATGATTGACTTACGGATTGATTTCCTAACGTTCATTGCCTATGTTATTAATGTATTTGCATGGGAAGACACTTGGTACTGGGTAATCCGTTGGCATGTACCATATAGCTGGATTTTCTACGTCTATGGAATTGGCATACCGTACTTGGTTTATTTTGGCATACCGATTGATACGTTGATAGACTTTATCATAAGTTATGCGATTTTGATTACCGAAAAACCTAGGATATGGATTTAAAGGTGGGTTATATTCCACGCAATCACAAAGACCTTAATCAGAGACCATATTATGAACGGCTTTTCCATTATTTTGAACCTAACGGCAATGAAATACATAGTGGTTATGATTAGTTGGTAAAGCACCACGGCAATTAGGCACGCTATGTAATTATTGTTGATTAAATGGCGCCATGCATTGAGTTCAACATCACCATAGAATGTAAAGGCAATGTATGACGTGGTTAAGTCCATTGCGTTAAGTATTGTCGCAATTTTATAGAATAACTTAACGTTCATGGTTATCACCTATGAACGATAATAATACATATTCACGAAATCCTTACCGATTGTGTTCATTATTTGACGCAATAATCCAGGTTTCCTTTTCACGGTGGTTTTAACGTCGGTTTTTACGGACCTAGGCTTAGGTGACCTCAGGATTTCAGAGACATCAACGGCATTGGCATCATTAACATTAACCTTGGGTTCAATTGGTATATACGCAATGATTTTACCACGGTTCACATGAACCCTGGCTTTCGGTTCCCTATTCCTCTCAATTTCACTGAGTATTTCCTGTAACTCACGCTCATACCTATCAGCTCTCTCTGGGTCCAATTTCCTTAATCTCTCAATCTCACTTCTCGCTAACTCAATATTCTCATTCCAATACTTAGACTCACGTGGGTCTCTCAATGTCCTAAAGACCTCAAAAAGCACAATCTCAATAGAGCGTATTTCAGCCTCTCTTTGCTTTCTTAATTCCTCGAGCGCCCTGGTTGTTATCTCACGTAACTCTCTCAATTTCGGTCTCAGTCTCTCATAGCTCCTGATTTGCCTTAACCTTCTCTCAGTAACGGGCTTTAACACATTATTGCCATCAACCACAGGCTCAGGCTTAGACTCAATAACCCTAACCTTAGTCATGGGTTCAGTTTCAACCTTAGGCTTAGGATTGACAATATTCTCTAACTCACGTGAGTACTTAACACCTAACTCACGGTTGAACTCTTTTAGCTCCTGGATTAATTCCTTAGCGTAATCAACGGTCTCATTATCATTAGGATTACCCTTAAGGTAATTCAATATTTCCCTTAACCTGCTCTCAATCTCATAAGGCGCCTTTTCCATTGCAATATCAACATTATTATCTACCTTAGCAATTATGAATTTGCTAAGCAATTCGGATAATGAATAACCTAATGTGTCCTGCGATTTAAGGTCCAACATGTGGATATCAAAATTATCATTAAAAGACTCAAAATCAAAGTTATCGGTGCTAATGCCTAGTGATTTAACCACATTTCTAACTATGGATTGCAATACTACATAGTTATTCTTTACCACGTGCTTTATGCTATCATAAGACCACAAAGTATCCACAATAGACTTAACCAGGTCCTGCATGTGGTCTTTTCCGTTATCCTTAACCCGTGCTTTTTCCTTAACCACCATACACGTAAATAGAGCACGTTAAGGTATATAAACTTTTCTACATACAAAATCACGGCTTTATACACCGTAAATTAGGAATTGAAAGAACACTCTTTTCGCATTTTTTCTTTCATTTTCCCTATTTCAATTACTCATACCTTTCAATTTCTAGGTAAAACCTGTTATGCGCACATTCCTCCTGGTTTTTCCCTATGACGTGGCAAACAATAATGAAACACAAACCATAGCATTACGTTAATAGAGCACAATAATTAGCATTACAACATAACCAACGTAATCATGAACTTACCATGTTATTAATAGAGTACAATCGTGTTTAATGTATTCTGAGTAATGAATTTGTAAACCTGCATTACAATCAATAGAGCACGTTACCTATTATTACAATCTAAACATTGTATTTCTAAACATTACGTGTCATAAATAGTGTACAATCATAACACGTGAAATCATGCAATCATTGCATAACATAAATAGAGCATGTAACTTAGTATTACATTTTAACTAATGTGTTAATAAACAAACCATGTCATTAATAGAGCACGTAAATTACTCACATTATCTATATAGCGTATTTACAAACCTGTATTACAAACATATGGCTCTATGGTTTATGCCGTTATGTAAATAGAGCACGTTACTAATAATTTATTGCTAAATAACGTTTTAATAAACGTGCCGTATTGTAAATAGAGCATGGTTTTTTACGTTGGGTTTTTATACGGTTATTTATTGATATTGTGGTCCTTAACGTGAACTATATAGATTATTTATGGCATGGTTAAGCCTCTTTCATTAAGTATATAGTCAAGGATTTTTATGGTTACGGTTATATATAGGACCGTGGTTTTTTGTTTTTATTACGTTCACGGTTTACGTTTATGATAACGTAATTTTCACGGAGAAAAGTTTATAAATCTTTTCGTGCTCTATTTCACGGTATGGTCTCGGTAACGGAAATGGGAACGGGAACGGAAATAGAATGGTTAAGTGAACTACATAAAGAGTTGAACGTAAAGCGTGGAAAAAAGGAATTGAATGTGAAAATAACCATAAAGCTGGGTTACACCGAAAACCGTGAAGTCATGTACATGGAGGCTAACGTTTATGATAGACGCACAGGTAAGTTAATCGGAAAGATAAGTAGAACGGCAGAAGATAGTACGTTATCGGTGGTTCATATTGAGTTGTTAATGGACTTTTACAATTCGGTGATTAATGAGTTAATCAACGGTGGTTCAACACATAAAACAAATTCACGCATTGATAGGTGGTTATAAATGGCGCAAAAAATTGAAATTGGTTATGAGGAATGGAATGGTGTTGTTGTGCGTAAGTACTTTGTTGGTTATGAGTATGTTGTGTTGTGCGATATACCGTGTTTGAACCTTAATGAAATGTCAGAAAGTGAAATAGAAAACGCTTTAATTGCGTTGTTCAATGCGACAAAGGATTACGGTGTTGAAATTGGTTTATGGGACGACGTTCACGTGTTTAATGTACCGTTCAATTGTGTTATTGCGAGTACTAAGCCAATACCGAAAAAAGCAATTGAAATTGCAATAGATACGTTAAAGGCATTTTGCAATAAGGTGGTGGTCCATGGATAAGCGACCACGTAGGAATATGCGTTTAATGGGTACCAATACCATGAATATGAATGAATTCATTGGTGTTAGGACTGAGGAAAAGCCCAAGGAGAAAAAGCCTTACTATGAGGTTCGTGCTAAGGTGATTGTTCACAGGAGTCGCATTGATGTTACAGCGATTACTGATGTGGTGCATGATTTGCCTGTGTTTCCCATCAGGATTAACGTGATAGCCCATGACCATAGCTCATACATACATGAGAGAATTTGGCACCTTTACAATGGGACGTATAAGGTGGCGCATATAACCAAGGATAAGACTCACGTTAGAATCATTGAGGTTAGGGACGGCGAGGCTAGGATACTGAGAGAGTACACCACGGATTGAAACTTAGCGTTAAAATCCTTTTTTGTTTTATTATTTCTCAAGGTTATCCTAGGGTTTAGGGTTATCGTAAGTTCTACGGGTGTAATCTACAGGTATCCCCCGAATTACGGTTATCGTGAAATTACAGGCACGGTAGGTTACTACACGTGTAATCTACATGTGAGGCTCGAGGGACGCTATCGTGAGTTTAATTACGTGTAAATCACGTGAGGTAAGATTTATATAGGGGTTATGCTCTATTATCATGTATGAGGCAGGTAGATATTCCCGTGAGGGTTAGGTGGTGGAGGAAGTACAAAAGGCTTGTTTTAATACCGCCGAGGAGAGAAACACGAAAAGAGTTGTTGAATGAGTTGAGTAGTGGTAATGAGTATTACGGGGTTGTGAGGATTTCTAAATATGGAGAGTACATGACGTTTAAGGTAGGTGTTAAGTTTTATACATGGGCGTGGCAGAATAAGGAAAACATACCTGGTTTGAATACGATATTTGTGATTGTGGAGACTGACTGTCACGTATGTATTGATGATGTAACGGAATTGGTTAATCAACAAGGCGGTACCAGGGGTGTATTGACGCTTTATTTGCCGTAATCAACGATAGGTTTTAAAGTCATTAAAAATTATTGTGTTTCTTAATGAGTGGTTGGTTGTCTTTTGTGGCGTATTTCACTAGGGTTGAGGACCATGGTGATTACTACGTTATTGAGTACTATGATGATAAGTTTATTGTGAGGAAGAACCACATTGAGCGTGATATTGCGAGGATTGTGAACGCTATCCCATGCGTTTATGCGCGTGAGTTGTTGCGTGTACTTGCGATGCGGATTAGGTTTAATCGTGAGGTTGTTGAGAAAAGCATGAGGTGCTAGGCATGAGAATCATTACGCATGCTTTCTTTTCGACGGCGGTTGCCCTGTGGGTAGTACCAACATGGCAAACGTTTGTGTTGGCATCATTGACCACATTATTCATTGACATATTGGGACATAGTAAAAACCACGGTATTCCACACAGGATTTGGATAACCCATGACTGGGTCTATTCATTGTTTATCTTTATCATACCCCTATCCCTGCTTTACTCATTTACGTTCTTTTTCACCGTGTCGTTCCTAACGGCATTCATCATCAACGCAATAACACTATACACCCACCTAATGCTTGATAGTATTACAGGGCATACATTCATTATGAGGAGACCCGTAGGACACGCATACGTGGAGTGGAATAACCCGTTGGTGAATATGTTGTTCATTGCCTTGAGTGGGGCGTTAATAGTCACGTTAGCGTACCTAAAGTTTCACTAAGGAACCAGGGCGCTCGAGTAAGTTAGGCAATACTTTTAGTGTACTCCCTCTATGTATATGGGTATAAGCGGTGTGTTTATATGTGGGTTAGAGCATAAGAAAATATGATGAGCAGGGTGGAGACAAAAACGGAGAGGAAACCCGAGACTAAGGTCGAGAAGAAGCCCGAGACTAGGGAGGGAGAGGCTCAGAGGAGGGAGGTTGTTGAGTGGTATGAGGTTTTTGATAAGAACCTGGTCTATATGATGTATGGCAAGGCAGGTGTTGGTAAGACTAGGTTGGCGGTATCAATCGCTAAGAGGGATTTGGAGAGTGGTAGGGACGTAATTTATGTAAGCACGGAGTTGAACAACGACCCAATGATTGATGCAATCAAGAAATACGCCACCAATGTCATGCCGATTTACAAACCTTACGAAGTCTTCAACGCACTGAAGCACACAACATTTGAGCCTGGCGATGTCATTATTATCGATAGCCTAGGTGGTATTAGGGAGAATTGGGTGGCATTCTACGGTAGAGGCAATCTGAGCGACACGGCACCGACCAATAGGTTAATTGCAAACATAGTACACTTGTTATCACTGAAGTGGGTTCAATCAAAGAGACAGATTAAGGTTATCCTTATAACGCATGAATCACCCAGTGTTGGTAGGTTATGGTATGGCGAGGATGGTGCCCCAACCACGGCACAGCACTCAATGCATGATGTATCGATGGTAGTTAGGATAGTAATGAGGGAGAACTACGACGAGGCTGGGGAACTAATAAGCGTCGAGAGAATTGGTAGGGTTGTCATGGATAGGTATAATGTCATTGGCGCAGGCAAGATTTTCTACTTACCGCAACCCATCATTTAATAAGCCGTAGAAAGAAAACACTTAAATTTTGGTTATTTTGTTTTTTGGTGGTGGATAGGATGACAGAACACACGTATATCAAAGACGGAATTAAACCTCAAGGTAAGGACTCAAGCCAAGGTAATATAAATCTTTCGCCCAAGCCTAACGAGAAAAAGCCCGAGAGAAAAGCCCAAGTTAAGCCCGAGACTAAGCCAGAAGCCAAACCACAGGCTAAGTCTCAAATGAGACCTGCTACAAAAATTGATATCGATGGTACATTAGTAGGAAGAAAGGTTGCCCTTTACGTTCAGACTGGTAATGTTGCTAATCTGGTGATTGGTACCGTTATAACCATGGGTTCATTTTGGGTTGTGGTTAAGATTGAGAAGACAAATATACCGTTTATTCGTGATATAGCATATATTAACAAGGCGTACATAATCATGTACTCACCACTGCCTGAAGGTGAGTAGAAATGAGTGTCTTTATTGAGAGGGTTAGGGATAACGTGGTTGTTTGCCGTGAAATGGACCACAAACCCGAATGTTTTTGGTTTAAATACGGCGATGCGGTTCACTTAGCCATGGTGCTTGGTGCCATGAATGTGATGAATTGCAACGAGGTTAGAGAAATCGCCCAAAAGTCAGGTGTTAATGTTGAGGACTTTGTGGCTAAGTACTGTGATTCTAAACCCCACCCTGAGCTTTATGGCGTAAAACCAAGTGAGGAGGATAGGGATAAGGTTCATGCTAAGGTGCTTCTCGCAGTTAGGAGAGATGGCAATGTTATGATTGTTTGTGCAGGCGAACATAATTGTGTCCGTATTAAGTCATGCGAACCGAACCACCTGGCTAGGGCTATCAAGTTGTTGAATGTTCATGATATCATGCATGTGCTAAGCATTGTCAATTGCATGGAGTCATACGGAGAGGTAATGAGGATACTGGGTGGTGAGGGATATGTCTAATGCGATTGAGTTTAGGTATTTCAAGCTTAACGACATTAACGTTATGTATTTCAAGGCAGAGGGTGGTTATGCAATATGTGTTGAGAAAAATGAAATCAGGGTATGCGGTAAGTTTAGGTTGATTAACATCAATGAGGACACAACAGAGTTAGCCAAAGCCCTTAGGTCCCAAAAGATTAACATCACTACCGAGGAAGTTAAGGAAATCTTGACTAAGGTTAAGATTGGTTATTTTGAGAACCGTGAGGTAAAGAACTTAGGGGAACAGCAACAACCACAGCAGGCACAACAGCAATCACAACCACAACAACCGTCACAGCATGGCAATGCTTCAATAAGCCTGGGGTTCATGCATGTTGGTGGTAAGACCGTGGTTGAGGTTATTAAGTTACCAGCTAGTATAGTTATTGATTACCCAACACGTAGTGAGAGCGAGGATGGCGCCACTGAGGCGATTCAGATTTATGATGGTGAGGCGGACCCCAGGGTTATACGTGACAAATACCTACATGGTGAACGTAGGTATATTCTCAAGACGTCATACGATGTGTATGTTGGTGAGAATCTAGCTGATGTGGTGAGGGAATTCAGGGATAATGATAGGGGTATTGTAACGACAGAGAAGAAAATCATCGAGGGTGTTGTTAGGTTACTCTTTAGAAACACAAAGGAGGAGTACGGTTATGCATACACGGGATTTTACCCCGATGGTTGGCAGATAGGCTTTGTCGAATACCCAGTGAAGAGACCCCAATGTGACCCAACGTTGATTGAGGACTTCATTAAGTGGGTTAATACCTATTATAATAGGAATAGGGTTTACGTGTTCAATAATTTCATTATGGTTGGTGCTAAGCATTTCATGCCCGCCATTAGGATGACTAGGGTTTTTGAGGATAGAATACTTATAAACTCAGGTCCTAAGTACTTGGGTAAATCCACGAGCCAGAAGACGATAGCTAGGGTTTACGGTTTATCACCCGAGGATGAGTATGTGAGGATTATTGGTGATAATGCGATAAACACGGTGCCTAGAATCCGTAATTTACTGACTAGGTACCTATCTGTACCGTTGTTTTTCGATGACGTTGGCGAGCCTGGATTTAAGACAATTGCGTATGTGCTGTTAGGCGCCGCCACGGATTCAGCAATCATAGGCGCCCAGGCTACACAGTATGGCTTTAGGATTAGGGTTGCAAGACCACTGAGGAGCATGGTTGTAAACACTAACCTATCGAGACAAGACATAGAGGAGATTCTTAAGGATATTGCGGGTCCAGCTTATACAAGGAGGGTGGCGATTTTTGAGTGGTATCGTGAGAGGGTTAAGGCTGAGGTTGATGAGCTATATCCCGATACTAACATATTGGGTTGCTTGATCGACATCTGGAACAAGCAGGATTGGCGTAACGAAATTCTCAAAAGTAAGAACATGTACCATGTGGCGATGTACCTAACCAAGTACTTGGTTATTAATTACGGAGTGAACATGGACCCCATAGTCAATGCATTAAATACCATGTATGAGCAATATGTTAGAGAATCTGAGGAGGACATTATGGAGGAGGAACCGAGTGATGAAGACAAGTTAATAGCCAGGGCAATCAAGTTGGCTAAGGGGAAAAACCAGGGACCAGACCCACCGTTGAATAGGGTCCTTAATTACATACTTCACTCAGACCACGTTAGGTTCGCTACAGCACAAGATGACATTGAAAAGCTAAAGGAACATGAGTTCAGAAAGCTAAAGAACATAATCGAGAACGAACTAGGTATCAACATGTCCAGTATTCAGGACATTGATGCATTAGAGGGTTATATCACTGACAGCAATATAAAGATGGATGAGGACACGAGAGAAGCACTGCTAACCGCAATTAGGAACATAAGGATGGGTAGGGTGAGGATTCACATATTGGTTGGGGAAAAGCACTTAGTGACCAAGGCACATAGACAGTTCATGGGGATAAAGATACAGTATAAGAATGGTTATTATTACCCGATGTCAGTAACGGACTTCATAGCACTATTCCTAAGGAGGAGTATCGATGAGGAAGGTGAAACAACGGAAAATGACGAAAACCACGGTGAGAACCGTGAACCCAAACAAAAGTAAAAGACACCATTTTACAAATATACTACAATCTAGGAGGCAGTACGGGCAATACAAGCAGTACGGGTTTTTGAGCTAAAATAAACTGGCTCACGGAAAGTTTTCTTTGAAAACCTGTATTACAACCCTGATTCTACTATATGAAGCTGAAATAAGTTTTTCTCTAACCCCCCTCTAAAACCTGTACTGCCTATACTGCCCGTACTGCCCAATTGTGGCTTTATTATTTGTAAAACGATATCGTGGCTTTTCCGTGAGTTTTCGTGAAAATCGTAAGCTATCGTGAGAATCGTGCAACTACAATATCTTTTGCGTAATGTTTATAAGCACGTGTTTTAGAGCGTATTAAACATGAGGGCTTTGTTTCCCGTGTTTTCAAGACCTAGGGATGTTAGTGAATTCTTTAAAGTTAGACCTGGTGAGAGCGTTCCTAGCAGGAGACCTAGGGCTATTATGGTGGATGTTGGTGTTGAGAAGCCTAGGACTGGTGATTACAAGGCAAATGTCGTGAAAAGTATTAGTTTGAATGAGTACTTCTCATACGTAAGGCAGTTTTGGAATGACATCACCCTTTTCATAGTGCCAGACAACCACAATATTGAGGAGCATTTCAAGAGACTTGATGATTCAATTGAGTATTTCAGAAAGGTTAGGTTTTACGAAGTCATGAGGTATGGAGTGCCTATCGTTGTTTGCCATTATTGCGATGATGAGGAAGTGTTTAGAAAAACAGTGGCTAAGGCGCTCGAGATAGAGAAACTATGGGGTTCAGTGGTGATTGGTATCCCTGGCACCATAGTAACAACAATAAAGGGAAAGTTCAAGTGCGTGGAGGATGTGAATAGATGCAATAAGTTCATTGCGTCATTGGTAACAAAGTTGGTTAATGCTGGGTTTAGCCGTGATATCCATATCCTAGGCATTAGAAAAAGGACATTCACGTATTTGCACGAGGTTGGTTTAGCGAGACATGTATTGAGCGGAGACACCGACGCATTCAACTTGGCACCGAGTGAAAAGGCAAAGGAGGAATTGCGGAAAAGGTGCCCTGGTTGTTACCAAGTCAATGGTGACCCAGAAATCATGAACATGTGGTACCTTGAGTGGTTTAAACCCTATGAACCAATCCTCACGATTGAGGAGTGGTTGTTAAGTGAAGGTCTTCGTTAGGTTTATAAGCATGTGATGTAAAGCGTATGTGATGAGCACCCTAGAGAAATTCACATACTATAGGATAATCCCAGTTGGTGGGCATTCAGATGCAATACTGGTTGAGTACCACGACCCACACAAAAACGTGCTGAAGGCACTCATATCATGGCGCAGGGTTAGGAGAGGACCGCAAATATCCATATCATTCCCACTACGAATATCGAGCTGGTTCGCCGAACACAAAGAATTGCTTGAATACCTCCCCGAGCGCGTCCTAGTTATTATACCATTCAACATTGACAACATTACAGACATTGACACAATAATGAACATCACCAAGGCACTTTATGGGTTTAAGGACGCAAAGGAACTCTATAATGAGAAGGTCAGGGCGGGAAAAATAAAACCAATCGAGGCTGGGTTAGACCCACACTATCGATTGTTCCTGAATGCAAAGTCGATACCGAAGATATCAGTGGACGAGCTTTACGACATGCTCAGGATTGCGGGTAGGGAGGAAACTGAGGACACTTCTACACCCTAGGCTCGAAAGATTGAGAAGAACTAAACGAGTTTCCTAACCAACTCACTAAGCCTGCTTACGAACTTGCCGAAGGTTATCTCACCAACCCTACCCAAGCTCTTACCTGAGTAGTAATTCCAGACTTTTACATCCGTGAGTAACCTGGCTAATGCATTAACGGCTTCATCAACACTTTCGTAACCAAGCCCAACCTCACCACCCATAGCTAAATCACTCCAAGCCCCACCACTCCTATGAACAACAACAGGCAAACCCCTAGCCATAGCCTCAGCAACCACAACGCCCCAGTGCTCATTAATTGTGGCATGAAGAAACACCCTAGCCTGGTCCATCAAGGCTACCTTAATATCACCTGGAGCATTGGGGTACAATTCAACATTTAGTTTGTTCTCCATAGCCATCCTCCTAATCCTCTCGTAATAAGCATTAGACGGCTTAGTCCCAGTCCCACCAACAATTACTAACCTAACACCAGGCACCTCCTTAGCTAACCTAGGCATCAACTCACTAACGACCCAGTGGTAACGCTTCTCCCAACTGAACCTACCAATCATTATAACGGCTAATTGCCTATCCTCAAACGGTCTTGGGTTCCTCACAATAGAGACATTAGGTGGAATTGGTGGGTTAAGGACAATAGGCTCCTCACCATACACATCCCTAACCACATTAGCCGTCCACCTGGAGTTAGCCATAACAACCTCATTAACAACAAAGGGATTACCCCTATTGAACCTCTCACCAAGCCACAGGGAACCCACTAGGTACAGATTCCATGGGAACCTACCGTACCTCTCAATGATGTATGGGTCCTTTTTCCAGCTATACGTCATTGATGTGTAAATAACCTCCATCGGGAAGTGGATGTACTCCATGGTCTTGAACCCAAACCTCTTTTTCACCGCAATGATGGGTTTTGTTTGGTAGAAATCAACAAAGACAATGTCAGGCTTTAATCGAGGTATGACCCACATGGCTGGCAACCACGACAGAGCACGTAGGTAGATGCCAAAAGCCCTTAGTTTGAATGGCATGCTGTGGGTTGGTATGTCAGTGATGTCTATCCCAAACCAATCCTTATAGCACGGCACGCAGAACCTGGTCGTAGCCGTTATCTCAGTATGAAAACCCAAGTCCTTGAAAGCCCTGGCGAAGGCAGAGGCTACTATCTCACCACCACCTGGTCTATCCCAATAGTGATGAGTAACCAAAGCCCTCATGATGTGTCACCAGTGAGTCATAGCAGACACAAAATAACGAGTTTTTATGAATCTAGGCAACCCACTAACATGTAGGTTCTTGAACAATAAATAATGAACATAAGCCCTGACGTGTCTATCACACGCATCACCACTACCGCCAGCGTTAAACGCCATTGGGAACCACGGAGTTAGTCTCTGCCCAATCATTAATGCGTATAGCCCTAGGACAGTTTCATCAGCAATACACTGCCTAACCTGCCTAGGAACATTGCCTAAGACATCCATTAATGTATCAATGTATGAAGCCTTAGGCTTGTGGTTCACAATAATCGCCTGCTTAGGACCAAAAAACACGGGACTATGCCCACGCCTATTGAGAACAATCCTAGTGGCAGTTATTGGGTAATCACCACCACCAACCCTAACCTTAATCATAACATCCCTAGGACCTGGCTTCCCATCAACATCAGCAACACCAACCAACTGAGTATTATCACCACTCATTTCCATAACGGTCCTAAGGACAGATGGAAAGTTTCTATGAAGAACCACATCAGAATCAACAATGACATCACCCCTCTCGGCAACTCCCAAAGCCATTAGCAGAGTCTCGCTCCTATTACCAACATTAACGAAGTTCACACTAACACCAACCTCACCACCGACCAAACCCTCAATTGTTTTGCAAACCATGTCCTCAATCTCACGCATATAATTAACATTGTCAATGAAGACAACGAACTCACTGGGCTTCAGCAACCTTATATTCTCAACTTGGTACTCCCTAATATCTTCAATCCTCGAGATAGGTAAGTAGGTGATTAGTTTCATTGGATAGGTATTTAATCAACCCCATAAATAACTAATGCTGATGAGCGCCCTAACCACAATCAAGGACGCCATGCTATTCATGGCACTGGCAATCGTAGTCCTAGTCATCGACGCCATTATCTACATCCACTGTGGACTCCTACGCTTGACTAAGAATGAACCATTTAAACCATGTGTGAAGGATATAGAGGACATGGACCCTATTGATGATTATGACTATTACGTGTACAATGAATGAAACCATGAATTTCCTAACAATCGCAATCATCCCTCTAATCCATTGTAAAAACATATTAAGTAGTTAGCGCTTAGCATTGTTGTGAGTGAGGAGAAACCCTACGAGGTTGAGGAGTACCCACCATACGAATTCGAGGTTGAGAAGAGACCTGGCGAGCGAATTAGAGTGAGAGAAAAAAGGGTTCAACCTTGGGGCGAGGAGGAGAGCGAGATGGAGTTACCAATAATGGCGTATGCACCATATGAGGAGTTCATACTCCCAGCATCAACAGCATCAGTAGGCTCAGCACTCACTGGTTTAGGAATAGCCCAAAACCTGTTCCCCAACATAGCCCAATTACTCCAGAAGTACCTACCGTTCCTAACGGCGAAAACCACCATATTCACAGTAAGTATGCCAATAATCACACTAGTAGGGCTAGGACTAATAGGCTTCTCAATATTTTTAGCATGGATTAACACCAGAGTAACAATAAGGCTTTAATAATTCTCGTGCTTAGAGGTTGTGGTTGAAAACATCAAACTAGCAAAAAGCCTTGCGAAAACACCATCCTCACCAACACGCCCAGACTCACGCTTCTCATTATTATCAGCACCACCTACCTCACTGGATTCAGGGATTGGTGTAGGTGGCGTCCTAATCGCCATGGATAACTGGACAGAACCGAGGTTAGCAGTTAATTCCTCATCACCAATCTCACCCTTTAGGTACTTCAAGTATATATCCGCCATTGCATATACCTTAGACACCTTACCACCAATTTCATGAAAAACACCATCCTCAGAAGCCCTAATTAAGGCTAGGTTCAGAGCCATTATCCTTAAGGCAACCTCCTCAGGAATCTTGTCATTACTCACGACAGAGGCTATCGCCTTAATCAACCTACCAATCCTAGGGTCCACAACAATGTCCTCCTCAGGATTGGCAGGGGCGCTCCTCTTAGCCTTCCTCTGCCAAACCTCCCAACCAACCCAAACCGGGGAGAAAATCAACCTAGAAATGAAATTAATACCAGGCAAGTACCTGGCTAGTGCATAGAGGAACTTCAGGAAATCAACATTCCTATAGTACAGATTCAAACTAATCTTAGCAATGCCATCTCTAGTGTAGGCAATCGGATAAACCTCATCCCTAGAAGTATACTGAACTGCCTTTCTAGGCACAGTTCTAAACCACGTAAGTACTTAATAACTCTATCACCCCTCCCTCCCACCCCGTCCTCTTGATATAATAATATATACCCCACATACCCTCATTAATGATTGACCTAACGGGAAATTATGTATACAATTACTAAGTTTAAATGACGTTTTCTTCGTTAAATCCTTAAATAGTACCTTTGGGTTGTGAGACTAGCTATGAGCTTGGCAAACCTAACAAGGTTGGAGAAGGCTGTGCTTGTGTCCTCAGCCCTAGCCTTCATATTACCAGTGGTTTTTGCCTCGATAATCATATGGTCCTTCATAAACAAAGCCACATTCATATCACCAACCGAGGACATATTTACATTACAGACGGGTGTTGGCGCAGTTGGCGCAGTGTTTTACGCAATTGTTTCGATACTCTACATCGCATTTTTCTGGCTTGTCATAGCCAGCATTATCGCTGGTGGCATAATGATGGCAGTAGGACCAGCGAGACCAATCTTGGAATTTTTCGGACTACCAATACCCAAGGTAACCCCTGAGCAGGGCTTTAGGACAATATTCTCGGCAATATTGGCATGGGTTATTGTGAACACATTGTTGGCGTACTTTCACGTAATCCCACCATCACCAGTCTCGGTGTACCTATCAACAATAACGACAGGACTAACGGTAGGCTTCGTTGGAGACCTGATAGGGGCAGTAATAATACTCGTGATAAACATACCACTCATTATCTACGCCCTGGGTGAATCCGTGGTAATCAGGATTTGAGGCGAGGAATCATGTCAATCAACATCGCAACAATCTTTGAGGTATTCCTGATGGCAATACTCATTAACCTAGCCCTAACGATAGCATACGCCCTCTATTTGATTAAGGAGGAGAAGGCTATAACGGGAGTGATAAGCCCGAGGAGGATATTCGAGTCAAGTTTGATGATTACTGGGGCAATAACATCCGCAGTTTGGTTCTTCCTCATATTCATAATCTTCTACGAACCATTATTATACGGAGCAATAGCATCACTCATTGCTGTTACAGTGTCTTATCACCACAGTCATTGGCTACCGAGTAATTTAACGGATGCCGTGGCAATAGGGAACATAATCACGGTAACAGTGCTATCATACATAGCAGGTGGAATACCACTACTCGCATTCACAATCATCATGATAATCACAGCATACGTCGTGTCAGACGCAATCATTTCCCTTATCAGATTGACTTAAAAACCACTAAACACCATATTATTGATGTCTCAAAACAACAACAAGTATATTAAGCCCGTCATAAGCGGAGTACTAAGTAAGTACAGGATGTTCATTGTTGTAACCATTGCCTACGCCATAGCCTTCATCATTGTTTATTTTGGGATACCACACATAATGTATGCATGGTGGGGCTACAATGTGGGTAGCAACACGGCAATCGGTTACTACATGACATTCGCCGTCCCACTAATGATGATGGCACCACTTTTGTTGATTACAATTGGTCTCATATGGCACGTGGCAACTGAACTAACGGACCCAGTCATGAACGCCGTTAGGCAAAGAGCAATCCAGAAGCTCATTGATGACAACAGGTACAGGGACAAGATAGAGGTAATCGCTGAGAACTACTTGAATAAGCACCTTGAGAGGTATGGCTTCATTAAGGTTGTGAAGCCAGGGCTTAGGAGCCGTGTCGAGGTGCTGTTCAAGAGGGGACAGCATGGAGAGAGCGTCGTGATGTAACCACTAAATCCTTAAATAATAATAATTTGATTCAAAATTGATGTCCACCAACCAGAGGAAGTCACAACCAGTGGTTGTACCTGCATTCGTTGTCACAGAAAAGAACGAGCTTGATTACGTATGCGTCTTACCCATAGACCCAAGCAATAACTACGTAGTTGTGGATACAAGCAATTGCGTCATAAACAAGGGGGATAGGAACACTGTAGCTACTAGGTTATATAATTTGTTTAAATCAGCAGGTGTTCCAGCAGTTAGGAGAGGTTAGTGACGGTCGTTAGTTTTATTAGCTTCTAAAACACGGTCTTAAATAATGGTTAGGGTTGTTGTATTGGATAGAGTTCATAAGCACTATGTGGTGCTTAACTGCCCACAAGACGTGCTTTACGTAATCACCGAACCAATGCCATGCAAACTAGTCAAAACAAGCATTGAGGTTAAGCTTGAGGTTGGTAGGCTCACAGCATTCCTAATGCAATTATTCCACATCAAACCCACGATTCACTTCTACAGAGAACCTGGCTTCTACGATTTCTTCTGGGATGGGAAAGAACTACTGCTTCACGGTGTAATAGAGACTAAGGAAGGCATGATAACCGTTAGACCTGACATTGTGTATAAGGACATTGTTGAGTACAAGGAGGTCAATAAGTTCATCCAGGACACCTATGATAGGTTCGTGAACACTCTTAATAACGCAATTAACCTGGCATCTGTCGTGGCTACAGCACCTCTTAGGTATATTAATAATTTGATTGACTCAATGCATGGGTCAGTAGCCATGGTTCAGGAGTTGGGTAGGCACAATGTGAAGATTGTTGAATTGACTAACACGGCATTGAGTGGTGCCAATGCGAGCCTTGATGAAGTGATTAGGGCGGTGAACGAGATACTGAGCAAAGGCAGGTGGTTATTGGCACCACCGCCACCAACCCAGGCATTCCAAACACCACCAATGCCAATGCCACAGCAACCAACGCAACAACAGAAACAACAAGGTGGTGCCTAGTGGCGTCAATAACCGAGACTGACATTAAGGCGTTTATCGAGAGGATTAACCACACAGCAATAACTATCCACTTGATTATTGAGCAGTACATGGTGCCTACTTTAACCGCCTTTCAGCAATCCAGGTCCTTGGCAATTTTGTGGTTCAACGGTGAGCAATTGGTACCCTTGGGCACTCAGTACACGCCAATCGAGCCAGAAGCCCTATTCCAAGCACAACAAATCGAGGATTACCCAAAGGTTAAGGATGAATTTATGAACAAATGGGGAGTTAGTATCAACACATACATTGCTGTTGGTCCAGAGCCTGGTAACCCCATCCTAGCCAGGTTTGGTCCAATGTACTGTCCAGAGATGGATGCCGAGTGCTTGATTAAGCACATACCACAGTTCACGTACATGAACTGCGTTGGTGATAACCCACCTGAGGACCCTAGGGCTATAGTGGTGGCGTTGATGCAGGACCCCAATAGGTTGGCGTGCGGTAGCGAAACCACAAAACAAATCCGCTTTTTAGTTAGGGTATTCATTGATGTAATCTTAACCAACCTGAGGGACTTGGCTATATCAACGATGGCATTCACAGAGGCAGTTCAACTACCACCCAGGTTGGCGCTAATACTCGATGCGTATGCGATGGAGGCTCTTAACAAAATCGATAACATAATGAGCAAGAGGGCTGGTACTGTGTTCATGATACCGCCTGCTCTAGTCATATCTCAAGTAAGGGATGCATATAACTCAGTGTCGTCCTTGGTTCAAACATTGACTTCGGCGATAATGGCTAGGCAGGCTATTAAGGCACCGTCATGATTTGTTTATAAGTTCATTACTTACTATACGTTCTATGAAACATTTTTATGAACAACGGTCATTACGATAAAAATCCTTAAATACTACCCCTAAAAGACATAGAATGACCAATATGGCAGTCGCACTACCTCCACAGGTAACCCAGGCAATAGCGCCTAAGTACTATGAGAAGCAGAGCCTAGGCTTCTGCAACTTCTTAGCTAGCATAGGCATAGCACCATCAGCCGAGCAATGCGCCCCACTCCAGAGACAATACCTCGAGGCAAGGAATGCAATCGGTAAGTGGTACACTGGCTTATCAATGTACTACAGGGTCTTGAGTGGTGGTGCAACACCAATAGTTAGATAAGCGTGAAAGGTGATTAGCGTGAAAGCGATTAAAATCGAATTAACGCACCAGGGCTTGCAAGGCATGGGATGCGGTGATTTAGCCAATGTAATCGGTCTACTCAATTACGCCTGTAATGTGCGTGGTGACAAGACTGCGTGTAGGCAACTTGATTATGTAAGGGGGATAGCGCAGTCCAAGGGTTGCACCATTTAAGCCCTAAAATAATGCGTTAATTTAAAAACCACCTTTTTCCTATTTTTTCATAGGGTGTCTTTATGGGCGTCCTTGGAACCATAGGGCGAATAATAGGAGGAATAATCCTGTTTTTCCTATTGATAATCGTGGTCCTACCAATCCTGTTGTTCCTCGCTGGCTTAACAACACCACTCTGGAACGCAATTTACAACGCCTCATTACACGCATTTGGTCCTAATAGCTCATTGACGTGGATCGCGTATGAGATTTACCAATTCACTGTTTATTGCAATAAGTACATAACGAGTTATATTATTCATGGTGGGTCCTCATGAGCGAGAGAGGTAGGAGCCTCCCAACTGTTAGGAATAGGCTTGTGCCGTGTGGTGATGGTGCTAGGATTGGCGTGTACATCGTTGCGTTCTACGATTGCCCGCACTGCATGCAATTATTATCGAGTTATAGGTTTAGGTTGTACATGGATTTCGTAAGGAGACAGTTCAAGACCGCCGTTGTTAGGTTAATCATTCATCCAAGGACGTATGGTTCTTTTAATGAGTTTATTGCCGACCCATTTGACAGGTGCATAGCGAATTATGCGCAGTGGTTGGCTAGGCACCAAGGGTTTGGTTACATGTCTGGTGACACTGCCCAGTATTGGTGGCAAACCAATGCATTGTCACCATTAATACTCCTAGTCCCACCAGAACCCAAAACACCGATACTCCTGCCTCTTGAGATGCAAAGTATGCTTTTGCAATCAAAGCCTGGGAAGCCCGAGTGGGAGTATGCCATGAAGTATGTTGTTAGTTACATAACTGGTAGGATATACACACCACCTCTCGAAATAACCAGAAGAAGACGGAGAGGTATAACAACTACGGAGGTGGTGGAGGTCGGTGGCTAGGGCATTGGATAAGTGCGAGTACTGTAGGATGATTGGTTATCACTGCAAAGAGAGACGTTGCGGTATTGAGTATGCGAAATACGCAATCATGGTCCAGGCACTGATTGACTTCATTAACCAACCAATCGATGCCAGGGTTAATGTTGATAATGCAAATGTAGTTAGAAATGCCGTTAGGGAGC
>Ga0326758_100152_pt1 | contig 20791 bp, 28 predicted proteins | sample GCRJH_S_FD_207221 | JGI IMG/M metagenome (GOLD analysis project Ga0326758, IMG submission 207221) | Hot spring sediment microbial communities from Geyser Creek Basin, Yellowstone National Park, WY, United States - GCR.JH_S | ecosystem: Environmental > Aquatic > Thermal springs > Near-boiling... | reverse complement strand
GGTTTCCTTTGTTGCAGGCAGGCTGAAAAAAATTGAATTTCTTGCAAATGAGCTAAATAAATTGAATTTTTTCCATGTAGCCTTAAATTTTTTCAATTTTGCTCAAGCTAGCTAAATAAATTGAAAAGGGCTGCTTTTCAATTTTTTGCAAATGAAACAAATTCAATTTATAGCTACAGGACCTGATAAAAATTCAATTTCGCTCCAAAGAAAGAAATTAAGTTTTCGATGGACTGCTTTTAGCAAAAAATTGTAAGAAATAATTTTACAAAAATGAAAAATTTGATGGAGAGAATGGGTAGCAAGAAAAAAGGAAGAAATAGAAATAATATATGAAAAGTAAGAAAAATGGGGAATAAAAAATAAAAATTAAATTTAGGAAATTAAGAAAAATTTAGAAAGAAAAATAAAAAATAATTTAATTTTAGGAAATTAACTAGGTTCGGCGTGAAACTTTTGCTGATATTGATATGGTTGTAACGCCTGTTCGAGTCTCTTCCTTGTTTCTGTAATCTCCTCTAATATTTGCTGCAATTGAAATATTATTTCTTCCAGATTTATTGTTTGGTTCATTTTTTCTTTCACCATGTTTTACTTTGCATTGGGGATTTATAAATTTTTCTTTCTAGGATTAGTATTGGAGGGTTAAACTTTTGAATTTCGCTCCAGGGAAAAAAACTGAAAAAAGCAAAGCTAAATGAGAAAAATTGTAAGAAATAATTTTACAAAAGTGAAAAAAATTAAAGATAAAATTAGCTAAAAATAATAAATAAAAAAAGATTAAAGATTAAAATTTAAAAAGAAAAATAAAAAAAGAAAAAATGACTTAATCAAAAATGTCGTCGATATCTTGGTCTTCATCTGTATTATCAATTATCGACTGATACGCCAAAACAGTTCCTTTGCTTGTCTTCTTTTGAATTACTTTACAGTAATTAGTTGAACAACTTGTAATTAAATAACGTAGCGAAGTGCCACCCCACTTAGGAGCCGTTACCCCAATTATTGCACTCTTCTTATCGCTTTTTACTTCTAAATAAATCCTTTCTTTAATAAATAAAACTTTGAATAACAATTGCTTTCTGAATGCAACGTCGTTAAATGTTGAGAAGTCTACCACCCTTATATTTGCTAATTCATTTTCTATTTGCTTTATTTTCTCTTCAATATCCTTTACCTTAGTTGATTGTTCTGATTGTGTTTTTTCCGCTTTTTTTATTTCTTCTTCTTTTGTAGATATTTTCATTTTTTCATCATTTGTCTGATTGTTTACTTTAACTTCTTCTTTATGTTGTGAACCTGATAAAAAAACCTCCATCCCTTTTGGATTTGTTTTAGGAGGATTTGTTTGGGCTTGGGTTTGGGCTTTCATTTTTTTCGCCATGTTTAGTTTCTCATTGGGGGTTTATAAATTTATCTTTCTAAAACTAGTAATGAGGGTTTAAACTTTTGAATTTTTTTAGCTTCAGGTCCTGAAATAAAATTTGTAAATTACGAACCTGATAAAAAAATTGAATTTAGCTTAGGAGAAAGAAATTGAAAAAATGCATGGCTGCATGAGAAAAAATTGAATTTCATGCAAAGTAGAGAAATTGAATTTATAGCTAAGAGTACTGATAAAAATTAAATTTTGCTCCAAGGAAAGAAATTAAGTTTTTGATGGACTGCTTCTAGTAAAAAATTCAATTTTGTTCAAAGGAAAGAAATTGAAATTTAGATTCAGGTCCCATTAAAAAATTGGATTTCGCTAAAAGGAGAGAAATTCAATTTATACACGGCTGTATGAAGAAAAACTGTAAGAAATAAGTTTACAATTGTGAAAAATAATGAAGAGAATTAGCTGCAAAATTGAATTTTGCTACAGATTGAAATAAAAATTGGGTAATACTGAGCAAAAATTATTTTAAAAGCTTTTGAAAAAGAAATAGAGTATGATGTACAAAATCGAAAAAATTGAGATAAATGGAAATAAAATTTATTGCACAATTTATAATAAATATGAAAGATTCAATAATATCCCAATTGAAAAACTAATTGTAATTAGAAAAAATGGAAAATTATATGCGAAATTGAAGTTTGATAAAGAGAACGGGTAGCAAGAAAAAAGAAAGAAATAGGAATAATATTACAGTTGTGAGAAAAATTAAGCATAAAAATAGAAATAATAAATTTAGAAAAAATAAGAAAATTTAAGAAAAAGAAGGAAAGAAAGAGAAAAAAGATTAAATTGTAAGGGTTACCTTAATTCCACTAACAATTTTCTTTTTCATATTAGATGTTAATAATTCTTTTTCAACCAACTCGATGCCTTCTATATTGACTTGTTTTCCAACTTTTCCCATATCTTTTCTCACCAATAACACAGCATCAATCAAAATCGGTATTGCGAAACCCAATCCACTAAGTACTATTTTTTTCTTCGCTAATAATATTTGCTCAACCTTAACCGCTACGTATGAACTTTTCATACCACTTTTTACGATAAATTCGCCATCACTTAAACTATTTTGCTGAGGTTGAGGACTTAGATTTTGAAGGTACTTCTTTAAAACTTCTTCAACTATTTGTTGTAGAGGTTGAGGACTTTGAGGTTGAAGTTGAGGATTTGAATTTGTTTTAGGAGGATTTGTTTGGTTTTGTGGTTGATTTGCCTTAACCTTTATCTCCATTTTTTCACCCGCATGTTTAGTTTTGTTTTGGGGGTTTATAAATTTTTCTTTCTAAGGTTAGTAATGAAGGTCTATACTTTTGAATTTTTTTAGCTTCAGGTCCTGAAATAAAATTTGTATGGAATGAATTTGATAAAAAAAAATGAATTTTGCTTAGGAGAAAGAAACTGAAAAAATGCACAACTACAGGAGAAAAAATTGGATTTCATGCAAATGAGAGAAATTCAATTTATGCACGGCTGCATGAAGAAAAATTGTAAGAAATAAAATTAGGAGAATGAGAAAAATGATGAAGAGAATGAGTGGCAAGAAAAAAGGAGAGGGGCAAAATAATATTATAGTTGTGAGAAAAATAGAGGATAAAAACAACAACGTAACGCGTTATTAATGTATATCATTAGGACTTTTTTAAAACATTGTCAGAACCTAAAAAAACACAACTTAACGTAACGCGTCGTTAACGAAATTACAAAACAGTTCATTAACGTACGTTGTTAAGATCTCTCTTACGTCGTCGTCAAACGTGAAGAAACACGCTATGACGTGAGTTGTTTCGTATATACGTTGCTGTGTAGTGACTGAAAGACGTTGATAGTAATCAAACGCGTCTTTAAATTCATCCTTAAACGTCTTCAAGTAGTTGATAAATTCGCGTTGTTGTCTCCAGACGTTGAGATAGATTTTAAACGCATGCTTCATCAGAAACGTAAACATAATGTATTCGTATTCCTTATCGTCAATTACATCGAAAAAGAAAGACGAAATAAATTGTTGATCGTATACACTACATGGTACTAACGTGTCCCGTCGTAGTTGTAACGGCGTTGTGAACTTTTCGTTAACGATCATTCTCCATCACCGTCATTAACATATTTTCTTAAGTAGTTTATAACGTTGTTTATAACGCCGTTGTGTATGCTGTTAACGTCTATTAAAAACGTTACAAAGCGTTGTATAACGTAATTAGCTGTGTTGTATAGCTCATCGTTGTTATGTACGTCATTTAGGTTAATTTTGTTCAGGTCCTTTAACAATTCGCGTAGCTGTTGTAGTAGTTGTACATCGTAATTGTTAACGTCTTGTTGTGTACTGTCGTTTTGTTGTTCAGTAGTGTCGTTATTCTGTTGTTCATCGTAATTATCTTCATTAATGTCGTTCTGTTCATCGTAGCTAGTAACGTTGTTTTGCGGTTCAGTAGTGTTGTTTTGCATAACGTTGTTAACGTTTGTAGTAATGTTGTTCAGCATAACGCGTCTCTTCTTAACGTTGTTCTCGTAAAAGTTGTCCAAGTCAAACGACATTAGCTCTTTCAAAACGTTGTTCATGTCAGCGTAAGCTTTTAACGTTTTCACGACATACTTTAAAACGTCTATATCGCGTTTAGTAGTTATTTGTGTTAGGAAATCTTCTAAACGTTGTTCAGGGTATAATACTAACGTCTTTGTACCGTTCTTAAAATCGTAGTCAACAACTATTACCACGTTGTCTTTCAGTTGTTTAATCTTTATTTTAACGTTTTTAGCTATGTCGTTGTTACCTACGTCTTTGCGTTGTTTAGAGCGTATATTTACGTCTTTTAACAATTCATCAAACCAGTCATCGTTAATGCTCATCGTCCTCACCCCTTACATGAAAATATGCGTTGGTTATGGTTATCTTTGAGTTGTTTAGCACTAACGTCCTGTTGTTGTTACGTTTATTGTTGTTAGATGTAACGTTGTTATCATCATCGTAGTAGTCCTCATCTTTTTTACTACGTTTTTGAACCAATTCGTTAAATAGCTTTTCGGCGTAATTATAGTCGTAACCGTGATACCAAAACGTATACTCTATTGACGTTACTTTAGTACCGTTGTAATAACGTTCTTTTTCGTGTTGCTCAGCGACTCCAACACGTTGTGGGTTACAACACGTACATTTAAGTAATACTACGTTATTAGCGTTGTTAATGACATTCCAGACGTGGGTTTTAACGCTTAGTACTTTAAAGCGTTTAGTCATCGCCTTTCACCTCGTTGTAGTTAGAAGCGTATATTAATGAAAAGTTCTTAAAGTACATCGTGGATGTAGATGAGTCGTAGTATCCCACGTCGTAATGGTAGTTGTTAAGTAATAGCGTGATTTGTTGTAGATAATATGGCGGTAAATTCGTACATATTGCGATGAAGTCGTGATTTAGTTGTTGTATAACGTTCTGTTCAAGATAACGTAATAGTTTTTGTAAATAAACGTATGTTAGACGTCCATGAAGGTGTAGTATTGCTACCTTGTTATTAACGTTTTCAATAAAGACGTTGATTGGTAAGTCGTTATTATGCTGCTGCGTTGTTTTATGAGAAACGTTATTAGAAGAAGACGTACTTATAGTAACGTTGTTAACTTTAATGACGTTACTCATCGTTCTCACCTAATTGCTTCAAGTCGTTATTATCAAACGTTATTGATAAGTCGTATATTGTCTCGTGTTTATCTTTCGTCTTTACAGTGACGTATAACGTTAATTCGTAGTTACCGTTGTTATTGCATAATTCAAACTCGTTTATTACATAGTCGTATTTCTTTCCGTAAATTAAACTCGTCTTTTTAATGTTGTTTAATACGTCTATTATGTTAGTTATATTATCGTTTTTCAAAGCGTTGAATAAATCGTTTGTTATGTCGTTTAGTTCAGCGTCTTTATCGTTGTTCAAAGCGTTGTTTAGTAATTGTAATTCGTCGTCGTTATCAAACGTTATTGTTAATTCGTCGAATTTATAGTGGTTATACGTCATTGGAATAACGTTCATCACGTTGTTAGAAATAGACGTTATTTTGTAAACATAATATCTACCGAATATAACGTTGTTAATGACTTTACGTTGTTGTAAAGCGTCTTTCAGGTCGTTAATGATTATGCCGTTTTCTAGATCGTTGTAAAACTTACGTAATACGTCTAACGTTTTCGGAACGTTATTAGAAGATGTTTTTATGGAAACGTCTTTAACGCTTACGTTATTAGAAGAAGATGTAGTTATAGTAACGTTATTTAACGAAATGATGTTGTTAGAAGACGTAATTGGATAAGGTTGGGGCTTAGACAGCCCCAACCACGCCATAAGTTCGGGGGACTGATAAAAAAAGTCCCCCAGGGTCATTCCCGCCCCAACATGGCGGGATTTAGATTTTTTGAGGATTTGTTTCCCTTCCATTCTCTCACCTAGGAGAATTTATGCAAAAGGGGGTATATAAGCTTTTCTTTCTAAAGTTTGAATTTCTCTCATGTGAAAGAAATTCAGGAGACTGAAAAAATTTCGTATAGTTGAGATGAGTTAACGTTGAGAAAAAGAAGGAGAAAGTACGAAGTGCTATATAATAGCAAAAGTACGAACTAAGAACTTCATAGTACGCTATTTTTAACACGTTTCTATTTTTTCGTTAAAAAACTCGTCGGGTTCAAGTAGTAGTAGTTTTAAGTAGTCCTCTACGCTATTGTAACCGTTAACGACTTGTTCCGTAGATCCGTATCTGTCTATTTTTTTGTGAATAATTCCAACGTAGTCCGCGTATATTATGTTGAGTGGAAGACCTTCTTCTTCAATAACCGCTTTGTATATTACGTTGTCTTTAGCGTAGAGAGTCACTCTAATCGTTTCATATTGTGGATTATCGGGGTTGTACTCTAGGTAGCTTTCAACAACGCGTATACAGAACGTTGTTTCTCCTCCCTTCTTTTTCGCATACCTAAACATCTGTTTTAACGACTTCATTACACGTCTTTCTTTGATTTTAACGTCATCTAAGCGTTTGAGTAACTCATCGATCTTCATGCTCTCACTCTTCACTGAAGTCGTTTATGTCGTGCTTATCATACCAGAAGCGTTGTCTATAAATGTTCTTGGCGAATTCTTTTAACACCGTTATTATCTCTTCGTCGTTAAACGCTCTTCCGAAAAATCCCCTGAAGTCGTCTTCATGGTAAGGTCGAAAGTCTTCACAATTACCGAAAACGTCTGCTTTTAGACAACGTCCTACCCAATCGTGATGTGAAAAGTACTTATAACGTGTTTCAGTACATATCCAATAAACGCGGTTAGTCCATGACAGCTCTATTGGCGTGTTTGCACCGTCGAAGTCTCCAACGTAGATGACTGGTAATCCAGAGCGTATTATTTGCCGTATAGCGTAATCGTGGTCAATCGGCTCGAAAAGTTTAGTCTTATCGTTATAATACGACACGATGTATCCGTTCGGTGCGATGTATATTTGTACGTCTTTTCTCTTCAACGCTGCTTTAAAGAACGTGTCTAATTCGTCTATCAACCATTCCATTGAGCCACTGTTATCGAGTATTAAAACGATTTGTGATCTCGTCCTATAGTAGTAGTAAGCGTTTAAGGGTTTTCTCTCGTATTGTCTCATCATGAGCTTCTTAACGTTTAGTACTAACGTTTGCCCAGGTAGTAACGTTGGTTGTTTTTCTTCGTCGCTCAGGTACTCTACAAGTCTGTAAAACGCTAAATATAGTTGTTTTTTAACGTTACGTTCTCCGTTTATCTCAAACGCTTGTTGTGTGTTATATTCTGGCGTGTCTACTTGTTCTTCTTCATCTTCGTAGTAATCCTCTTCTTCATCATAATCGTCCTCTTCTTCTTGCTCTTGATAATCGTTACTTACTGAATCGTCTAAAGTGTGTTCTTCTGTCTCGTTTTGTTGTTCAGTAGCCTGTTGACTTTCGTTAGTTTGTTGATCAGTTTCGTTTTGTGATTCGCCACTGTCTTGTTGATCGTTTTGTTCTGAATTGTTATTCTGTTGATTAGTTTCGTTGTTATCTTCTGTTTTGTTTTGTTGTTCAGTCTGTTGACTTTCGTTAGTTTGTTGTTGTTCTAACTGTTGTTGATTAGTTTCGTTTTGCTGGTCGTTATTATTTTGTAATTCGTTTTGTTGTTGATTACTTTGTGACTGATCGTTTTGTTGACTTTCGTTATTACTTTGAGATTCGTTTTGTTGCTCTGATTGTTGATTATTGTTGTTTTGTTGTTCAGTTTGTTTATCGTCAGGTTGAGAAGAAGTGATTTGGCTTTGTTGTTGTGTTTCGTTGTTCTGATGATTTTCGTCTTGTTGTTCAGCCTTTTGTTGCGTCTGTTGTTGTGTTTCATTATTATCTTCTGTTGTCCCGTTTTGCTGAACGTATTGTTGCTCAGCTTGTGTACTACTGTCGTTAGTTTGTTGATAGTTCAGTTGAGTGTTATTACATTGTGGCTGATTGTTTTGTTGTTCTTCAGTCTGTTGCTGTGCAAAGCGTTGATCTTGCATACTTTGTGTTATTTCGTCGCCGCCATGAACGTCTTCAGACGTCTTTGTAGTGGGTTCTATAACTGGTTTTTGTTCGTGTTCAGGGTGATACTTGTTGTATAAAACCTCTGGTCTAATTACTTTAATCGTCATTTTTTCAACACCTCTGGTAGTTTTTCACACAGTTTTTTCGCGTAATCGCCGAGCTCTTTCGTCATGTCTGCAAACTTCTTTAAACCGTCTAATATGTCGTATTCTCCAACATACTTACTAACGATCTTAACCACATCGTTTGTAATCGTCATCCTTTCAAAAACGTTTTGATCCGTACTAATAGACCTTACCACCTCGACGTATTTAAACTTAAAATCAACATATCCTGTTTTTGAAGATACCTCGTCGTAAGCAAAAATAGCGTAATTTACGCTACAATCGCTCTTCGAATCTTTCCTAAGTAACGCCGTCGATTCCATCTCGTCTATTGTTATCCTAACACGTAAGTCAAAAACGCCTTTAACATCGTTAACGAAATTAACTAGTCTGTTGTATAAGTCGCTCTTAAAGAACTCGTAATTCATTATCATATCTCTCCTGTACGTAACTTCGTTTAAGATAGTTTTTACGACGTTGTTTATCTGATAGTGATCGTATAGTTCGCTGATCAAGCTATATTGATGGCTCGATCTATTGGGTTCTTTATTGTCGTAAATTTTCACTTTATATAAGTGTCCTTTGACCCTGTCGAAACGTAATACGAATAGAGGTCTGTCTGTTGTAACGTCTTTATCAACCGCTACGATTACGTCCTTAGTATAATAGGTGAACTTAAGTTCGTTATAATTATTATTCACGATCCTAATAATGTCTTTATGGTCACCATTTAAGTATACGTAATCCTCCACGTATGCTTCGATGTTCATTTGATTGTGGAGTGGATTTACTTCCATTAACGACAACGGTTCGTTAGACGTTAACCTTAACGTGTCATCAAGTATGACTTTGAACTTTCCTAACACGTCTGGTCTATCCGTTGGTTCAGGATTAAGGGTCTTAATTATCGTGTCGTATTCGTAGAACGACTTCGTATTTATTTTAGCGTTAAACGTAGCTTCAATCGTGTCATTAATTTTATCTACGTTATCAACACTCTTTATGACGTTGTTTATCGGTAGTTTTATTCTGGTTAATAGTTGTTGAACCGTAGTTGTTGTTTGCTGTTCAGTTGTTTGTTCTTGTGCTATTGTTGCGTCATTGACCTTATTTATAATCGTGCTACCTACGTCAGGTAAGTCAATATGTTGCCGTAGTTCTTTAGGATCAAGTTGTTCTAACGACTCGTTTAGTTTATACAGATCATCAGTGTTTTTCACTACAAACGAAAGTAATAGTTGATTAAAGTCAACGTCTGGCATTATCGTCATTGCGTAACCCAACTGTATAAGTTCTTGAATCGTTATTGGCTTAGTTAATTGCGTAGTTAAACCAGCGATATATATAGTCGTTAACGTCTTGACAATTTTATCGTCATCAAAGTGTCTCCTTAAGAGTTTTTCAACGTCTTTAGGATCTGGTAGTTTAAAGTTTATCGTTATCACACGCCTTAAAAGTGGTTCAGAGAATTCTCTGTTGTCGTTTGACGTTATGAAAACGATTAAGTTGTCTTTATTACCGACAATAACGTCTTCTCTGTCGTCAATTCTAAACGAAACCCTAGCGTTTTGCAGGTAATCGAGTAATAAAGCGTCAGCTGAAGGTCTCGTTTTGTCGAATTCGTCTATTGTAAGTACCGTGATTTTTTCGCGTGATTTTATTAACGCGTCTGGCAACGGGCCGTATTGTATACGTACTCCCGATCTCGTCTGTTCTGATGGAACGTATTTGTATATTAATTCGTCTTCAGTAGTGTTTAAAGTAGTTTGAATAAAGACGTAGTTAGCGTTAAAGTAATCGGCTACGATTTGTGTTATCATCGTTTTTCCAGCACCAGGTGGGCCGCGTAGTAAAAACGCTGGTACAGTTTTTGAACGCCTTGCAGCGTTAATACCAACGTATATTAACTTGATTATATCGTCTTGTCCTACAACGTACTTAGAAACGTAGTTTTTGAAGGACTCGAACGTAAACTCGTTTGCCATCATTCGTTACCACCTATTAAAGCGTAGATCATGAACGTGAGTGGTACGAGCAATAACGCCGTCATTAAGGAAAAAGCATAAAACGCATATTCAACGTAAATAACATGAGTGAGATGGTAAATTAAATATGTTATATACATCGACGTAATTGAAAATAAGAAAAGCGTGGTTATTCTTCTTGCAGTTTTAATTTTGGATCTTTCCTTTGGCATTTTTTCACCCCGAAAAATCTTAGGAAAAGGGGGTTTAAAAAGTTTTTGTTTGAACAACGCAATTAGACGTGTCCAATATCCACCAGATAAGTTGAAAATAACATTATTATCGTATTTAACATTGCGTTAGGTCTTTCTTTAAGTATTTTAACTATGTCGTTATACGTGAGAAGACTAGCAAAATCGATAAGTGGGATATTACCGATTATCAACAACGTACGATCGTTTTTGTTTATTATCTTAAGCGTTATTTTTTCATCAATCTCGTACTCCTTAATAATAACGTCAACATGTATTTTTTCTATCGTTATTTCAATCCTGTCGTCATTTATCTTTATGTCGTGTTTATACGTCATCCTAGCCGTGTATAATAAATGCAATTGTGGATGAGCGTTAAAAATGTGATATATAAATTCCAGATACCGTATGTATGCTGGGTGTTTAAGTATAAACTGTTTAAATTCGTCGAAGTCGTTAAAACCTAACGCACCCACGTCTATAACGTATTCATTAACGAATATTTCGTTATAGCCTGTACCAGCATTCTTCATGAGATAGTCAAGCGTGATTATTGGGAACACGTCAAACCGTATCTCATAAATGTCGTAATTTTCAGTAAGTGCGATAACCTCGTTATTAACGTTAATGAGTAACGGTTCGTTAGCCGTAGCTTTAAACGTTAATTTTAACTTATCGTTGTCGTCTTCAACGTTTATTAATTCTGCTTTAAACTTTGGATTATTATATAAACTACTATTTCTCTTCTTCATTTTTTCACCCCGAAAAATTAGGGGAAAGGGGTTTAAAAAGTTTTTTGCTTGAACGACGTAATTAAACGTATTACTGATCTCCTCCCCGTCCTGAGGGGCGAGGCTTGTCATTCGTTTTGTCATTTCTCTTCACCTTCTTCTCTGCCCATCTTAGTAACCTTTCCTTCTTTACCTTTTCGGCGTCCTCGTCCTCAAACCATACGTCGATGTATATCAGCTCTTTGCGTAGTTCCTTAATCTCTTCTTCTTGCTGTTCCTCTACGAGTATGTGCAGTATTGCACCCTCGTCGTCGGCGAACTCAACTTCATAGATGTACGGCAAAACTTCCGTCATCACCATACCGACCTCCTTGTACACTTTTGTGGTCAATGGTGAACCCCAATTTATGTGCAATACCTTTATCTGCGGGATTTTCACTCCTTCTCACCCTCCTCTTTCTCTTTCATCCCCTCTTTGCTTTACTAGCCAGCATATCATAGGTCATGTTGTTTTGAGCATATTAGCCCTTCATACGGACTAATTATGGGTGCGTCAATTAAGTCTATTAAGGAGAAATAATCGGGGGCGTTTACGTGTCTTATAGTGAACTCACAGTATTTGCCGCGTAATAACTCAAACGTATCGTACCACGTATCGTTATCGCCATCAGTCTCAACAATTATAGCGTCTCTAGCGTAGAATTTTAGTAACGCTAAGAACGTTGTAACAGCTATATCATAGTCTCCTAAATTCGTCTTTACAAACCCGAATTTTGCTTTAGTTTTTCTAAAGTTTTTGCGTATAAACGTTTTTACTTTTTTGTCGTCATTAATATTGTTGAGTTTCAAACGTCTAGCTCTTTCAATAATACGTGGTAAGTCGTACTTTGCTAAATATACTTCTGAGTTGTAGACATGACGTAACGTAAACGTCTCTCCTTCATCATTTAGAGAGGATATCGATATATCGTTTCCGTTTATATTTATATTCGCGACGTCTTTAAAATGGTCAATGTACTTTCTATATTCGTTAATGACAGTAGGTAATACATTATTGACGTCATTTTCGTTAAGTATGAACCAGTAATGCGTATATCCCATCATTATCACCTGAGGTGTAAATCGGCTAAATCAAAGTCCCCAAAAATATCGATAATAAGTTCAACGCCTTTTTTGTTGACGTATCGAAGAACGTCTTTGTTAAGTTCAGTTTCTACATGAACTATGAGTCTATCGTCGTTAAGTTCATATTTCGTTAATTCAAAACGAGTTGTGGTTAAAAACGTCTTCCTATGTAGTATTGGGAAAATTCTGATAGTCTTCCTTAGCGAAATGTTTCCGTATATTGAGGCATTGAGCAACGTAGTCGTTTTATCTACTTTCTCTGGTAGCGTTATTTCCATGTGAAGTGTGAGTTTATCGTCGTTAAGTTCGTAATCTAAAACTTTCACGCTTTTAGCTGTCGTCATCGTCATCAACCTCATCTAGTAACGTCTTTATTGCTTTTTCTGCGTTATCAAAGTCGTGGTTCTTCAGGGAGTTTATTACTTCATCACGTGTCTGTTGAAGTAACGTCTTTATTTTATCATCAGTTGTTAACCTTATTAAGTCGTCAAACCCATCTTTAATAGCGTTGATAAGTTTTTCGTCAACAGTAAGTCCTAAAGTGTAGTACCCTTGTTTTAACGTCTTTATTATGTTAGACGTTTGTGCAAAGAAACCGTAAAACGTTGTGAAATACGCTACTTCCTTTGCTGCGTCCATAACGTTTTTAGGAATGTCTGGTGGAATTTCGTTGTTAGTATGCGGAATCTCGTTGTTAGTTTTATGTTTTTTGAAAAACGAAAAGAATTTAATAATTTTTTCCATCATTTTTTCGCCCGTGAAGATAACGTTTGTGTTAAATAGTCTAATATCGTTTCACAAATTTCGTTGTTTACGTCTTTTGTGTCCGTGATAGACCCCCATGCTCCTCGTAATTGACATACACCCTTGTCGTAAACTAAACGTATGTTAGGCCCTCCGACAACTATACTGATGTCGAAACCTGTTTGTTCTTTACTTGGTAAAGAGACGCAAAGTGTTATGTCAATAGCGTTTTCTATGACGTCTTGTAAGTTGTCCTTAAGTTGTTGTGCGATATTGTCCATATGTTTTTCTAGTTCCGTACGGTTATCTGCCATATTTATCATTGCGTCTAACATTTTATCGTCACCCTCACTCATTATTACCACCGCTTTGTTTCATGCCGTTAAATTTTTGTCTCGGTAAATCCCTTTATCGATAGTATTACGTATTTTCCGTCATCTGTCTTTATGTAGTCGATTATTAGTTTTTTCAGGTCCATATCGTTGATATCGTATGTATATTCGTCAGTGTAAACGCTGTCGTTAATTACACCGTTACTACTGTCGTATTTACCTATCAGGTCGTTAAATTCGTCTTCAGTAAACGTTAATTCGTCGAGTTTAGCATCAAATTCTTTAACGTAGTCTTCAAAAAACAGATCGACAAATTGAATAATTGTTTTTTTCATTTCCTCATCACTTTTAACTATCATACTTTTACCACCTGGGGGTGAGACCCCCCATGAGAAAAAGGGAAAGGGGGTTTAAAAAGGTTTCTGTGGGAGGTCGTGATTAAATACAAATTGTTTAGTCTTTAGGTCGTATTCTATGCGGAATGGTTGAAATATGCGATTGTAAGCGTCTCTGATGGCCTCAACTTCTTTAGCTAATGATGTGTCATGTTTTTCGTAATACTCATGAATTATATCTTGTGCTTCAATAAAGGTATGTCCAGCAAAAAGTTTTTGTGAGATAAATTGAGATATGATCTCTTTTACCTCATCATAGGTCATGTGTTTAGTACTATGTTTTGTACTTAAAGCACCATGTATTAATGCTAGTAAACGCGAATTGAATGCAACATTATCAATGTCAGCTACATCTACTGCTATACGATTATTGTCTGGAAATTTACTAACTACAACGAGGTATCTAAGTCCAGTAGCAGGTACTACATAATAAATATCGTTTTCGAAGCCTAGTTTCGATAAATAAGCGGATATTAAAGATATTCCATCTATCAGGGGCATTCCTTGACCGAAAAAAAGGGTAAAAATAACTTGATGGGTGGTATCTACTTAAATGATTGTTTTCTAAGTATACATATGCGTCGTTAGGTGAAATTTTGTTAGATTTGAGAAGATCTCTATACTCGCCGTAGTCGTATATTGTCCTGTCTTTCGTCATGACATAAAATAAGTATTGCATCCTTTTGTTACCGAACGTTTGTACTATGTACTCAGCAATTTCACGTTTTTCATTTTCATTAATTTTGACGTTTTCTAAACGTTTAAGTAACTCATTCACTTTCATGATCCCAGTCCTCGTATATTTTGACGTACTGTTTTAATATAACGAATTTCTCGAATTCGAAAACTTTACATTCCTTACCCTTACCGTAAGTGATCATGACGTATCTGTTTGTGTCGCTTTTGTAGACGTTCATGCACTCTTGCATGTCTTTAGAGTGTATTAGTTCCTTCATCAGCGGTTCTACGACAAACACTCTGTCCCTGTACTTATCGTTATCAACGAGTTCCAACAGTCTCATCTTAAACGATTCTGGTAGTATAGCGATTATGTAGACTTTATCGTATTTTTTAAGAAGCGGATCAATGTGGTTCTTTACTAAGTATTCAGCCGTCGGTATAAACTCCTTCACAAACGAATGTGGGTACCTGATTATTACCTCACGTTCTGCTGGTATTGGGTCGTGCCTCGAAACCCATAGTATAAACGATGTCATTGACTTGACACCTCCTTCAGTATTTTAAGTGCTATTTTATCGTCTAAATCTTCTGTAGTTAAAACGACTCCGTCTACTTTTTTAGTCAGTTCGGTGAGGTAGTGATATGATTCGTTTCCTATTAGTACCGATATTAGTTTGTGCTTACCGTTTTTAATCGCGTTAGCTAAAGGTTCTATATCGAATTCGTCTTCACCGTCAGTTATGATTATTATTATGAACTCTTTCATATTACGTAGGTCTTCGAGTGCTTTATTTAAAGCACATGATATACACGTCCCGCCATTTGCGTCAACCGAACCGATTTTCGCTAGGTTCTCGATATTTAGCTTATCTATCAAATCGTAGACGTTGTCGTCAAAGAATCTGAACATGAACTTCAGTCTGCGTTGTTTAGCTAAAAGTCCTAAAGCAAATGCTATAGCTCTGGCGTTCATTATCTTCTCTCCGCCCATACTACCCGATTTGTCGAGTAAAATGTAATATCCGTCAATGTTACTTTTCTTTGCGAACGTAATAAACGACCCATTTAACATCTTAATTTCCGTTATTTCGTCATCAACAAAGTTCTTAGGTATTTTAACAGCGTCCAGGATTGATGACGTAATTCTATATGAATTATAAGTACCGTGAGGTGAATCGTTGAGTTTGTTAAACAACTCGGTACCTTTCTTCACGATCTTAAGTAATACGTCCAAATCTACGTTAAGGTTAGTAAGGGTGTCGACGAAACGTAATATGCCAGGCTCTCTACCGTAAGTATTACTACCCTCCGTATTTTCTTCTCCGTCGTTCATATTAATCCTGTCTTTCCCGCCGTTCATTTCCCTGGATATCATTTGGCGTATCATTGGGTTTTTCAAAGCTTTATTAATGACTTTGCATTTTGAAGCAGCCTGTGATATTCCTTTCTCAATCGCGTAAGATATTTTCCTCAGTTTTTCTTTATCGTTATCGTTTGTCTTTTCTAATTCGTCAAGTAACTTTGCTATGTGATTATAAATTATTATGGTGTCGACGGAACTCGTAAGTAAATCGTCAACAGTTGAAGGACGTAGTTCTTCTATCTCCATATGGTTATTTACTAACGCCGACCTTACGGTTTCTAACTTAGCGTCGTCATTTTTGAACCTGAAGAAGTAATGTGGTAGGTACAATGAAGCGAATATATCGCCACTTACGATCTTATGCCTATCCGTCGGTTTTTTAATTAGGGCGTCCGTCATGAGAACGAATTCTTTGAACAAATCGTCATTTTCGTGTGGGTTCTTGACGTTGAAATTAAGTAAGTTACTGTACAGTTCCGTCTTCTTCACAATCTTCTTCATTTCGTTACACCCTTAACAATTCGTTTACTATATCGTCAGGTATATCGATGCTATCGCATAAGGCTTTCACGGCGTCACTCTTAGCCGAATACTTTTGGCACAAATCTTGCACTTTTATCAGTTCTTGCTTTAAGTTTGCTAACGTGATGTTCTTGTCTGTTGTACCGTCTTTTGCGTTAGTTATCAATACGTTTATAGCGTTAATGTGAGAGCGTATTTTGTTAATTACGGAAGCTATCTCGTTTAGTCCGTGTTTTAACGCGATAGTCTCGATTTCTTTTATCGAATCTGTGTACCTCGTTGGGTCGTTAAGCGTGAATTTCATCGCGGTTACTAGATCGTCTGGTTCTATGTTGTCCTTTCCTTCAAGTACCGCGTTAGCTGCTGCTACGTATACAGTCTTCTTTACACGTCTGTCTGAGATTAAGTAGTTCAGCCCTCGTAGTTCTATTATAGCGTCTAAGAATTTGTCGAGTAAAGCGTCGTCAATATTCATAGCGATTTTCCTAACTTCGTTTTGTAGGTTTACTATGTCGTCATATGTCAGTATGGGTTCTGGTGTCTTTGAATCGCTCTTTACTATTTTCTTCAAATCGGATTTGTGAACGTAATCGGTCTCCACTACACGTATAGTTAATCTGTCGTTAAACGCTATTAATTCGTCGTCAGTATCGAACTCGTTAGATGCGAAATACGTAGCTAATAAGTTAAGTTTGATACCGAAAACCCTCTTGTTTAAGATTATATCTAAAAGCGTATTTAGTACGTCCGATGAAGATTTGTATGGCTCGTCAAACATAACGATGTTTGCGTCTACAACACCACCGTGATATACTAGACGTCCTTTTTTATACTCGTTGATGTCGAGTACTCCCAATATGTGGTCTGGTTCCGTATATTTGTTGAGTAAAACGTAATAGTAATTGACGTTTAACATCTTCGCTAACGTGTCTATAGTATACGTCTTTGCAATTCCTACCCGTCCTAAAATAAACGTAGGTTCTGAAGATAATAAACCGAGTAATACTGCGTGTTTCATGTTGTCGTGTCCAAAAACGTAATTATTTAACGTTGCCTTGACCAGGGAAATATTTCTTTGGGATTTATTCTCTGCCATTTTTTCCACCTGGGGGTGAAACCCCCATGAGAAAAAGGGGAAGGGGGGTTAAAAAAGCTTTCGCATGAATGACGCAATGATTCGTTTACTCTTTAGATCGTATTCTGTGCGGTACGGTTGAAATATCTGATTATAAGCATGGTTAATAACAGCAACATCTTTAGCCAACAATTTCTCGTGATCCTCATAATATCTACGAATTATATCTCTCGCCTCATTGAAGTCATATCCAGCGAAAAGTTTCTGTAGGTCTAGTTGTGATACGATCTTATCTACCTCATCATCTATGCGTTTATTTCTTACAACACCATGTATTAATGTCGGTAAGTGTGTATTGGTTGCAACATTGTCAATGTCAACTACCTCTACTACTACACGATTAATGTCTAGAACACGATTAATGTCTAGATAACGGATAACCCTAGAGACGTATCTAAGTCCAGTAGCAGGTACTACATGATATATGCTAGCTTCTAAACCTAATTTCGATAAATAAGCGTTCGGTAAGAGATATCTATTAGCGAGGAAAGGATAAAAATAAGTTACTGGGTCATATCCAGCGAAAGAGACGTTTTCTACGTATACAAGCATATCGTCGGGTAAAATTTTGTTAGATTCAAGAAGATCTTTATATGAGTAGAAGTCGTATATTGTCTTATCTTTCGTCATAAAATGATATGTGATTCGTATCATTTTATCACCAAACGTTTGTGCTAGGTATTCAGCGATTTCGTGTCTTTCGTCGTTTTTATTATCGTCGGGTTTAACGTTTTCCAGGACTCTGAACAACTCATCGACCTTCATATTCTCACCAAAGAGAGAAAAAGGGGAAGGGGGTTTAAAAAGCTTTCTGTGAGAGGACGTGAACTACCCAGTCCTCTTAACCCCCAATTTATAAAAATTGGGGGTTAGGGGGGCGAAAAACCTCACCTTCAAGGCGGGGTATCCCACAATACAAGTATCAATAAAGAAAATATCGTAGACATTAATAATGCTGATAACAATATTAATGTTAAAATATTTTTTTTGGATTGTTCTGGTTTGTCAACCGTCCTGTCAGCTAAATATATTAAAAGATGACCTGATGCACTAAGAAGAAAAATGAATATTGTTAAATAGACTACTGTTTCCTGCGTATAACTAAAGAAATTAACAAGAAATATCATGAATGCTGTTAACAACGCAGATACTAAGATATCTACTTTGGATGGCTTTGGATTGTCAATCATCCTGTCCATGATGTAATATATTAAAAGTGGAAACGAAACACTAAAAAGCAAAAGGAGTATTAATTCAAGTTGGAAATTAGTGTATGTGTCTTCATATAGTATTCCAAATAATATTACAGACATAATCATTTTATTCATTTTTCCACCTGGGGGCTTTTTACCCCCAAGATAGAAAAAGGAAAAGAGGTTTAAAAAGCTTTCGGTAGTAGGACGTGGTTAAGCTGGTATGAATTGTTTAGTGTTTGGATTGTATACTAACCGATATGGTTGAAATATATGATTATAAGCATATTTTATAAGCTCAACATCGTCAACCAATGACCTATCTTTCTCGCTATAATACTTCTTGATTATTTCTTCTGCTTTGCGTAAGTTATACTTACCAAACAGTCTATGTGTTTCAAACTGTTCCTCAATCTCATTTATTTTTTCAACCTCATCATCTTCCTCATAGTAATAATCGTCTCTTGCTTCGCTTTCGTCTTCGCTTAACAGTATCTGTATTAACTTTGTCAGATCTGTGTTATTTGCAATAGTTTCGATATCAGCTACTTCCATGACAGCTTGGTTAAGAGATGAAAAATGGATAATTATAGCAATGTATTTAAGGTCGGCATATAGGTCTATATAATAGAAATGTTTTTCCAAATAAACATTTAGTAAGAGATCCCTTTTACCTATAAATGGGTAGTGATATAGTAGTGGGTCATAATCCTCCCAGAGGTTTGCGATAAATATATAAGGCTTCGAGATATTTTCGTTTTCTTCGAGGAGGTCTTCATATGTGTCAAGGTCATATACTTCTCCACTAGTTGTTATAATGTAAAAGTAAGATTCTTCATCATACAGTTTATCGCCAAATTTTTGTAATATATATTCAGCAATTTTATGTTTTTCATCGTGGTACTCAGTGATTTCATATCTTTCGTCGATTTTAGCGTTTTCTAAGCTTTTAAGTAATTCATCGACCTTCATATTCTCACCAGAGAGAGAAAAGGCAAAAGGGGTTTAAAAAGGTTTCTCTCGAAGATATAACTAAACTACAAATTGTTTAGTCTTTTAGGTGGTATTCTATACGGAGTGGTTTGAAGATGTGATTATAAGCGTCTCTAATGGCTTCAACCTCTTTAGCTAACGAAATTTCCTGAAATGCGTAATAACTATTAATTATGTCTCTTGCATCGTTAAAGTCATGCCCAGCAAAAAGTTTCTGTGAGCTTAGTTGTGATATAGCCTCGTTTATCATGTCATCATCTATGTGTTTAGTACCATGTTTTGTACCTAAAATATTGTGTATTAACGTCTGTAGGTTTGTATTAATTGCAACGTTGTTAATGTCAGCTACCTCTACTACTATACGTTGTTTACCACGCGAAAGACGAGTAGCCATAGCGACGTATTTAAGCCCAGTAGCAGGCACTACATGATAAAAGTCGTCTTCTAAACCTAGTTTCGATAAATAAGCATATAATAAGAGATATGTACCTTCGAGGAAAGGGTAAAAGTACATTGTTGAGTCGTATCCAATTAAATAATGGTTTCCTATGAATACGTAAGCGTTGCTAGGTGAGATTTCGCCATTTTTGAAAAGACCTTTATATGAGTCGATGTCGTATATTTTCCTGTCTTTCGTCATGATACAATATATAGATGATGATGATGCTAATTTACTAACACTTAATTTTTGTGCTATGTACTCAGCGATTTTGTAATTTTCGTCTTCATCGAGTTTGATGTCTTCTAAGCGTTTAACTATTTCATCTATTTTCATTGTTCTGACCTCCTCCCCGCCTTGAAGGGCTAGGTTTATCGTTCGTTTTATCACCTACTTGAATTTGTTTGGTCTCCAAGTCGTATATTATACGGCACGGGTTGAAGATATGATTGTAAGCGTCTTTGATGGCCTCAACGTCTTTAGCTAATGATGTGTCATGTTTTTCGTAATATCTATCAAGTATCCTCAGTGCCTCGTTAGAGTCATATCCAGCGAAAAGTTTCCGTGAGTGTAGTACTGATGCGACATCTTCTACTTCATCGACGTGTATATATTTATTACTTAAAATACCGCGTATTAACGTCAGTAAATTCGTGTTTATTACTGCAGTACCAATATCAACTACCTCTACGACCGTACGACCAACGCTTATAAAACGAATGGCCTTAGCGACGTATTTAAGTCCACGTGCAGGTACCGCATATAAAGAACTCAAACTTAGCCTAGATAGATAAGCGTATATCAAAGTTGTTTTGCTTTCAGGTATGAGAAAG
>Ga0326758_100151_pt1 | contig 20970 bp, 22 predicted proteins | sample GCRJH_S_FD_207221 | JGI IMG/M metagenome (GOLD analysis project Ga0326758, IMG submission 207221) | Hot spring sediment microbial communities from Geyser Creek Basin, Yellowstone National Park, WY, United States - GCR.JH_S | ecosystem: Environmental > Aquatic > Thermal springs > Near-boiling... | reverse complement strand
CATAGGCTTGCATCAATGGACTTCCACTTCCCTTGGAATTCTAACAAGTTCACAATAACTAGGTGGTTATCAACATTCTTCCTAATATATAACATCCTTTACACCCCAACGTACTTGTTAGATAAGGGGGTGATAATAAATGTAAATATTTCAAATGAATGAAATTGTTGTCCACACTGATGCTAAGCTTCCGTTTCTTATATAAACCCCAACTAGAGCTGACGTGTTTACGGGATAAGATTGAGAAAAACCGGCTATTACTATACCTTTATAGTAATCTAGAGAAGCCATATTCCCGCTCCCGTCGTAAGAGAACTTCCACAATATTTTACCATTGTAGGGGGTAACACCGTATATATTCCCGTCTCCGTCGTCAAAAACTAATGTATTATTTACTATAATCCCGGTGGGCATGGCTTGCGACTTAGTAAGAATGAGCCAGAGCGGTCTTCCGGTGGTTGCGTATACAGCCAAAAACCAGACAGTCCGGTGTACTGTCCTCTACATCCTCCGCCACAAGCGATAAGTAAACCTTGTTGGTAATCGAACATTGCTCCTCCTAACCTAAGTACAAGATTCCGTGGTACATTAACGTCATCCAAATGGATAACGTATCTGGTAAAAGGAGTTTGAATATTATCTTACCATTATACACGTTAATTGCATACACGGGTCTGGAATTCGACGCGACGTATACTATACCGTTAGCTTCCGAAGGACCTACGGCGCATCCTACAGTCTGTCTTTAGGCGGAAGCCCAGCTTTTCCTAATGAATTTACATTATGAGTCCATAAGGTCAGGGCTCGTAACTGAAGGGTAAGGGTAAAAACCAAGGTGCGTTTAAATTTGCATTAATTATTGGTTCGCGGTTATAGGTGTATCCGAACATTAGAAAGTTTGAGTTAAACATGGAAGAGTTTGGTGCCGGTAAATTATTAGGATAGTAACAGTCTATGAAATTAATTCCGTCTAAATAGACACTGAATTTTATGACTTTAGCCATAGAACCTGAAGGGATATTTTCATTTGAAGAACGTGTATGCGAATTAGCTAACGAATAGCCTAGTTCAAATCATGCAATTGAAAAACTATAATGACAATAATTATGAAAATCATGTATGTTTTACTAAAATTAAATTTTTTCTCACTCATATCTAAACAAACATTCTTTGCGTAGACATTTAAACATAATGGGTTTAAATATGTTAAGAGTAAATAAATTGCAAAAATCACACAAACTTGCTTAGCTTATATATTTTCTAACTAACTTGACGAACTCTTCGTCATTAGGTAATTCCTCGATATTGAAGGTCGAGTTCTTCATTACGTTAATAACGAACTCTTTGCTTACCCTTCCTCCCAGTGTAGTAACTACTTTTGTGGCAAATCCCTCAGGGTCTTGCTTAAACATGTCTATTCCTTCATTATAGAGGGAGATGAACTGGTCTCTAAACTCGGGCTTTACGTGAGCTCCGCAACTTCCCGGAATTCCCAGAAGCTCTTCAAATGTGATCCCTTTAGCTACTCCCGAAGGGACTACAGCACTATCTATTTCACCTTTCTTGAGAGACTCCATTATCTTCTGTATGTCGTCAATACCTATGACCTCAGCGTTTAATTTCTTAATATCAACCAACGCTTTAGTCAGAACATTAGCAGCCGTGAGCATCTTAGGTACACCGATCTTCTTCCCCACTGTCGGATATACTGTCAGTAGTCCTTTTACTGTAACGTAGTGTATCTTAAGTCCTCTTTTAGCTAGGGACACAGTCGAATCTAACACTATGTCAGCTGTACCTTCTTTAGCAAAAGACAATTCTATTCCCTTATTGTATACTATTACGGGATATGATACGGGTCCCGGAGCAGCTAGTACTTTCATAATAGTTTGTTAGTGAACGAACTATTTAAAGTTTCCTCGAGGATAGATTAAAAAGGTTCGGAAACGAATTATGATATCGTGGACAAGAAAGTTTACCTTCAGATGCTTCTAGTAATCGTCTCAATGACATTTGCAATTAGGGCTTCCAACAATATGATCTCTACTACTATACCACTTCTGGTTAAGTACGACTTTCACTTCACACAAAGTGAAGTAGGTATAATCAGTGCTGTCTTGTCCTTAGGTACTTTCATAACCAGTGGGCTCGTGAATTCCAGGCTTAAGACCTCAGAGAGAAGGAAGTTCTTTATTACATCCTCAGTGCTATATGCATTAGTTCTACCTCTATTTTACTTCTCCACGCCTATCACGATTTGGGTAATCAGCGCCTTAGCCGGGTTATCGTTAGGTGCAATAATGCCAAACGTTATTACTTATGCTGGGCTATTGGAGGACAGAAAAGCTAGAGAAAGATTACTCTCGATCTACACTTTGGCCCTTAGCGTAAGTCTGGTAGCTGGCCCTGCATTAGAATCTGTGATACTCACGAAGTTCACGCTGAGGGACGTTTTTGTGTTTTTCGAACCTATGGCGATAGCAGCAGCTATCCTATCACTTTTCGTAAAGTTTCCTCAAGAAGAAAGGAAAAACGTAAAGGTGAATGTATTAGGTAATCCAGGGTTCAAAACGGCAGTGATAAATATACTTACTTATAATATACCTTTCTCTGCAATACTAGCGTTTGGTGGTATATACGCTGTTACAGACCTTCACGTCACTTATTCAGCTGTAACATCTCTCTTCTCTTTATTCTTCACTACGTCATTATTGGCTAGGATTTACCTCTCTGTAAGACCTCCACAAAGCGTTTCTCATCACGTTTACGCTGCAATCTCCATGACGGTCATAGGGCTCATTATGATACTTACCTCAATGAATCTCTTTGAGTTCGCTTTAGCCCTCTTGATTCTAGGATTTCCGCACGGGTTGACTTATCCACTCTCCGTGATTTCGATCAGCAGGACATTTAAGCCTGAGGAGAGAAATGCCGCAAACAGTTCCTTCTTTGCGGTAATGATGGTCATAGGTATAATAGTTCCTTCCGTTACGGGTTATATAGCAGACCTCGTGGGAATAAAGGATATGTTTGGTCTTTTAATTCCCGTGGTTTTGGTATTACTTGCGTTCTTGAGAAGGTATGTTAAATATGTAGACGAAATAGTTAAGACTGAAGTTCAAGCAGTAACAAGAAGTTGAAAAAGATGTTTAGGAGATGCAACTCTAACCCTCACCCTAATAATTTGTGACAATAATAATGGATTTGGTCATACTTCATCTGGAGAAGATTACAATACTACTCAAAATATCTTTATGTAAGAGATTATAGTCTATGACATATGAAATATTTAATAGAAGATTTTAGTTATATAATTCCCTTATTCCCAATAATGGCTCAAATCCCTGAAGAGATTGGATAATTTTATAAAAGAGTGTATGAATTTCAAAGTATGGAGAAGACTTTCCAAATAAATAATTTAGACGTTAACTTAGTTCATGATAAGTTGGTAAGCGTGCTCACAAATAGCGGTTTCGAAATACACAGAGACGAGCCTAGGGATAACGGGTTTAAGATATTCGTAAGAAGGGGAGGAGAACACGGAGAAGTGGAACTATTTAACGACTGGGGTACCGTAAGGTTAATAACACACGGAAGGTTGGAGTGGGAGCTAATGAATATTGCAGAGCCTCTAATAACTTCATCACAAGGAGTAACAGCGCCTCAGCAATTTGTGCCCCAGCAACCTTTAGGTCAACCTCAGTTCCAGCCACCAAGACCCCCGATGTCACAAGGTATGCCACAACCAACTCCTCAACAACCTGGTTATCCTCAGCAAGTACAACGCCCTCAGCCGACATTTCAGCCAAATTTTATGCAAGGTACTTTGCCAGAGTATCAACAGCTTCTAAGTGCTTTAATGCAAAGCGGATATCAGATAGAGGTTAATACCACCAGCGGTCAGATGTTCTTCATAAGGGGAAGGAAGGGAAACTACGTTATAGATATAGAAGGGAGACCTCAACCCTAATTTTTCCTCGGCTTTCAGCTTTTTATAAGTGAATTAATAAGAATTATATTTATTATGATAATAGACCTATCAGTACCCATAGAAAATGAGATGCCCTTTTACCCTGGGGATCCACAGCCTAGATTAAGAGAAATCAAAATTAAGGACTACGTGGTTCATGAACTCCTTATAGGAACTCACACCGGGACACATGTAGATGTTCCTTATCACTTTATCCCCGAGGGTAAGAGGTTAGACCAAATTCCGCTGGAACGTTTCATGGGTAAGGCTTACGTCACTGACAGTGTTGATCACGCCGAACCTGCGGAAATACTACTAGTCTACACCGGGACTAGTAAAAAGTGGAGGAAAGGTTGGAAAATGGAAGATGGTTATACCACACTATCCCTAAAGGACGCGGAGAAGATCGTGAAAAAGGGATATAAAATGGTGGGAATCGACTCACCCAGCGTTGGAGACACTGATGTGCACAATCTCCTATTACGTAATGAAGTACTCATTGTTGAAAACCTATCTCAGGCATTAGAAAAGTTGGTAGGGGCTTTTGTATACTTCCAAGCTTTACCTCTAAATATTGTAGGGGTTGACGGTTCTCCCGTGAGGGCTATAGCGATAGTTCAGAATATGGAATGAAAGAAGTGAGAAAAAAGAAGTGATAAATAAGGGCTTGTTGCATATCAAGTTCCCAAAGCGTTAACTACAAATCTCATTATCGTCCCGTTTACAGATGCTGTAATAACTATTCTGTACATAGAGTTATAGGTAACGGGTTAAAGTAAGCCATTACGTTAGTGTTTTGGTTTGCTGGGACAAACTGAGGGTTAGACGTGCTTGTACTGAAGTTCAAGCCTTCAATAGTGGCCGAAAGTAGTGTAGCTGGGCTGAATCCTTTTTCACGTTGATAGAAATCTTTTTGTCTGTTTATAACGAATTTTCGTTGCTTAGGGATGATCTCTCACGCCGATGTGGGCAAAAGGGTGGGGGAGATTGCGGAGATGTGAGCCCCGTGCCGTTGGAGTCCCATGACCCAACTGTGGTTGAGGGCTAAGTCCCTACACTCGATCATAGATGAAGATAAAATGAATGAAATGAAAGTGTAGGGACAAACGGCAGTGGAATACACTTGAAATCTGAGAATACCGTTGGGGCTTATGGTACCGTAAGGCTGTGTCTGGTAAATTGCTATTGGGACTTTGGTAGGTGGATTACTCCAGCCTTGCGTAACGCTTATCCCGCCCTTAAGTCTTCTTATTACCTCTCCTAGTCCGACGTAAGTCAGTATAAACCCTATGAATGTTAAGATTGATGTTGCTATAAGGGCCCTCCGACCTCGACTGTAGATGATCTATATACGCTTCCGACCTTATAAAAAGCTATACCGACCAAGATGTTAGCTATAATTCCTAGTACGAAGATCACGCCGTCTATTACGTAGACGAGAAATGTCGCGCCTACTATACCAGATAAAGTAGAACCGGTGCTGTATGAGATTCCTATACCGAGGGCTACTAATAACACTGGTAATAAGAAAGATAATAGTGCTGTAATTATCCGCAAAGTAGTCCCAGTCTTACCCACTCTTATATCTTGAATCATACCAGAGAGTAAAGGAAAAACCTGTCCTTAAATTAATTATACCCAAAATTTCGATTACCAGTGCTACTATGAAGAGAATTTCAGCTATACTGAATAATGAAAGTGCAGCTAAATTGGAAGAATTCGTCAGAACTGAGGTAGAGTTAGACAATGTAACAGTGGTAGTCCCGAAAGTCTCCCCTATGAATATAGCCACAACGAATAACACTATGAAAATTACTGCTAGAAACGCGGAGAAGATTTAATAAAGTGACCCTCTTCAACTTTTCATTCCTGATAGTTCAGGTTTGTAGCTCATTGTCTATACTTCTCGTTCTAAACTAATAAATTAATTCGACATTAATGTTGATTTTTATTTTTTCTCTACCTCCTTATGGAAGTCTGAGACATAATAATAAATTCGATTCAAACATACACAAACATCTTCCTCTCTGAGAGTTTAAATTTGCGCAAGGAGTGGTTTAATGATCTTCCTATTGTTTTTTATATTTATAATAATGAAAGTCTAGTTCCTAACATATTTTCAAAAATAAAGGTCAATTTAGTTCAAATAGTTCTAGTAAATACAGACCTTTTTAGACTGGTTAAGTTGAAAGCCCTTCCTTATCGTTTTATTACAAAAATGTGGGTTGGGATGCATACCTCGTGAAAGAGATTATAACTTCTTATATTAAAATATTAGTTTTTCTAAAAATATTTTTGGTAATATCTCTTTATCATCTGTACTAAAGGAGTATAGAGGGACAATCGTTATCTTCCCTTCATGGGATTATCTAACGAGTGAGCATTAAATATATTTTCAAATTATGTTAGATCAGTGAGTTAAGAAATTACAATTTATAAAAATTTAAATATTACGTATACGTATACTCAATTATGGTAAAGGTAACTGATAAATTCCAAGTGACTATACCGAAAGAGGTTAGGGAGAAGATTAATTTAAGGCCTAATGAAGAGTTTGAGGTTATAGCGCTAAATGATAATGAGATTCTATTAAGAAGGAAGGTAAAAAAAGTTAAGAATCCGTTAGAAGTTCTTATTGGTAAGGAAGAAATAAAGGAAGAAATTCCACCAGAGAAAGTTGATGAGTTAGGTGAAGAATGAAATATTTTATAGATAGTAACGTCTTCGTTTATGCTAAAATAAATGATAAAAAATATGGTAAGTGTTGTCAAAATATAATAAAGAAAATTTACGAAAAGAAAATCGAGGCAATCATAGACAATATAATTCTATTAGAGGTAGCCAATGCGTTAAGGAAATTAGGTGTTAAGGACATTGAAGATGAGATTTTAGCCATACTATCGCTACCAATTAGGATTGTAGATTTTAAGCAAGAGGATATAGTAGAAGCTACAAAAGACCTCTCACTATCACCTTATGATTCATTGCATTATATAGTTTCAAAGAAATGCAATGCTAAGATAATATCAGCAGATAAGGACTTCAAGGTAAGAATAGATCCTTGTAATTTCACATTAGATTCGTAGAAGAGTATAGCTGTCCTTATGTCAAAATCAGCTAACGGGAAGAGAGCTCATTCTTCCATGAATCTAATAAACTAGATTTAACCTAATGTTTACTAATGAAGATTGAAACCTCTCGATAAACCTCTCACGGTACGGTAAGTACACTTCTCATAGCCAATTCGCCATAACCTCGTGTATGAATGTTGTGTAAGCTCTCTTTGTTTTACTCACTTTTCCTATTGTTAATAACTCGGTTTGTTAAGTCCACTTGGTCTAGTGTTTACCCGTGGCGTAATTTGTCCTTATTTTTAATTCCGTCACGCACTTCTCTCAAGAACTCATACACAGTCACCCTTAAGTCCTTGGGGGCTAGTCGAGGGAAACACCTATATAGGAGTTTGAGCGAAAGATTTACTACTGAACGCCACTACACTCCCATCTGCCTTTTTCATAATGTTAAAAGGAGCAATTTTTTCTTGGTATCTCCAATCATTTTCATATATTTGCTAATATTATTGATAAAAAAGTTTCTAAGCTAGCTCCTATTTTCTTATAGAAACAACAACACCAGCAACCAAACCAGCAACCAAGCATTATCGGATTAATTTTGGTTAGATCTTTTGATTTTCTATTAGTCCTTACTATCACCAATTTTTATTACCTTTTACTACGTTAGTAAATCACAATTAAAAAGAATTTGTTTGGTTAATTGTTTTTAACTTCATTCACCATTTTTATTATCATTCGCGGAATTTAAATTATGGAATTGGAAAAATCTATGATAAAGAGGTTTTCGTTCTCTCCAACCGCAATATCCTATTTGCTCGGAATGATGTTACTGGACTCATTAGGACTTTATTTTGCACTAAATAGTATTAAAAACATAAATGCAGGAATTATATGGTACAGTGTTGCGATATTGTTGTTGGTAGCTAGCTTGTCAACAGGTTTTAGCATTACATTAGTCTACCAGTCCTCTGCATTAGCTTACTACATAAGATTTAGTAAACTTAAAATGTCTAACTACATCTTGAGTTTATTCATAGGTTCACTGATCTCTGCCACTATATACTCGGTAATTTTCGCAACTCTCATTACACCATTTATAGCTAAACTAGCACTTGACCGTTTATATGAAATTATTAGGTTTGATAATATTCTACCTTTCATAGCCTCAGTCCTAATCTCAAGTTTCTTCATCCTAACCTTAACCTTTACAATCATTGCTACATTACTAGTCAAGGTTGGGGCTAAAGCATCAAACTATGCTTACTACATCTTCTTTCTGTTGTTGGCATTTTCAGAACTCTCCCCTTCAACTTCATCATCACTTAACCCCTTCTACGAAGCTGAAAAAATAATTTCGTACTCCCTCATCCACGACACCATAAGCCTTTACTCCGTTGAAGTAGCATTACTTGGGATAGTCTTACTGTTGCTAGGGAATTTGATTTTAAAGAAAATCAAGGCACTAAGACTGGAGGAGGTGGTGTGGTGATGTTGGAGATTAAAGATTTATCTGTCGTTTTCGAGGAATTTACGGTCTTAAGAAACATTAACTTAAAACTTGACAATCAATTGTGTGTAATACTAGGCCCTAATGGTTCTGGGAAAACTACCTTGCTACGAGCTATATCTGGGATAATCCCATATAAGGGTTCGATAAAAATAAACGGTAAGGAGGTTAGGAGTGCCAAGGGTGTTTTGGAATACTCTACAAACCTTCAAGAGGTATACACTATAGGTAATTCCGCGTGGGATACTGCGAAAATAATAGCGGAGATTAAGGGCGGAGATTTGAAAGAGTTCACAAACATCTTGGACTACCTAAACGTAGACAGAAGAGTGATACATAAGCCTATATACAAGATGTCTACCGGTCAGAGGAGTTTAGTATCGTTAGCACTAGCGCTTTTTACAAGGCCTCAAATAGTCACTATTGATGAGCCTGTAGAGAATGTCGACGTTACTAGGAGGGATAAGGTGATATCGTTATTACGTGAAAGGGTAAACGAGGGTATAATTGTGACACACCAGAAGGAGCTAATCAACATGTTACATGATAATAAGAAGGAAGTGATCGTTTATACGATAGTTAACGGTGAGCTCGTTGAAGGTGATAAAATGTAATAGAAAAGCAAGGGGAGGGGATGTATATATAGCGTGCTGGGTTGGTTGCTGGTTTAGTTGTTGGACTTCAAGGGAAGTTAAAAAACCTTAACTATAATCTAAGTTTAAATCCATCGTCGAGAAAAGTATCAAGGGGGAAGGATTATTAGTAAAGAAATAGATATTCAGAAATCCATAGAAATAAGCAAGAACCTTTATCATCGTGTTATGCTTAACGCAGCTAGGATAATATTAGATTTCATAGGGCTTAGTAGTCTTACTACTTTTTTATTAATAAGCCTTATCTCAAACCCCCTTACTTTTAACATTAGTGTACTAGCCTTTTCCACCATATATACGTTTATCTCATGGAGGATGAGTAGGTTTATATACCCTCTTATCAAGACAGCAAACTCTCACAAGCCTTCGTTAATCGCCAAAGACTTCCCCTTAATTGTAAAGCTAACCTACGCACTTTCGCTCACATTACTTTACGTTCTATTTTTACTCTCACTTTACGTTCACTTCCTATCATATTTCCCAATTTTTCTCGTAGGTGCGTATATATCTTTCGTTGGGAGTCAGTTAATTACTACCATAAGATTTCTGAAAGAGAAATCTGTAGAATATGTTCTAGTTACATCCTATATTCTTTCGGGGGTAGCTATCATAATATCCCCTTTATATACGATAACCCTTCTAATCCCACCACTATTAGCCTTTTTGTATAAATTGATAAGGAGGGCAGAGGAATGGAGCTAGAGAAATTAATAAAACTGTTGAAGGATAATAAGGAGTTAAATGTTGGAGTTAGGTTAGGGATTCTGCTGGGTCTTTATTATACTAGGTCTGCATGGTTTAAGGAAATGTTAGAAGCCACAAGGCTAAATAAGGCTGAACTGTACCAACATCTTAAGGTCTTGCAAAAGGGTGGATATGTGGAGATTAAATATATCCCCACAGTCGAAGGTAAGAGGTTAAAGGTTTTTATAACAAAAAAGGGCGATGAACTAATAAAACAAGTAATAGAACTGTTAAAGGAGAAGTAATCTTATCCTTTTTAGAACAGTCTGTAACATTTTTACGTGGCTACTCGTTATTTTTAATCTAAATATCGTTTTGACAAGTTGTGTTTATATATAGTATTACTGAAGTGGTTTTTGTTGATGATCCCCCCTAACTGATGACAGGCACTGCTCACGAGGTTTGGGGAGTGATAAAAGTGGATGGGAGGGTGGTGTTTCCCTCGTAAGGGTGAATGTGTATGATCCCTTAGCCCGTGGTGGAATTAGAAGTAATTAAAAGTAAGGAAAAGTTACGCCACGGGTAAACACATCTACTATATTCCCGAGACAGGTACTAATACATATGTGATAAGTTAAAATCCTTTTATTCCTCTTTTCTTACATGGTTTCACTTTTTCTACTCATATTAGTTGCATCGTTGATGGTAGTGGCAATAGTTATAATCCTTTACTTAGTAGAAAAAGTGAGGAATTACGCTGGTTTTTGGTTCATAATATTCCTCCTGGTGATGATGATAAGCATGTTTGTAAGTGCCTCAATTTATTTGAATTCACCGTCGAGTCTCTCTTTAGCCTTAGCTTTCCTCACAAACTCAATCGTCATGGTGGCATTCCTAGTCCCGTTTTTTATTAAGGCTAAGGAGCTAGCTTTAAGGAGATATAACGGGAAGAATGACAGCCTCACCTCAGCTTTAGCAGTACTGAACGAGGTAATAATGGGTTATACTTTCGAACTGGCACAGTACGGTAAGTCTATTTTCTCTAGTCCCCTCTCTTATTTCACCCTTTCAATAAATAATTATTGGTTTTACTACTCTATGATGGCTGAAATGTTCACTCTTTATCTAATATATTACTTGAGGGGGGTTAAGCGGGAAGTACTTACCCAGATATTCCCAATAGTCGGTATTACAGCCTCTCCTCCTATACTTTTAGACAACAAGGTTTGGTTTTACTCCTCTCTGCTCATGTCCCTCGGTTTTTGTGCTTTGGGTTTTAGGTCTAGGCTTAATTACTTATACGTAGCTATGGCTATTGCACTCTTAACTACGTTCTTTACACCGGTAATTTATGAACTAATTCTTTTATATTCGATGTACACGTACTATACGATTGTTTTTTCAGTTGCTCGGAATATAATTTCTGGTAAGTGAATGGTAAAGCTGTGGGGTTATTTTTGTTTAAGAAAGAGTTTAACGTAAATAGGGTAAAGCTAGATCAAACCAAGGGTTTTATTACAAACTTTATCACTATTGGTACAGTGTAAGGTTAATTCATTATTGAACTCAGTTAGCGTCGTGAGGTAAGTGCTTATGCCTTTACTACAGAAGAGTAGTGATAAACCTTAATTTAATGTGAATATGCCTTATTGGATTATTTATATGAGCGGGGAATAAGCAAAAAAGGAGTGAAAAAGGCAAAAAGAAAAGGATTTTTAGAGTGAACTCTGTACGTCCGCCGCTAATGCTTGTCCAGCAGACACTGAATTCATTAGTACGTTAATTGCCATAACTCCTATAAATGTATTGGAGTTATATTGGGCATAAATTCCTATTTGTGATATAGTATAGTTAAGGCTGATTCCGCTCTGGAATTCAGCCTCTTGTATTATACTTGGGTTGGCGGTATATATTAAGAAATAACCTAAACTACCACTGGTATCTATCTGGATAGTTGCACCATATGCAGAAGCCTGGCTCTCTATTTGCTGAAGATATTGACCCTCTGTAGATACTAACTGCTCAGTCAGATTATATAGGTATGACGCAAGGTTAGGGCTTGTATTCCAGTACTCCCCAACAACTATTACACAAGTAGGTTGGCCATTAACATTCCCTTGAGCAACAGCTACTGCTATCTTGCTTGGTGGCGTAAAAATAAACCCTGGCTGGTAATAAAGGCCACCTGAGAAAGAGCTACCGAAGGAAGTAAACCCGTTTAGGTTCAACTGTGAGAGGCTTACAATTTTAGTAGAACCGTTAAGGAACGTAACTTTATATTCCCCGTTCCCTATATACACACCAGTACCACTCTTGTTCTTATCAACACTCCAACTACCACCGAAAAGCGATTGGGCAGTTGAAGCCACTGCAGTTATATTATGAGGAGTTAGTAAGGGTAATACCACTAGCAAAACTACTAGTACAACTACTACCGCTACTACCGCACCAATAACTGCTTTAACAGGGAACCTCTTCTTAGGCTGCTGATATGGGGGTAGTTGTGCTGGTGGTGCTCCATAGGGAGGTTGTTGATAAGGAGGGTATTGAGGAGGTTGCTGAGATGGTATAGGTTGCTGTGGCGGTTGCTGGTATGGTTGTGAATAAGGTAGATTAGGTAATTGATAACCGCACCTAACACAGAATACTGCGTCATCGGCATTTGGATACCCGCATCTTGGACAATACTTTACCATTGTATATTCTCTGAGAAAACTAGTTTATAAGCATTTTCTTTTTTAGAGCTAAACGCACAAAATGCAAATTTGAAGATACGGGATAGAATGTAAAGTTTAAACGGAAATAATTCAATAATTGTAAGCTAGTTTAATTAATTCTTTTTCTACGATAATAGCTGACTTACTTAACTATCTAAGGAGTTTTACCTCACCGATTCTGAAATGTACTGGAGCAGTTGATAGGGTTAGGGGGCTCCTTTCTATTGCGACGCGTGTAGGCTCTACACACTGTAAAAGTGCGTAATAAATTAATTTGACGCAAGCACCTTAGGCGAGAGATAAGATAACCGGAGTTAACAAAACCAACGATCATAATGGAATCCAAAATTTGCTTTTTATATTTGTGTAAGCGAAACTCAGTTAATAAGAGGATTAGCCAAAAGCTCTTTATAGATTCTTACTAAAAGATTGAGACCATGGCTAGGAGGACTTGCCCGAAATGTGGTAAGGTTGTTGAGGTACAAGTGATACATGAAGGAAATAGGGTTATAAAAAAGTGTCCTAACTGCGGGTATGTGTTCATACAATATGAAGTAAAAAGGGCTTTAACTTAAAGGCTACTCATTTTTTATTAGTAATTTCATTTCCTTCTTAATAGGATAAATATTCCTATAACTAATATAACTGCTATTACGCCAGCAATTATAGGTAAGGTAGGAAAGCCTTGTGGTTTAGTCGACGTGGATGTCGTTACTGATGTAGTTGCCATGCTAGTAGTGGAAGGCGAGATTGTTGATGTCGTAGTAGTTGTTTCAGTTTCCGTGGTTGATGTTGTCACAGGTTGTTGTACCGTAACATTAACCAATTCACTTACTGTAGTATAACCGAATGCGTTGAAAACTATAGCTGTAACATTATAAATCCCGCTTGATTTTACGGCATAGTATGCATACTCCCCAAAATTGTAAACTCCCACAAAACTTCCGTTTACTAGAAACGTTACGTTATAAACCCCTATTAATGTTGAGTTTGGATAAAGTGCTGAGATAACGATAGTAGAAGACCCTGTTCCCTCAATTGCATAGACTTCTAATTGAGGTGGCGAGGGTTTCGTGAAGGGTATGGTCATGAAAGACGGGGTAACGCTCACAATTCCGCTCGATAACGAGAAGGTTATTGTAACAAATGCAATTTTGTAGTAACTTGGATATACCAAGATTCCTATGGGGAGTTTAATCTGATAAACGGATCCAGTAGGCACTTGATATGTGGTGTATTTCAACCATTTACCTTGAATATTGACATAAGTGTAAATTGTGACACTAGGTAACAAAGTGCCAACTATCGCTGATGTAGAGAAAACTAATAAGGTCGAGTTACTGAATAATTCTACACCCCTAATGTTAGGAATTATACCTATGTTTATGCTTTCTATCTGCTCTCCTAAGTAGTTGTATACTATGATACTACCGTTGTTGTAAAGTATTGTAAATTCGGAATTTGAGGAATTCATTACCGGTGTTGCACTTATGAAATTAGTTATGTTTTTCACGATCTCTCCGTTAGTAGTATTTATTATAAGGACTTCTTCCTCACTACCGTTCACTTTTCCTTCTAAACTTACTACGTCCTTACCTAAAGCTAAGGGCGTTATATACGTGAAATTCTTTATTTTTAGGTTAACAACACTCTCTATCTTCCCATTATAAATAGTTGTAATTATGTTATTTCCTATCGCATAAGTGTAAACACCGTTACTTATTAACTTCAAATAGCTTACGTTTGATGCTATTAAGCTGACGTTATATGTTTTTCCGTTAAATGTGATAAGGTAAAGTGATACGTTTTTAAATAACGAGAGTAACTGATAGGGGCTGAAAAGTGAATAAACACTTACGTTATAAAGAGTGATGTTATGTGAAGTTCCTAATGCGAATAGAACTACTTCACCGTTTACTACGCCGCCACTAACACTTGAAATTCCAAAAGGCAGGCTGAACACTTTACCAGAATAATTAATGAAAGATTCTGGTTTTAGGGAAATAAAGGAACTCTTGTTGGTGATGCTAAGTACTCCGGTAAGTTAATGTAAGGAATGGCGTAGTGTCCTTGGTAATAAACTACTGAATTCATTAGTGGGGCTACAATAGAAAAACTGATTTTTTTGAATTGTATCTGCGAATTAGCAGTAAGTGGTAAAATGAGGATGATGAGCAGTAATATGAGTGGAATAAGCCCCTTTTCCATTGGGTAATAGACGACTTTTAATTATATAAAATTATTCATAAGATAAGGCTGATTAAGCTAAAAATGAAGTTCTAACGTAGTTTTAAATTCTATGCTTGCCAGTGGCGTAACTTTTCTAATTCTGCATATGTCTAAGGGACCACACAAACTCGTCCTTAGGGGAAACACCTATATAGGTTTATTAGTCGAGGAGAGTATTACTCTCCTCGACTGGGGAAACATGGTCGAGAGGGAAACTGAAGTGAAATCTTCGGGTAGTGGCGTGACAAACCCCTACCGTCGGACTGAACATTGTGATAAAATTCACGGATATAGGTGTGACAAAGAGGTAGGGGTAATAGGGGTAGACGTATCAAAAGAACATTTAATAACTAGCAGGGGGAGGGTGAGAAGATACGAGAACAACTTGAAGGGTTATGAAGAAATCCTCAAGATGAAATCTTGCACAATAGTCCTAGAGCCTACCGGAGTATATGCAATAAGGCCTTCACAATACTTCAAGGAGAAAGGGATAAAAGTACTGCAAGTCAGTCCAAACGTGTTATCAAGAGAAAAAGAGCTTAGGGGAAAGAAAACAGATTTTTATGACGCTGAAAATTAGAAAACATGGTTGACAAGGCTAAGGAGTACGATTACAACCCCTTGAAGGAATTGGTAACACTCTACCTATTCCTAAAGGACATAGAGGTGAAGTACAAGAATAGGTTAAAGAGGGCATTATTCTTAGTAAGTGATAACGATAAGGTAAGCAAGGACAGGTTGGAAAAGCTTGCGAAAGGAGATTTCACACAAGAAGAACTATACCAACTTGAATACACGCCAATAGTACTTGAGGAAATCAAAATCTTGGCTAAAAACCTCCTAGAAACGCAAGAGAGGTTGAAGGAGGTTAGGAGGATGATTGAGGGGCAAGTCCCTCAAGACCACGTCCTATTGACGATACCGGGTGTTGGGAGGCTTGCAGCTGGTATTGTTGGTGATGTTAGGCGTTTTCCTAAACCAGAGTCCTTTGTTGCTTATTGTGGTTTAGACCCGGTAGTGGAGAGGAGTGGGAGGGCTGTGGTAAGTAGGGGGATTTCCAAGAGGGGTAATAAGTACTTGCGTAGCTTGTTCTACTTTTTGGCAGTAAGGAGTTATTCTAGGAATCCAACCTTACTGAAGTTTTATGAGGCACACAAGGATAGGTTGAAGGGTAAGAAGTTGTATGTTGCTTTGGCTAGGAAGTTGGCAAGGGTTGTTTGGAGTGTTTGGTATAATAATAAGCCTTATGAGCCTAAATAGGTAAGCCCTCCCCCGAATCGCCACGTGGGTTGAAAGGACCCACGTGACAATGTTAGCTAATACTATGCTTGAAGTTTGAGCGAAAGATTTATTACTGAACGCCACCACCCTCCCATCCACACTTTTATCACTCCCCAAACCTCGTGAGCAGTCATCAGTTAGGGAGATCATCAACAAAAATTACTTCAGTAATACTACATAAACAGGACTTGTCAAAACGATAATTAGATTAAAAATAACGAGTAGTTACGTAGAAGCGTTACAGTCTGCTGGTTACTTACCTATTTGGGGAAAAACAGCCGTGTTTTTCCCTTGATGATAAATAAGTGCAGAGCGACACAAAGTATCATGATAGAGTTAATAATTTGTGAAGAGAACGGTGTAGTGGAGGGTAAGATAAGAGTAGTAACTGTAGCTAATATTGACGGCATTTGGATCCCTGTACATCTTTGAAAAATTCAATAAGAAGAAAAGCTTAATAGTTGAAAAGATAAGTAACGAATTAGGGATGAGGGGGTCAGGTCAGAGCAACGGTCTCCTATAATAGGTCGACTCGTGTTGCGTCAATCATCCCCTCATCCCCCGATTTCTACTGCTGTAAAAACATATTTAAAAACCTTACTGTTTTTATTTTTACGCAATTATTATCTCTTCAGAAATGATAGTTGAAATAATGATAATAGTTGTAATGATAAATATGTAGTTGTGTTGCTGCAAACAACATTAGTATTCCGAGAAGAATTGCTAAACCGTTTACTGCAGGGTTGTCGTAAGAGAAGTGGGCTAGGGCTACCCTCCTCCACTTACCGTTTCTCTTTACGTATATTCCCCTCTCAGTAAAGGCATCTAGTAACATGTGTGATGGGCCGTTAAGTAAGGCTATTAACGAAATTATTACCACCTCATAACTGTTTAGTGGTATTAGGATTAGTGAGGGTACCCAACCCCACAAAACACTCCTCGGCAAGGTGTGAGTGAGGGGAGTCCTAACCGGTATCAACCCCCTCCTGGTTTGGATCTCCTTATGCCCCAGCCTATCAATCAATGAATTGCCTAACACTGCAATTATTGAAGAGAGGAAAAAGGCGGTATAAAAGTTGAGGAAAAATGATGACAAGAGTGTAAGTAAGCCAGTAGAGAAAACGTAATGAGTTACAAGCTTCATTACTTTAACTAATAAGAGGAAATAAAAATAGTTACTGTTTTGTGTTAGTATTGTTTGTTTGGGAGATATACTTCATATGATACTTTCCTATGTGTTTCAGAACTGCTATAACTACGCCTAACCCTACCCTTACCTCTTGGTCTTTTAATAATCCTAGTAAATCCCACCAGTGTTTAATTTCCTCAATTTTTTCTTGTTTTAACGCCTCACCAGTCTCGTTTACTAGTAACGTATAGTACTTAAAGTTAGTGAGATCGAACTTTGACAAATCATTCATCATTTCACCCCAATGTGCTAATAGGTTTAACGTAAAATCATTTACTAATCCACTCATTATTTTACCTATTGTTTCCTCATCATCTAACAGTCCCTTTATAGTATCAATGATCCCCAGCTTCTTAAGTTTAGAATAAATTTCAAGAATCTCCGCAATATTACTCACAGTCTCTTCATTACTTAAAGTCTCAGCTAACTTTATTAAATTGGGTAAATTATTTAGAAGGTTTAACGTTGAATCGCTAACAACTGTCGATAAAACCTTACCTAATGTCTCCTCATCGGTGAGCATTCCCTTTATAGGGTCGAGTATCCCTACCTTGTTTAAAAGTCCTACTAGTTCTAATATACTGTTTAAGTTCTCTATAGTCTCGTCGTCGGAAAAAACATCTGCCAACTTAACTAAATTATTAAATTTTGAAAAAAGGGAAAGGGTCTGGTCATTTATAACGCTATTCAATATTTTCCCTATTAGTTCTTCGTCCTCGATTAATCCCTTTAACGCTGATAATAATCCGTACTTGTTTTCAGCCGCGGATAGTACATCAACTACTTGAACTAAAGCTGAAAGCCTATCTTCTGAAAGTAACTTGTCTAACTGCACCTCGATTGACATACTTCACCAGCTCGCCAAGAACTTCTCTAACGCCATGTCTCCTTTAGTCCACATGAAGTATTTAGTGAACAACTCCTTCTTTAAGTGGTTAGCTTGTGATGGGATTGCTTCAGATATCTGCCCTCCATACCACGTGTCATCTTTTACAGCTATTGCGAAGTTCTCATACGGGTTGTCTGCTACACAAACAATAGTGGGATAGTATTTATCGACTTTTACGTTAAAGCCAAGCCTACTAGCTAAGTGTTGGGCCGCAACCCTGGCAGTCTTTACTGCTAAATAACCGAGTTTAGGAACTGTTAATGAGTTAGCGTCTCCGACAGCGTAAACGTTATCGTACTTAATTGAAACCATGTTGAGGTCTGTGGGTATGAAGCCACCATCATCAACTAAGTCTGGAGTAGAGTTCTTTAATGCGGGGTTTCCGGTGTATGGGGGAATTAATATTGTTAAGTCTGAGGGTATTGTCTTCCCGTCTTCACTAACTATCTCGTGCTCCCTAATCTCCTTTATCTTGAAGTTATGGACTAGTTCTATGCCCATTGATTTATAAATTTCAGCTACAGCCTTTCTGGAAGCCGGTGATAAGTCTGATAAGTACTCACCCGGTGAGAACACGGTGATTTTGGTCTTATTCCACACCCCTCTCTTCTTAAAATAGCCGGAGAGCATTAAAGACATTTCAAACACTGGCCCTTCACAAGCTGCATCTGCATTTGGTACAAAGTTCTTAGGCACATTTGGAGGCGGATTCTTACCTTGATAGAAGAAACCGGAACCTATTGCTATGTTACCTCCTTGGAATGTCATTAGCCTCTCCCTTAACTTTACAGCATATTCGGGCTCACAGACACTATAGCCGTATTTATCCCATCCCTTTACGAGCTCAGTAGCTAGGTGAGCACCTATGGCTACGATAACGTAATCATACTCTTCTTCAACTTCAGAGCCAGTAGGAGTCCTATAAATCACTTTGTTATTCCTAGCATCTATCTTTAATACTTCACCTTCTTGGAACTGAATACCCTTCTCTGGTAAAGCTTGTGCTAAGTCTATCTTTAATTGGTCAACATCCATATAATTTACTGCAACGTGAGGTAAAGCTGGTCTGAAATAAGAAAACCTACTCTTGTTTATTACTTTTATTGTAGCTGCTTTTCCTACCAATCTTTTTAACGTATATGCCGCAGTTAATCCACCAAACCTAGCCCCTAATACGAGTACTTTTGGCATGGGTTTATTATACTTTTCATAAGTTAAAAATCTTTGTAATAATCTTTTTTTATTTAAATGCTTATTATCTAAACAATTTCCTCAGCCCTTATCGGTAACCTAGTTAACCTCTTTCCCACAGCCCTTTCAACAGCCCTAATTATTGCCGGAGGAGCACCTATAGTAGCTCCTTCTCCAATACCCTTAGCTGGTAAAGGTGCTTCTGACTTACCCTCCTCGGAGTAATACCATTTAATATTGAAACTTTCCACACTACTGGGTATTAGATACTCAGCAAATGAGGAAGTGATTAGGTTCCCGCTCTTATCATAAACTATTTCCTCTAACAATGACTCACCAAAACCCTGGATTACACCACCGTGGACTTGCCCTTCAGCCAACATTGGGTTTACTACTAATCCTATGTCGTCTATAGCAACGTAATCTAGCACTTTTACCCTCCCGGTCTCGTCAACTTCTACCATCGCTATGTGAGAACCATAGGGGAAAGTGTAATTGTTTAAACCGAAAGTACCCGTAGCCTCTAAGGTAGGCTCTGCCTTATACCTCCATACACCTCCTAAGTTAGCTGTAGCTTTCCTAGCAATCTCTGCCAAACTCATCTCTTTACCAGTCTTAGGATTAACAACTTTTCCGCCTTTATATTGTAACTCCTCAACATCACTCTTCATAAATGCTGCGGCCAATTTAATTACATTCTCCTTTAACCTCCTCGCGGCTAGTAAAGCTGCATTACCCGCTAAAGTTAAACTCCTACTACCGTAAGTCCCGAAAGCGTTAGAAATCTTATCTGTATCACCCCATACTACATTTACTTTTTCTATATCAATTTCTAACTCGTCAGCCACGATCTGTGCAATACCGGTAGCAGTACCTTGACCATGAGGTGCCGCACCTATTATAACTTCCACACTACCGTCAGCTAATAACCTTACAGAAGCGCTCTCCCAAGGGCCGAAGTTGTTTTGTTCTATGTAAAATGAGAGACCAACGCCCACTCTCCTACCTTGTCTTCTTAAATCTTCAGCTATTTTCTCCATTTCCCTATAATAACTCTCAGCCTTGTTGAGAAGGTTTAAGTAATTCCCACTATCGTATGTTAATCCGAAGGGGTTCTTATAGGGTGTTTGAGTAATAACGTTCTTCTTCCTTATTTCTATTGGATCCATCTTCAATTCGTCAGCCAAAATATCCATCATTCTCTCATAAACGAATGCAGCCTCAGGTCTGCCCGCACCCCTATATTGGTCTAAAGGAGTCTTATTCGTTAAAACCCCCTTAATGTTAACTAATGCGTTCTTTATATCGTAGGGACCGGTTATTAAAGTCCCAGCTATATCTGCTAGATACGTGCCGTGCCACGCAGCACCTAAGTCAATTATTATATCGTCTATCACAACATTTACCTTACCGTCCTTCGAAGCACCTAATTTAACATTATGTATTTGCCCCCTCGCATGGTATGTTGACTGCATATCTTCCCTCCTGGTAAGTACAAGCTTAACCGGCCTCCTGGTGATTAGAGATGAATATACCGCAATATAATCTTCCGGGTAGGGGAAGAGCTTAGAACCGAAGGCACCACC
>Ga0326758_100150_pt1 | contig 21130 bp, 19 predicted proteins | sample GCRJH_S_FD_207221 | JGI IMG/M metagenome (GOLD analysis project Ga0326758, IMG submission 207221) | Hot spring sediment microbial communities from Geyser Creek Basin, Yellowstone National Park, WY, United States - GCR.JH_S | ecosystem: Environmental > Aquatic > Thermal springs > Near-boiling... | reverse complement strand
TACATACATAATTTTTTACCTATGTTTTATGTTGTGCAGTCATGGTGTGCTTACCTTACTGAAAATAATCCTTAATAATGCCTTTAGGTTTGGCTCATGGTATGAGTAGTGGTGTTCTTGGCCTATCCCTGGTTCACTGGTCTATTTATTCGACGGTTTTTGATTTACCCTCAGTACTAAGTAGACTTGTTGGTCTGGGCTACTCGGTGGGTAGGGCTCAGTTTGTTGGTGGTGATGTGGTTGTTGAGTACCTCGTTAATGAGGCTATGAATAACGTTATTGCGAAGAGGAGACTTGAGAATGATACTATTAGGGTTCTGTATGACGGTGGTAAGAGGGCTATTGGCGTCATGGGCGGCAGTAGGGATTCCTTAACCGTGGGTCTTGCCGAGCTTTACAGGGGCGTTGAGTGGGTCTAAGGTGCCTGAGCCCACAGTTACGGAACTTCAAGTGAGTTATACGGATAGACTTACGGTATGTCCCGATAGGAGCATTGAGTTTGGAAACCTCAAGCTCCAGCAGAGGGGCTTAACGCTGATGTGGGATGAGCCGCAGGGTAAGTCTTTATACATCGTCATAACGTCCGTGTCGAGCGATAGGAGCCTGGTGATGATAGGTGCTAGGGGTGAGTGGGAGTTTACAATAGATGTACTTAGGCAAATTGGGGATTTAATGGTTAGTATTAGGAAGTTGGATTGCCGTCTCTCCGGAGACGGCGAGTTGTGTTCATTCACCTTCAGTGGTTTCGCGGTTCCCGCCGTCTTCTTCTCGACGGTCTTCCCGGGTCCCCTCACCGTAGTGACTTGCTAACGGTCGCCCGCGGCTCCTCGCCCTACGGGTCTTGGAAACTCGGGGTAACTTATTAATTCAGAAACCACCACCTTATAAATTTTGACGTCTTGGACACCAATGAATATAAATACCACAAATGATTACAAAGACCCGAACAGCTCCACAACCCCTAACCCAATCATCCCTAATTGGCGTATAAACATCAACAACTAGGGAGTCCTCGAGCGCCTCAGCGCTATGAATCGTGTTAGGTGGTATATGCACCAGATCCCCTGCTCTCATCACGTGCACATCGCTACCGACCGTGACTTAACAATGCCCTGGACAACAATGGAAACCTGCTCAGCCTATGTGAGTGTGGCTTAACCACAGAACCCTTGGCGAGCCTGAACTGGGCTATGGTTACATTCACACCATTTACGTACTTCCTAAGCACACCACCGCCCAGTATTTCCCATGAAGAGCAAGTCATTGCGTTAATGGCCATAGCCTTCGCGTTTCTATTTAATACCTTAATCGCGCAACCAGGCTCCAATACTGATTGTAAATGAGATAAGAACATTCGTACTAACGTGATTCATGGCAATACTCGTGTTTTGTTTTTATATTTTTCGGTTTATTCCTCGTGGGTGTGGGTTTGTGGGGCTGCCCTGACGAGGATCTCTAGTGCATTATTGTGCTTAACATCTACCTCTCCGAGCTTGTACTTCGTCGTGTTGTAGAGCTTCATGAACGCGTTATAGCTTATTTTGCTGTCGTAATATGCTAGAATTAACTCGGCCCTTAACCTCCTGAGCGGATGATGTATGAATGGTCTGATCAGCCTAAGCGATTTAATGGCATTTCTGTCGTAGAACACTAGGACATCAGCTGTTTCGTTTGACTCAATGTAACCAATAATACTGAACCTCCTGGCAATCATCCCCTCAACGCATTGAGAATGAAACTCCTCAGGTAATTCTTATAGGCAGCAATCCCTACATAGACAGTCACGGTATACCACATCGCTCACATCTCCATCCAACAACCCTGCTATGAGCATGGCTAACTCCACATCACCGAAGTCCTCGAGTATTCTCAATAACTCATCAGTACTCAGCTCAATTGGCCATGACCAGTCGTTAGTGCTTAGGACTAAATAGTACGCTAAAATGATTGGTTTAGACACGTATTTTGCGGCCGGCGTTCTTCTTTTCCACTCAATGAATAAGCTTGGTGTCTTCATTGTGCCTGATAGCGTCAAGAAGAATATTGCGCCAATACTATTCGTAGTTTTTAACTCCAACTCGACTTCTCCATTGTATTTCTTAATTACCAAGTCGCTCTTAGTTAATCCAAACCAATAGAGTTTCTTTAAGTCGCTCAGTAGCTCTAGGCCATTTAGCCAATTGCATGGCTCTATTCCGTGCCTCTTAAACTCATTTACGTTGACACCGATGAATTGCCACACCTCCTCGCACATCCTAGTCTCGCTCCAGCTAAACTCTTTCCTCAGCAAGCCCTCGATGCCCTTGACGACTTCGTTCCTCGTTGCCTTGCTTTCTCGCTCAATGCTGCACCTCCTCAACTGTTCATCTAGCGTTTTCGTGCTTATACCCAATGTATCCCTAACCCAACCCTTCGATACACTGAGGTCCTTAAGCATCTTTAGCAACCTACCCTACGCCCATTATCGCTTACTTAGCTCGGACTCCACGCACTTACTGTAAACATAGCCCCACAGTTGGTAGTCGCTGCCTTTGTAAGTCATTAACCAAGCTAGTGACTATTCCACAATCCACACCCAACAAGAACCTCACAACAAGACTTATAAGGCACCACGAACGTGGTCAATGATAGGTCGAAGCTGGAAATGAGACTTCACAGGAGTGAGGAGGCGTCAATGACGTACGCCATATTGGCAACCATAACACAGATAAAAACCTAATACAGAGGCACGTAAAGCCGGAAACAATGAGGAAACTACCGAGGATCGTGTTGGCATAGGGCCAGCAAACCCTCGTGTTTTTAACACAAATTGAGGTTGTGGGCCTTAGCTTAATAACATAAAGTAATTTACTAGGCGTTCAATGAATTCCAATAAGCCTAACCCACACTCATCGTGCACGATACTAGCCCTGTAGTTGCGAATCATAAAACATTCAATCATCCATAAGGAATCAATAATATTATCCATATTGCCTACATTAGCAAAACACAGATACCTAGAGTAATTAAAATGTTTAAGACCAATAAGACCAACAAGTTAAGTAATAAATCAATAAGGTGGCGAAGCCAACCTATATTAGGAAAGGTGGGTGGTATTAGATTGAGAGATGCTACACTATAGAATAGGTGCTTATTATTTAAAAGACTTATTTTAAGAATAACGACAAAGTATTTATTAAGATCTAAGTTGTTGGTTTTGCAGTATGAAATTATTAATCGACCCAACGATTTGTGGAGTATCTGGCGATATGTTGCTTAGTGCCCTGATAGATGCTGGTGGTAATCCTCAGTTTTTGTTAAATTTTGCTAATATTTCACGTAATTTAATAAAAAATGCAGAAATTGAGATAAAAATTAATAAAACACAGGTTAATGAAATTAATGCGACACAGATAGATATAAATATTAAGAATGATGTTAAGTTTACGGCTAAAGAACTTATTGAATATTCTAACAGAATTTCTAAAGAAATGGGTTTATCTGATAAAGCTATAAATAAAGTTAATGAGGCGTTGATATTATTAATAGATGCTGAGAAGAGCGTACACGCAATAAGTAAAGAGCAAGATATAGAGTTGGATGAGACGGGGTCGATAGATACAGTTATAGATGTTATAGGAGTCTCGCATTATTTAATTGATGAATTTAATGTTGACGATATGATTTCATTACCTGTTTCGGTAGGTGGTGGCCGAATTATATTCTCGCATGGAAATATGAGTGTACCTCCGCCTGCTGTTTTAAAGATTGCAGAGTTAAGGGGGATACCTATTATGGGTGGTCCTGTTGAAACCGAGGTCGCGACACCAACGGGAATGGCATTATTAGGCGCATTTGTTAAAAAATTCGTAAGATATATACCAAGTGGTATAATTGTTAAAAAGATAGGCTATGGTGCTGGGCATAAACGTTTTGAAAATGTACCTAATTTATTAAGGATTATATTTTATGAAGATTTTAAAAACTATGATCCAGCATATAAGACACAATATGTAATTTTTGAGACCAATGTTGATGATGTTAGTCCAGAGCTACTTGGATACTTTTTAGATAAGGTTATTTCAAATAAAATAGTTATTGATGGTTATATAACGCCTATCCTAATGAAAAAGGGTAGACCAGCTCACCTACTTACGTTTTTACTAACAGCTGATAAAGTCGAAGAATTGATGAATTTAATACTTAATGAAATAGGTAGTTTAGGTGGACGATTTTACTTTGTAAATAAATTTGAGGCGTCAAGAGATATTGAGGAAATCGAGGTAGATATTAAAGGTAATATTGTGAAAGTACCAATTAAGGTTGGATTCTCTCCCGATGGAAAGATTGCAACTTATAAGGCAGAGTATGAAGTGTTAAAGGAGCTCTCGAGCAAGTATAAAATACCCATCAAAAAATTAAAACAGATAACCGAAAGCGAGGCTCTTAAGAGATTCCGGGAAAGATTTTAAAGGTATATTAAAACGTAGTTATTGTGGGGTTTAGCGAATATGATCGTATAATAAATATATTACGGAGTTATAAAGATGGTAAGGTTGATGAAGTAAGTGCTATAAATATTATCTCATTAGTAATTCTTACTAAGAATTTAAATACTATTAGATTAGATGTTAATAGAGAATTACGTATTGGCTTTCCTGAAATAATTTATGGACCTGGTAAGAAATACGAAGATATATATAAATCAATAATTGCATTTCTCGAAGATAGGGGAAGAGCATTCGTGTACGGATTGTCCAATGAATATAAAGATAAAATTCTTAAGGACGTAAGGAAAGATTATAACGATTTTATAGTTAAAGAAGCACATAATTTGCTGCTAATTAAAAGGAATAAATTAAGTAACGAAATAAATCATGTAGGTAAAGTTGCACTATTGACAGGAGGTACTGTTGATATACCTTATGCTGAGGAAACAGCTTTGTTGCTTGAAGAACTAGGTGTAGAGGTTTATAGATATTATGATGTTGGTGTTGCAAATCTTAATAGGGTTCTTGAGGTTCTTAGTAATGATATTTTAAAGAAGAATGTGGATGTAATAATTGTATTTGCGGGTATGGATGGAGTTTTACCAGTAGTTACTGCTTCATTAATTCCCTTACCTGTTATTGGTGTTCCAATATCATCAGGTTATGGATATGGTGGGGAAGGTCAAGCAGCTCTTATGACAATGCTTCAATCATGCGTACCTGGATTAGTGGTTGTAAATATAAATAATACCGTAGGCGCAGCAGCTGCTGCATATAGAATAATAATGGTGAAGAATAGAAATAGGTGAGTTTATATGAGCTTAAATGATAATGTGCTCGTAAAGTTTGAAACGTTGAAGCAAATGATTAAAGAAAAATCAGATAACTTTAGGAATTTCATTGTATTATTTTCTGGTGGGCTCGATAGCACATTATTAGCTAAGTTAGCGCAGGATATAATAGGTGATAAAGCTGTAGCTGTATTTATTGATGATGAGTCAGTACCGAGCTATATAAAAGATAGAATAACGACACTTTCTAAACAATTAGGACTGAATATAAAAATAATATCTTTTAATATTTTAAATTTTGATGATTTTACAAAAAATGATACTTTTCGCTGTTATTATTGCAAATATCATAGAGGTCTACTTATTAAAAAATTATTCCCTGAATCATTAGTAGCCGATGGAACTAATATTGATGACCTTAATGATTATAGACCAGGTTTAAAGGCTGCCAAAGAATTAGGTATTTGGCATCCATATGTTGATGCTGGAATAACTAAAAATGATATTAGGGAATACGCTAAATATATAGGATTGCCTATTTGGAACGTACCTAGTGAGTCTTGTTTAGCTTCAAGAGTTTTTTATGGCATGAGATTATCAATAGATTTGCTTCGACAGATAGATAAGGCTGAGACCTATTTACGTAATTTAGGATTTAAAATTGTTAGAGCACGTATATTTCCCGGGAATTTACTGAAAATAGAAGTAGGTGTTGATGAGATTGATAAATTATTAGATCCACAATTAAGGGAAACAATTGTAAACTATATGAAGGAACTTGGCTTTTCTCATGTAACGTTAGATCTCGAAGGTTATATCTCGGGTAAGATGAATAGAAATGTAAAACAAAAATAATTTCAATTTTAATGATATAATTTATATCATAAATTTTATTATTTATATCATTTAAGTATTGGTATGGTCCACTTACCATAGGGTATTATGACAATTTTAGCATCATTTCCATATCTCTTAACGGCTTCATCTACTGCTCTTTGCGCATTATTTCTTGAGAAACCAGTTAAACCTACATCATTTATAAACTTCAGATTGTTTTCTTCGGTTATTATAATTACATTTTTTCTTGTTAATACTTCATAGAATTTAAACCATATACATCCAGACCACATTTCAACTTTACCAGATATTATATCTCTTAATGCACGCTCAAAATTTTCCCGAGTTGGTGGCATATAGCTTTTCATTAAATCCATTAAAGCAAACCCATGCCATTCCTCATAGCCTGGTGCTGGGCTTGCATGAATAATGGTTCCGTCATCCTTAACTATGAGATCTAAGTTATTTACAGTCCAACCTGTGTGAAAATATAAGTGATCCGTGGGCCAGAAAGTGCCTGAAATGGCAACATGAACTTTTTCTCTTGTTGGTACTTTGACCTTGTAAATATTATCGTAATATTTGACGGCTTGCTTAAAGACAGCCCTATGGTATCCTGAAAATACGGCTGCAACCTCACCTCTTACATTCATTACGACATCGATTAAAAAGTCGAGCTTACCCATATCAGCTGCCTCATCAATATCATGTCTAACGATATTATCGGGGTTACCAGGATAGACATCTGGTGATATTACAAGTCTATGATTTGCTTCTATAGTATCATAACTACTAACGCCAGGTAGTATTAATTTACCACCACCTCCATATCCAGCAAATGGTTCAGCTTGTACCATGCCAATACCGATTACTACATCAGCAAGGGCAACAACCCTATGCACCCAAACTGGAGTACCATGGGATGTAATACCTCTAAATACGTATTTTTCTCGTTTTCTTGACTCATTAACATATATATTTTCAACGCCTATTCTTTCAAGAGTTTTACTGCCAATTTTATTTTCAATTTCTTTAAGAGAAGGGGGCGGAACAGAGCCTGAGGCAATTATTAAAGAAGTTTGGCTCTTTTTATCCTCAATAACATCAAGTATTGGTGGAAGTATTTTATGAGTAGGTGTGGGTCTGAATTGATTATCAATGATTATTGTAATCTTTCTCCCATGATCCAATAAATCAGAAAACTTAGGTCCTTTCACAGGTTTATCTAAAGCATCAAGAATCACAGTATCAAGATTATCTATAGGCGGAGGAACCTTAGGTAAGAGGGTAGCAACAAAATTATGTTCTGGAATCTCTAAAGACATAGATATGTTTCTAGAGTCAGGAGATTCGTATGGTATAGATACCTTTATCGACATCATAATATATTAAATTTTAGCCTTAATAAGTATTGCGCATTATTTTTGTCCTAATTCATATTTATTCAAACGATATTCTTTTAATTTCCTAGCTAAAGTTTCTGCAAATTCTTTCTTATCGCAATCTCTTTTGAGACATTCAGAGATTATCTCTAAGCTTGCCCTAACCTCATCTGTTGGTCCTGGTAAGCATATTATCTTACTTAGCTCAACTTCACCAACGCCAATTCTAACACCGGGCTTTTTATGTCTAGTGCCATCAACATGGTAATGGATTATGTATGGCGTAACAGCTGTTGGGTCGACTTTGAGTAAACCCTCAATGGTTTGGTCTTTATCCTCAGCACCAGTTCCTCCCGTTATTATAATTAGTCCATAACCATTATCTACAGCCTTCCTTATTGCTGTTGCAATCTCATCAGCGCTGTCGGGTAAATTACCTCCTAAGGTAACAAAATAACCCATATCCTCTAGAAATTCCCTCAATAATGGCGAGTTTGTATCTTGTATCATTCCCATATTTATTTCGAAACCTGTGGAAAAAACTATAGCTCTCTTAGAAATTTTTGCTTTAATATTATCAGCCATTGATTTTATACGATTAATAAATTCGGCAGAATTTAAAAGTTCTTCCTCATCTAAATCAATTACTTCTAAAATACCCTCAGAATGGATTGATGCATCGGGTGACAAGTAAACACCAGGTATTTTTGACAATTTTTCAAGTAATTCTTTCTTTTTCCCAATTACATTTTCCAACTCTACCGTATCAGTCAAGATATCTAGAACAACAATATTCTCTAAAACATTAACAACAGCTACTTTCTCGGGAGGTAACCCTAAAACCTCCGCTGTAGTATTACTTATTTTCTTTAGATCAGCATTTTTTAACGAAATACCTGTAATCCAAAGTTCGTTCTTACCTAAAAGATTAACTTTAGTCACATATTAGTCAACTTAACGGAATATTTAACTTTTATCCCTTTCTTTTTCTTTTAGATATTCAATACTAATAACGTCAAATCTCATATCTATTAGAGGAGCATCTAATATAGCTCTTCCAACATCTACTATATCAACATCATAATTCTTCTCTTTAAGTAATCTAAGTTTTTCAAAATCTAAGCCGCCTGCAAATGCAATTTTAACTTTATTTCTTAATCCAACCTTATGCAAAGTATTTGATACCTTAATTATATCATCAAAGTTGCCGGTGTCTATCATTATTACTCCAGCACCATGTATTGCAGCCTCTACGGCCTCATCTTCGATGGGCTTTGTAAACCCTTTAATTTGAACAACAATAATTCTATCATTAAATAATTTAGATACATGCTGAATTGTCTCTTTAATACTTCCAAATATTCTTATATAATTTTTATCTAAATAAATAAATGGTGAATCTAAGATCCTAATTCCTACACCACCGATAAGTTCTGCTTGCCTTATTAAGTCCTTAATTTCAATGGGCATCTTTTTCCAACCCCCAGAAACTACCTTAATTTTATCACCAACAATCTCCTTGGCTTTTCTTGCAGCAGTTGCTATGCCAGAGCTTTTAGCAACAGCACCTATAATAAGGTCCTCAGCCTTAAGAATAGATGATGGTCTTCCCATAACTTTCAATAACCAATCTCCTGCTTTAAATTCATCACCATCCTTAACTAATAATTCATATTGTAGTTCCAAGTCATTCAATATTTTTTTCACACGATCCACACCTGCAAAAATACCAGGTTCGTTAGCTATTAATACGGCTGTTACTCTCACAACGTTATCTAGACCCTTAAAAATAATATCTCTAATATCTAATGTCATATTATTTTTAAATTTACTGCTTTATCTCTTTTCTAAATTTATCTCTTGATATTTTCATACCATTCCTTATATTTCTCGCTGTTCTTTATTGCTTCACAGTCCATACCTCTTTGCTTACACCATTTAGGAATACGCACATTATCAACTTCTTCACTAACTTTCGGCGCAAGTTCCAGCATTTCTTCAGCCAATGACTTACTAACATTTATTCCACCAGCAGCTCCATCAAATATTATAACCTTATCAGTTTTAGCAAATTTATAGGCAAACTCCATAGCTGTTGGTAAATCATCAGCAACGACTGCATGTCTCAAAAACTCCCTATTCTGTGAATCCCTTCTAAGAACTTCAGCCATATGTTCGCCAACGATTATTGTGGGAACTTGTTGGGACCAGAAAACGCTTGGATAACCACCCCATGCTAAGTTAATCACTATGGCCTTCATACCTGGGTGTACTGGGTTTATCCTAGGGCTCATGGGATGACCTAATTCATCGTAAAACATTTCAGAATACCATGTATATCCCGGGAATTCTACATCTAAATCAAATAAGTCAACATTCGATGAGAAGTTTGCAAAGATAACACCACCAGCAAATTGGTATGGAATTGGGCCACTAAAATCGAGAACCACTATGAAATCCTTTAATTTAGTATATAGTGTCATTATTTTACCGTAGGTTCTAAAGTTATGAAGCGTTATTCTATCATTTAAAGCGTATAAGTTATTATCTGCATCAACTGTAACTATACCTTCAGGTGATGGGACGATAAATGATGAGAACGTGTATTTACTTTGAACGAATGGGCTCTCAAATATTGCTCTAGCAACGATATTCGCAGTTCGTGGCCCAAAGTTGAAGTGATACGTTGCTCTTGTTTCAAGCCTTGCATATGACATTGCAAATGGCTTTACAGCTCTATCAATATGCCTATGGAAATGCACCTCCCTTACATCACTATTATGGGCATGTACTATCCACTTAGCATCAAATGCGTCTCTTAAAACGTAAAGAGTTCCAATCTCAGTATCAACAGGAATTCCTGGATCAAGTGGGGCAATTCCTCTCGCTCTTCCCTTACCAAAATACTCATCTAACTTAAAATACTTTATCCACATATCTGCTTCTTTATGTCTAAGTCCAACGCCAACCCTAAGCCTTATATCTTTAGCACCAGTCCTTTCTATAATGATATCCCTTATTGTTTTCAGCATTTCCGCATATGGGGCGCCATCTCCAAATAATGTAAAACCGTGATGCGACCCTAAAATGTTAATGCTATCATTTGATTTAATCATGCTCATATCAACTCTTCTTAACCTATCCTCTGCTAATTCCCTTATGATTTTAATATTTTTGTTGCCACTTCTATCAGGATAAATTGGTTGCGGAAATTCTGGAAACAAATCTGTAAATCGTACTGAGACTATACCTGGTAACTGATAAGCACGCATTGTAATTTTATCGACAGGAGGTCCGTATGGTGATTGCACAGGAGGCATCGGTACTATTGGGTCATGGATCTTAGCACCCTTCATAATTATTCACCCCTATTACTTACTTAGTGACCTATTTATAATTTTTGCTTCTTTTATTTTCTCCCATTCTTGTTCTACGATTTCTGTTATTACTCGTTCATCATCAGAAAATCTATATCCGAATTTTTCATACTTCACTTTAACCTTTTCGGGTATTCTAAACGTATATACTATGTTCCAATACCATTGATATCCTTGCATGGGTTTTCCATTCCACATAAATGGTTTCCTTTCAGGCTTAATACCAGCTGCTTCATATAATCTTTGTATAGGCTCCATGCATTCAACTTTACAACCAGACCTAACACCAACTAATGCCGCTAAATCTTCAATTGTCTTGACGCCATCTAATATCGCTTGTGCGACCTCTTTAGCTCTTGTACTTGTACAGAAGCAGATGATCTGCTCAGGATGTAAGCCAGCGCGACGGCATAGCTCATCGATTTTTTTGAGATTTTCTGGATCATCTTCCCTAATCTTGTATTGAATAAGTCTTGGTTTGGGTAACTTTTCCATAGTGATTGCATCTTCAGGACAGCGTTCAAAACAAGCCCTACATCCTGTGCATCTACTATAATCAACAACAGCCTTTCTATTAACAACAGAAATGGCAACAGTGGGGCATACGGAGCCGCATATTGTACAACCAATACATCTGTTTGGGTCTACCCTTGGTATTTCATTAACAATACCAACCATACTATTTTGTTCGTAATAGTACCTTGCATTTAAAGTTTATGCGGCAATTAGTTGGGGTAAAATTTATTAAATCGGTTACCCTTAGAGATCTTCAATGGAATGGCATATTAAGACATATAAAAATTATATATTGGGTCAGTGGGTTTCTTCTCATACGGGTCGTACTTATGAAGTTCTTAGTCCTATTAACAATGAGATAAGTTCAGTAGTTCAGCTTTCAGATCGTGAGGATGCAAAGGCAGCCATTGATGCAGCACGCGAGGCTTTTGACAAGTCGGATTGGCCATATAATCATTGGTTAAGGCATGATGCACTATTAAGTATGGCAATGGTATTAGAAAGGCATTTTGATGAGATGGCTAGGTTATTATCGATAGAAACAGGGAAGCCAATAAGGGAAAGCCGGTCTGAGGTTAAGGGTTCCATAGATATGCTTAGGTATGCTGCATCAATGACAGTAAACATATTTGGACGGTCAATGTACCACTCTAAGAGTGAGGTTGGGCTAGTAGTTAGGGAGCCTCTTGGTGTCGTCGGTATAATAACCCCCTGGAACTGGCCTATTACGTTATTGGTCAGGTCATTAGCACCAGCACTTGCCATGGGAAATACCGTGGTTATTAAGCCTGCTAGCTATGCATCCGGTGTTGTTGCGAGGTTCATTGAATTAATATCTGAGGAGGTAAAGAATATACCGCCTGGCACAATAAATTTTGTTACGGGACCTGGTGATACCGTTGGTGATGAATTAGTGATTAATAAGAATGTTGATGCTATAGCATTCACAGGAGAGACAAAAACAGGTATTGAAATTATGAGACGGGCAGCAGATACCTTAAAGAAATTAATCCTAGAACTCGGTGGCAAATCTCCTAACGTGGTATTCATGGACGCAGATTTTGACCTTGCTGTGAAGACTGCCATTAATGGCGTATTTATAACTAGCGGGCAAGTGTGCTTTGCCACAACACGATTATTAGTTGATGATACCATTCACGACAAATTTCTCGACCATATGGTCAATATAGTAAAAAGTTTAAAGGTTGGCAATCCATTAAATGAAGATACAGATATAGGGCCTGTAATATCTAAGTCGCAAATGAAGAGGATAATGGATTATATCGAAATTGGTAAAAAGGATGCTAAATTAATTGTAGGTGGTTATGCGTTGACTAATGGCGAATATGCTAAAGGCAACTACATAGCTCCAACAATATTTGATGATGTACCTCCAACATCTAGAGTATACCAGGAAGAGATATTTGGACCAGTACTGAGCGTAACACGATTTAAATCCATAGATGAGGCAATTGAGTTAGCAAACAATACTCAATACGGTTTAGCCGCTGTAGTATTCACGAGAGACATTAATAAGGCTCTAAAAATAGCTAAGGGAGTTAAGGCAGGTACTATTTGGGTAAATACTTTCGGCAAGCATTATCCATGGGCTGAGTCGGGAGGTTATAAGTATAGTGGAATAGGACGCCAAAGAGGTCTTGATGGATACTATGCATTCACGCAAACAAAGCATATCTTAATAAATCTGCAATAATAATAATAACAATTTATTGTTTAATTTTTAAATATATTATTTTATTAGATTTTCCCATTTCTTAATAATATCTTCGGGCGGTTTTATTCTTAATGGGGCCAGTGATATTTTTGTTTCTTCATCAGGGGCGGGTTTAGTACAGTCAAAGACGGCTTTATATGTGAATTTAGGATCAGGTATGATTAGTATACCGTTTTTATGAAGCCTTGTTGCAATCGCCCATAGTACATCATGGTCATCGAATACATCAACATCATCATCGAGTACAAACACATGCTTAAGACTCCAATATATAGACAATGCCATTAACCCTACGTCTATACCAAGACCTGGTCTATCTTTATGCACCTGTATATATGCATGGAATCTACCAGATGCTGATAGGGGAACATGAACATTTAATATTTGAGGAAATACCGATTTTAATGTACGATATAGTAAGCTCTCTATTGCTAATGCACCAAGTAATTGATGATCAGCAAGGCCTGGACCTATATCATAAATTATGGCATCTCTCCTCATATACACCTTCTTCACTTCAATTATTGGATTAAGTGTCTGTGGCGAATAAGTACCAGGATATTCGCTGAATGGTCCCTCCACTTCATATACATCCTTAGGCACGACACCTTCAATTATTACTTCGGCATCTGCTGGAACTAATATTTTATCACCAAACAATTCACTACGTATCAATCTTATGGGTTCCCCAGCTAATGAGCTCATCAGCGGATAATGGCTCTCTGGATATCCCAATTTAAATGCGGCACCCATAACATAGGCAGGGTGATGGCCTATCCATATGACGATAGGAGCATCCTCGCCACTGGACCAAAATTTCATAATATTTTTATAATTATGGGATGTTGGTAATGGATTATAACCCAATGTATTACGGTCTTTAATCCATAACCTCTGAATACTCTCATTGTCAATTCCAGTATCAGGGTCATATGTTATGACAACGCCAGCCGTTATGTATTGCCCTATATTTAATGGGAAATGTATAGGAAATGGCAGATCGATTGGCAGTTCATCAAAAACAACATCCTTAACGGGTGCTTCTGATGATTTAATTATGATAGGTTCTACTTTATTATTAATTTTATTACTCAATTCTAAAGCCATGTGTTTAGGGTCACTGATTCCTAGGATTTTTCCGACTCTATTTCTATCAGCAGTTATGTTCGTAATAAGCATATGACTACTAATATCCCCATTAGGGAGCACTGGTTCGTCAATAATTATTACAGGGTATTTATTACTTTTTTGTAAAAGCCATTGAATTGCCGTTATCTCATTATTAATATTAACATTCTTCAGCCTTAAGACACCTCCATATTCATGAGGTTTCTTCAGTAATTCATCTATGAATGAACGAAGATCCTTAACCATCACTAAACCACCACTCCTTTTACGTCATTTAAATAAAAATCACCCTTACAATATGGACATTTAAGCTTAGTATTTTTCGCATTCCTTGTATACAATATAGCCTTATCAACAGGGTAGTATCTACCGCAATGAGGGCATTTAATGTAGGCGAGATTCCAAAACGGAATAGTTCTCTCTTCTACTCCCCAAACACCCGTTCTTGACATGATAAAATGTATATAAACGATTTCTTCTTAAAAGTTTAACTAAATCGATAATGGTGTACCTAATACTTAAAAGGGTTAATACAATAGTGTTAGATGTATGGGGCTTCCTGAGGTTCATAAAGCTGCCATCCTTAAGGAGTTTAATAAACCGTTAAGTATCGAGTACGTAAAAACCCCTAAACCTGCTGGTGAAGCTGTGGTTGTTAAAGTTATAGGCGCTGGAGTTTGTCATACTGACGTTCATATCTGGAGTGGTGAGAGACCTCAGTATAAAGTTCCAATAGTGCTTGGTCATGAAATCTCAGGGATTGTTACTGCTAAGGGTGATAAGGTGCCTGATACTATCAAGGTTGGTGATAAGGTTCTCGTTTATCCATGGATACCTTCCGAAGATGATGAATACACAATAGCAGGTTTAACGCACCTGGCAGATAAGAGAGAGTGGCTTGGGTTTTTTAAAGATGGTGGATATCAGGAATATATTTATGTACCTCATTACAAATACTTAGTAAATATCAATGGGCTTGAAGATGAAGCAGCCCTGGCACCCCTGACATGCGCTGGTCTCACGAGTTATAGAGCTGTTAAGAAGGTACTCCCTTACGTAAACCCTGGTGATTACATTGGTATTGTAGGAGTAGGTGGATTAGGTACCTATGCCATACAGTGGCTAAAAGCATCTGTACCCTATGTAAATATTGTAGGTATCGATGTTAGGGATGAGGTATTTGATTATGTAAATAAAATCACAAAGATAGATTATACTCTAAATGCATCCAAGACAGACCCAATTAAAGCATTGCGCGAATTAACAGGTGGTAGAGGGCTTAAGGCAATAATCGATTTTGTAAATAAAAAAACCTTAACTATCTATTCAAATGCACTGGCTAAACTAGGAATATATGTACTTGTGGGGCTTATGGAGCCTGAGGCTTCTATTAATACTTTTAATATAGTATATGGTGAGAGGATGATAGCCGGTTCATTAGTCGGTTCATTAAGGGATCTTATTGAATTAATGAACTTAGTACGTAAGGGTCTTATTAATTATAAAGCCGTAATATCAAGAAGGATAAGCCTAGAACAAGCAACAGAGGCATTACAAATGATAAAGGAAGGAAAAGTTGTTGGAAGGCAGGTAATAGTTTTCAAGTAATTAATCACAATGTAGATAATGCTTAAAAATAGGTTTTATTTTAATGTTTGATGAGCTCGAGCAAGGTTCCTACTTCACAAAAACTTACTTCGGATCATATTAAGGCATTGATGGCTACGTTTTGGACCTGGACGTTTGATCTCTATGATTTGTTTATAATGTCCCTTATAGCCCCATATATTGCTGAGTTATTCTTTACCCACATGCCTTATACTGTTGCGTTGGCCGCAACGATGGCATCATACTTTACATCCTTTATTATGAGACCGCTTGGGGCAATAACGTTCAGCCCATTGGGTGATAAGATCGGTAGAAAGAAGGTAATAACCTACGGTGTAATAGGACTTGCGATATTCGAGACCTCACAAGCTGCATTACCGACGGCTGCCCAAGTTGGCATATTAGCACCGGCATTATTAATTACTTTAAGGCTTGGGTTAGGGTATTTCGTAGGTTCCATTGTTGGAGGTAGTCACTTAATGGGTCCCGAAAGTGTGCCAGAGAGACATAGAGGTTGGGTTGGTGGTTTTGGCTTTTCAGCAGCCGGCATGGCTTATCTTCTTGCAGCAGCATGGTTCCTACTATCTGTATACGTGGCACCTGGTCCGTTGTATTTAGCATATGGGTGGAGGGTCATGTTTTTAGGGGGACTTTTGCCATTAATTATCTTATTTTATGTGAATTATATAGTTCCTGAATCGCCGATATACTCTGCACTCAAAAGACGAGGTGAGGTAACGAAAACACCAGTTAGGGATTTCTTCTCTAGGAGATTAGGCTTACTAAAGTTATTCATAATTGCTTTATTGGTTACGATTAGCTGGGGCGGTCTTTATTACGCTACCATTGGATTGTACCCAACATTCCTCGCCGTGGTTAATAAACTCCCTAAGGCAGAGATAGGCTATATCATGCTCCTATCTAGTGTTGCTATGATCATTGGACCTACGCTGGGTGGTGAAATCAGCCAGCATATTGGTAGAAAATTGATGTCAATAATAGGTTCAGTAATAGTTATAGCTATAAGTTTCTTATATCTACATTTAGGAATGCTACCACCATCAGCGTTTGATTTAATATTGGCTGAAGCAGTCATAATATCACTTCTTAGTGATTTTGGTGGTGGGATATTAATGACTTACTTAAATGAGGTTTATCCTGGGCGTGTTAGGTCCACTGGAGTATCATTTACGTGGAATACAGGATTTGCTACTGGTGCTGCTATTACAATTGTCGGTATTCCAGCGTTGGTTGCAATGTACGGTATTAAGGCATTTCCATCAATCGAAGTAGAAATCATTATATTATTAGCAGTAATAGGGTTAATAGCAATGATATTCTCACCAGAAACAAGAGGAAATATAGAAAGGGAAAGGCAGGCGTTAGGTGCTTAGCACCAATAAATAAATTATAAATTATTTAAAAATAATCTATTTATTTAAATAAAGTAAGTATGTACGTTACCAAGTCCGCATCCAAACTCTGCTTCTATCGCATCGCCTTTATTCACATCAATAGGTGCTATTAATGAACCGGATAGAACCACATCTCCTGCTTTTATATAATCGCCAAGCTCCAGCAATTTTTTAGCTAACCACATTACTGAATTTATTGGATCATTTAAGACGTTAGCTCCAACACCTGTTTGTACAATCTCACCATTCCGCCTGACTACAACACCTATTGTTCTTAAATCGAACAATTTGATATCTGTTAATTTCTCTCCCAATATAAACCTGGCACTAGATGCATTATCTGCTATTGTATCTTGAATCTTTATTTTCCAATTTTTAATCCTACTATCAATAACCTCAAATGCAGGCACTACACCCTCTATAGCTCTCACAATACTTCCATAGCTTACATTCTCACGAATATCCTCATTAAATATAAAGGCTAGCTCAACCTCGATCCTGGGTTGTATTAGCTCGGATAATTTAATTGCCTCACCATCATAAACCTCCATTATATCTAGTAGGTGCCCGTAATCAGGTTCGTAAACACCTAAGGCCCTCTGCATTGCCTTATTCGTAAGGCCTATCTTTCTACCAACAATTTTTGCCCCTGATTCTATCTTTTTCTTAATAATTAATTTCTGTATTTTATAAGCATCCTCTATTGTCAATTGTACTCTATCAGTTAACGGATCTATGGGGCTCCTTTCCCTCTCAGCCTTTAATAGCTCATCAGCGAATTTCTCTACTAACTCGTCTGACAGCATTAGTACTCACCTCTACCGCCAGTTATATTAAAGCATTGTCCAGTTATAAAATCGACAGCTGGTGAGGCAACCAGGAAAAGCACAAGTTCTGCCACTTCTTCTGGCTTGGCGAAACGACCTAATGGAATCCTACTTCTAAGAAGCTCTAATTGGGATTGAGGAAATTGCTTAAGCATGGGTGTATCAACAAGTGCTGGGCACACGGCATTGATCCTGATATTGTATTGAATGACTTCCTTAGCCACGGTTTTTGTTAGCCCTAAAATGCCGTGTTTTGACGCAACATACGCTGCCATATTTGGATTACCTTCTTTACCGGCAATTGATGATATATTAACTATACGACCATAGTTTTGCCTTATCATTATAGGCAATACCGCCTTAAGCATGTAGAAAGCACCCGAAAGATTCACAGCAAGAACCTTATTCCAATCTTCAATGGGATAATCAACAACTGGAGCTATTGGCCCCAATATCCCGGCATTATTTATCAAAATATCTATCCTACCAAAGTCAGCCAACGCCCTATTAACGCCAGAAACTACATTGTCATACTTAGAGACATCCACCATATAATATCCAGCTTTAATACCGTACTTAGAAACTAAATAATCCATAGCCTCCTTCGCCACCTTAGACTCTTCAGGTATTATATCGAAGAGTATTATATTCGAGCCATACATTGCCAGTTTTTCATATATTGCTCTTCCTATACCACCAAGGGCACCCGTAACTATACTTACCCTACTATGAAGATCGTAACCCATACAAAATACTGCAATGAAGATTTATTACTTAAGCTTTACTAACTTATCCTGGGGGTAATGTTTTTATTTTTGTGGTTTTTGTTGGTTTTGATGGTTGGTTCTTGGTGGAGGGAGGGTGTTTGGTTTGTTTCTCCGTATAATTTTGTTGATGATGTTCGTAGGGGTTTTGAGTTGCCTGAGAGGGTTCTTATTCATGATACTACGTTGAGGGATGGTGAGCAGCAGGCTGGTGTTGTGTTTAGGAGGGATGATAAGTTGAGGATTGCAATGGCCCTTGATGAGGCTGGTGTTGACCGTATAGAGGCCGGTATGCCCGCTGTCTCGCAGGAGGATTTTGAGGCTGTTAGGGAGATTGCAAGGCAGGGGCTTAGGGCCATGGTTATGGCATTCACAAGGTGCCTCAAGAGTGATGTTGATTATGCACTCAAGGCTGACGTGCCTGGTGTTGTTATGGAGCTACCGGCCAGTAAGCACTTGATTCAGAATGCGTATAGGTGGGATTTGGATAAGGCTATTGGTAGGGCTGTGGAGGCTGTTGAGTATGCAAAGGAGCATGGGTTGTACGTAACATTCTTCACAATAGACGCAACAAGGTCTGACATGGAGTTCCTGAGGAGGGTTATTGAGGCTGTTGGTGGTAAAATGGACTCACTAACCGTTGCAGACACCCTAGGCACATCACTACCCTGGGCCTATGCATACTTCATTAGGCAGTTGAGGGGTTTTGTTAATAAGCCCATTGAGGTTCACACGCACAATGACTTCGGTATGGGTGTTGCAAATGCAATAGCAGGTGTTACCGCAGGCGCCTCCGTGGTCCACGTTACCGTTAATGGTATTGGGGAGAGGAGTGGTAATGCGGCCCTTGAGGAGGTTGTTATGGCACTCGAGCTACTACTCGGTGTTAAGACGAATGTTAGGTTGGATAGGCTTGTTGAGCTGTCTAGGCTTGTTCAGGAGTTGTCCGGTGTCAGGGTTCCACCGCAGAAGGCTGTTGTTGGTGATAACATATTCAGGATTGAGTCTGGTATTGTTGCTGAGTGGTGGGTTAATGCGAGTCGTGTAGACCCATCAATAGCAATGCCCTACATACCGAAGCTTGTTGGTAGGTCTGATGTGGAGATCATCCTCGGTAAGAAGAGTGGTAAGGCGAACATAACATACTGGCTGGATAGGCTTGGTATTAAGGCTAGTGATGAGGCCGTGACTAAGATACTGGATGAGGTTAAGAGGAGGTCCCTTGAGAAGAGGGGTCCATTGAGTCTCGAGGAGTTTAGGGAGATTGTTAGTAAGTACGTGGTCTAAATGATTGATCATGTGAGGGGGGAATTAACTAGGCTTGTTAGGTCCCTTGGTGTTGAGGCCCTAATAGAGTTCGTAAACATCCCAGGTAGGCTCTCCGAGGTCTCACTTGACTGTGTTGGTGATGGTGTTCTTGTTAAGTCCATTAGGTTCAATGTTGATGGTATAATCAATGAGTATAATGAGTACCTGGGTGGTGTTGGTGTACCCCTCGGTGAGTTCCTCATGTACATAGTTGAGCATGAGGTTGATCACATAAGGATGACGGAGGCTGTTGCTAGGGATCTTGGCTGCACACTAATGAGGTCCCCAATAATCTCAAACATAATCGCAGGCCTTGAGGATGTTGCAATAGACCTTAAGCTAGCCATTAAGTACCCATGGGTTAGGGGCTACATTTGCGGCCACCCGATTAAACCAACACTACCACCATACAACCCTGAGGAGGCTGTAATAATCGATGAAATAACGAGCAAACTAACAAAATTCGAGAACTACAACAAACTAGGCGACTACGAACTATTCCTAACAACACTAATAATCACAAAACCAGAAGCAACAAGAAACATAACAAGCACAACAAAACAAAAAATTATGTGCAGGGAAGGTACGTTTTAAACCGGTATCCTTAAATATTATTTTTAATTGTTAATGATTAATGGGTGAGGGGTCTGTATTAGATCTCGCGTACCGCCTAGCCTTTGAGAATGAGTCGAGATATGGCAGTTGTGGGCAGGCGGTATTGAAGGCAATAATGGACGTCTTCGACCTGGATTTAAAGGATGTTGCAAAGGCCTCATACCCACTGGCTGGCGGTCTCTCGGTCTCCGCACGTGGTAGTTGCGGCGCGTTGGTGGCCGGCATGTTGGCAATAGGCTTTGTGTTTGGTAGGTCTGTTGAGGATATGCCAAAGGGTAGGTATTGGAGGGCTTATCAATTAGCTAGGGAGCTACTTGAGGAGTTCGAGGGGGAGCTTGGTAGTGCATCCTGCGCAGAC
>Ga0326758_100149_pt1 | contig 21248 bp, 12 predicted proteins | sample GCRJH_S_FD_207221 | JGI IMG/M metagenome (GOLD analysis project Ga0326758, IMG submission 207221) | Hot spring sediment microbial communities from Geyser Creek Basin, Yellowstone National Park, WY, United States - GCR.JH_S | ecosystem: Environmental > Aquatic > Thermal springs > Near-boiling... | reverse complement strand
GCGTCTACGCTGGCACCATGATGGAGCTGTCGAGGCAGAGGATGAGCAAGCTCGACAGGGGCATAATAGGGGAGCTTATGAAGGAGGGCTACAGCGCCTACGTAATATCGGCCAACCCGCTGATATCGGCGGCCTACGGCTTCGGGGGAGTCACGGAGGGCCTCGTAGTTGAAGACCGCTGCAGGCGGCATAAGGAGTGCAGGGACTACGAGAGGCTAGCTACAGCTCTGTCCAGGCATAAGGGCTACCTGGGCGCCGCGCTCGAGCTCATAAGGGACAGGGAGCTCCGCCTCCTGCTCAGCGGGGTTAAGCTGCTGGCCAGGTCAAGGCTTTGGAGGCTCGCCGGCAGGCTCGGCCTCTACGACCCCACAATGGAGAAGGGCTCCCTGGCCATACTTGACTTCCTGAAGGGGAGGTCGTTTGAGGAGCCCTTCTTCATGCTGATAAACATAATGGAGGCGCACGGCCCCTACACGGTTAAGGACATGAACGGGCAGCTCACGCTCAGGGCCTTCCTTGAGGCTGTGTTCTTCGACAGGCTTGACGAGGAGGTCACTAACCTCAACCGCCAGAGCTACCCCAGGCACGCGGCCTACGCCACTAGGAGGGCCCTGGAGATTATCCATGCCCTCAGGGGCTACCTTGACAGGTCCCTCGTTATAGTGACGTCAGACCACGGCGAGCTCCTGGGCGACGGAGGCATATACCACGGCTACTTCCTCAAGGACGGGCTCCTCAGGGTGCCGCTCTGGGTGAGGTGGCCCAGCTGGGCCAGGCCTGTTAAGCAGGAGGGGGCTTTCGTGAGCCTTGCCCAGGTCCCCTCGATCATGAGGGCCGCGGTAAACGGCGAAGCGTCAAGCCTAGGCTCTGACGTCGTCCTGGCCGAGAGCTTCGGGCCCGAGAACGGGCCTGAGAGGTTCTACAGGGAGGGCGAGCTGCCGAGAGAGGCGATCAAGAGGGCCTTCTCTCACAGGGTCAGGGTCTACACGAGGCGCGGCTCAGCAACTTATAACGTCGAAAGCGATGACGTTGAGGAGGTGAGCGGGGACGCACAGGAGCTCAGCAAGGTGGTCAGGGACGTGGCCAGCGGGCTGGCCCATTAACCGTCGCTACGTTGCCCCAGCTCGTCATTCCTCGTGCAGGCCTTGAGGGCTCACGGCCCCAGTTGGTCGCTACCTAAGTCATGAGGCTGCTGCTCGCTGGCCGACGTGAAATCACTTAAAGGAGGGACAAACGGCTTAAGGTTAAATTTCGGCTCCGTCCTGAACTCACGCCCCGCCTTGAATACAGCCGTGAGGCCCCGAAGGCCTGCCATGGCGCTCGCCAAGGTGAGACCATGGACCTGGTGATGTTCGTCGACCCCCTTGAGGGCCTTCACGGCCCCCTCAGGCCTGCCTACCTCCTCGCAAGGGAGCTCAGGGGGTCCTATAACGTGACCTTCGTGACCCCCTCCTCTGAGACAGCTGAGGAGATAAGGTCAGCCGGCTTTGAGGCCGTCAGCTTCGACAGGAGGTACTTCCTTAGGGGGTCGCTGAGGACCCTTGAGGCCTGGCTCAGGAGCATGAGGTTCAACGTCGACGACGACGCCGTCGTGGTGAACTTCTCCCAGGCCTTCCTTGTGGACGCTGATATCTACTACGCCCAGGGGCCCATAACGAGGGCCCTTGACGACATGTACCCGGAGATGAGGCCCCTCTACAGGGCCATTTACAGGGCCTTCAGGAGGCTCTTCATAGTCCACGACAGGAGGTTCAACAGGGGGCTGAGGAGGGCCTCAAGGCTGTTCATAGCTAACAGCTCCTTCACAAGGTCAATGTACGAGGCCTGGGGGATAAGGGTTGATGGCGTGATATACCCTCCCCTCGACACGGGCTTCTTCAGGCCAATCACCTCAAGGCCGTCTGGCGACTACGTGCTGACCTACGTGGGGAAGGAGACGGCGTTCTCGGCGATAAGGAGGGTGGCCGACGCAGGGGTCAAGATTAGGGCCTTCGGCTCGAAGATCTCCCACGTGCCTGACTACATAAGGAAGCACCCCAACATAGAACTGCTTGGACGCGTGAGCGACGAGGAGCTGGTGGAGCTCTACTCGAACGCCCTCTTCACCCTGTTCCCGTTCACGCACGAGCCCTTCGGCTACGTGCCAGTTGAGTCAATGGCCTGCGGCACCCCGGTGCTCACCTACGCCGCCCAGGGCCCCGGGGAGACGGTGATCCACGGGGTCACGGGCTGGCTGGCTAAGGACGAGGGGTCCCTGGTCGACATGGCGGTCAGGATATGGAGGGAGGGGTACCCGAGCGACATGAGGGCCAGGAGCAGGGAGAGGGCAGAGCAGTTCGATACCAAGGTCATAGCTGACAGGTGGCTTGAGGTCCTGAAGGGGGTTAAGGGCTGAGGCCAGCGACCTCCTTGAACATCCTGACGTACTGGGGGACCACGACCTCCTCGCTGTAGCTCCTTACAACGGCCTCCCTGCCCCTCCTGCGGAGCTCAAGGTACCTCTCCCTGTCCTTGTAGAACATGTTGTAAAGGTCAACGAGCTGCCTCAGCGCGCCGTCGACGCCCCTGGCCAGGAGGAGGGGGAGGCCTGGAAGCCTGTGTGAGGGTATGTCTGAGGCTATCACGGGCGTGCCGCTGGCCAGGGCCTCAAGGATGACAAGGCCGAACGTGTCAGCCCTTGTGGGGTAAATCACGGCATGGGCTGACGAGTAGAGGTTCACAAGCTCGTCCTCGGGCACGAAGCCGAGGCTCTCAACGCCGTCTATCACCTCGCCCTCCCTGCCGCCGGTGGCCAGGAACCTTGCCTTGAGGCCGAGCCTCCTGGCCTCCCTGGCAACTGCGGTGAAGACGTCAAAGCCCTTCTCATATGCTCTCCTGCCCACGAAGAGCACCTTGAACTCCTCGTCCTTCTCCTTTCTGGGCCTCCAGCGGTTAACGTCAATGAAGGGGGGCAGGGCGTAGACGCTCCTGTGCCTTATGAAGTTGACAAGGTGAGGGTAGGCGTGGACAGCCTCGAAGCGCCTCAGCTCAAGGCGGGCGACCCTGTGAAGGTAGTAGCTGTAGGCGCCCCAGGCGCCCAGCCTTCTGAGGAGGGTTACCGGGCCTCCCCTGAAGAGCCCTGGGTCCTGAGCCTCGGGCAGGAGGAGGGGCGAGTGAATTGCGGCAACCCTGGGGGCCCTGACCCTCAGGAGGGCCAGAGAGGCCGTGGGGAAGTATGTCACGTAGGCTACGTCAGCGTCGACGTCTGGGAGCAGGCCCTCCCTGTAGTCGACGGGGCCGAGGAGGCCCTTAACGTCAACGCCGCCCCGCCGCCCTATGGGCAGGGAGTAGACAGAGGCCCTGAGGCCCTGCCTCAAGAGGGCGCTGGCGAGCCTCGCTATGAACGTCTCTCCTCCGCCCATGTATGTGAGGCTGTGGTTGTGAACTAGTGCAACTCTCATCAGGGCCCTCGGCCAGGTCGCTGGCAGGGCTGGCCAACTTTATGCGTGACGCCAGCGGGTTGAACCCTGCGACATGGCGTTAGCGGTAGGCGGGGCCTAAAGGACGTGAGGCATAGGCCTTTGGAGTAGGCCTTATGGTAAGCCCCCGACTAACACCAGGACCTGCCCCTTGCGGCTCGACCTAGCCTGCTGGTCTTCTCTCGCGGGCTGCCAGGAAGGCTATGGCTAGGGCTAACAGGGCGTAGGTAGGTATGTTGCCGTAGGCGGGAACCAGGTACCATGGCACCCTTATGGGCAGGTACTCGCCCGGCACGTAGGTGTTCACCCTTATCGTCAGGTTGCCAGGGATCGCCTCGCTCGCGTTCACCACAAGGGTCTCCCAGACAATTCTCTGCGTTATGTTGTCCTCAAAGGTCAGGGCCTGCTGCGCGGGTCTCTGGGGGCTTATGGTTATGGTCCTGCCCAACAGCGACACCGTTATGTTCGAGCTCACGTTGTTTAATATCGATGACCTGTTGGTGAGCATTATCAGGTTCATGGTGCAGTTCAGCTGCTTTACGAGAGTTGGGCCGTTGTAGAGCAGGGCCTTAGGCGCCCCGGGTATGTATGTGCAGAGTGTCTGCCACGGCGTGGAGGGCATGTTAAGGATCACGTAGTAGGTTCCCGGCCTCAGGGTGATCATAGGGTTGACGGTTATTGGAGTAGCCCACCCGTGAGGGCTGCACCACCAGGGCTCCCAGAAGCTCGCGCTCCACAGGACATCGTGCTTCAGGGTTGGAACCTGGGACGATGATATCATCACCTCGCCGTGCACGAGGTTGCTGGACCCCGACCCGAACACCGTGAGGGCCTTTATCAGGGCAGTTTCATTAATTGTGACCTGTTGCACCAGGTATTCCGAGCTATTCATGAGAGCGAAGTAGCCTGGCACGGTGCCACAGTAACCGGCCGGAGGCCACTGGAGCACCCATGGCAGGTAGCTTGTTAAGTACTCAAGTCCCTGCAGGGGGGTGTAGTAAACGCTGAGGCTGACATTAACGGGTTCCTCGGGCAGAAGGGCCAGCGGATACTGATGGGGGTACGGTATTATGGGCATTAACGTCTCAACAGCCGTGTAGTTGAGGCCGTGGAGCTTTATGAGCGGTATCGGTGGGCTGTCGGCAGGAGCGTAGTCACTTATGGTCACTGAGAGCTCGCCAGGGAGGGGCAGGCCTGAGCTCTGGTTGACGTTCACCAAGAGGGCCTCCTGGTAGGAGCTGCCCGTGAGGTTGGCCTGATAGGTCAGCGGGAGCTCAAAGGGCCTCTGAGCAACTAACGTCACAGTCTTGTTCAGGGCTACGGCAGTGCTGTTCTGCATAATTAATGATATTGAGACGCTTGCATTAGCGTTGGCGACCTCCGCCGGCCTGTTGGTCACAGCTATCAGGTTCATGGTGCAGTTCAGCTGCCGTAGCCCCGTGCCGTTGTAGAGCAGGGCCTTAGGCGCCCCGGGTATGTATGTGCAGAGTGTCTGCCACGGCGTGGAGGGCATGTTAAGGATCACGTAGTAGGTTCCCGGCCTCAGGGTGATCATAGGGTTGACGGTTATTGGAGTAGCCCACCCGTGAGGGCTGCACCACCAGGGCTCCTCGAAGCCGGTGCTCCACAGGTAGCCGCTCCTGTTTATGGGAACTGGCGACCTTGATATCGCGACCTGGCCGCTCACCATGCTGCTGGGCCCCGACCCGAACACCGTGAGGGCCTCTATCTTTGTGGTCTCGTTAATGGTTATCGGCTGCACAATGTAATCGATGGAGTTCAGCAGCTCGAAGTAGCCTGGCAGGGTCCCGCAGACGCCGCTCTGTGGCTGCTGAAGCACCCATGGCAGGTTCCTCGTCAGGTACTCTATGGCCTGCAGTGGCGTGTAGCTGAAGTTTAAGCTCACAGTCACAGGTCCTCCGCTTGGTATCGTAGTCACGCTGTACTGATGCTGGCCTGGCGTCAGGGGAGACAGCGTAATAGTCGTCGTGTAGTTAAAGCCGTAAGGCCTCTGGAAGGGCCCAACGAGCAGCCAAGCGCCGTCGTTGAAAACGTAGGGCAGGTAATTATTGATGTTTAGACCGTATGGGTAACCTGTTGGCGCGAGCGGTGAGTACGCCTCGTACTTTGCGTAGTTGTACGGCCCGAAGAACAGCACCCCGTGCTCACCCCACCCATACCTCGTTAACGAGAACCAGGGCACAGCCGTTGCCGGCACAGAGACCGATTCATTAGGTGGCACGTAGTCGTTCAGCTGTATGAGGGCTAGGTCATATGGCGTCGTCGCCGGCTGCAGGGGGTTAGGCAAGGGCTCATGGAAGTAAAGGGCTGACAGGGGAGAGAGGACGTTAAGGAACAGTGTCGAGACTGTTATCGTGATGAAGACCGTGACTAGTAGCGCCCTCCTGACGCGCGGCCTGAACTTCCTCAGGGCCCATATGGCGGGCACTATGACGGCCGGCGCCACGAGGGCCGTGTAGTAGATCCAGATGTTGTAGTATGGAGAAAACGTCGTCTGCCACATCACGTAAAGCCACGGCAGCAGCAGGAGGTTCTGGGGCTCCGCGAGGTTCAGGAAGAGCGTGGGCAACATCAGGAAGACAGTGCTCTGGGCCTTCGTGTGGAGGCCCGTCTTCACGTTATTTACCAGGGACTCAAGAACGCTGGACAGGCTGAGCGTAACGTTATGGCTTGGCGAGGAGCTCGCGCTTGTGTGAGCAGTGAAGTGGAAGATGGCGTTACCTATGGAGTCCGTTATTGATATCAGCGGGCCCGAGAGCGCTGAGCCCCATACGTTCGCGAAGATGTTTATGGTTCCGTGGCTGAAGTAGTAAACCATAAGGAAGTCCCCGAAGAACCACGCGAGCGAGTAGGCAAGGGTCTCAAGGCCCAGGGCGACCCTCCCCTTGGCCTTAAGCCAGTCGAACTTAGTGGCCAGTATGTAAAGTCCTATGAAGAACGCCAGTATAGGCGAGAACTCTATGGTCGTCATCATGAGGGTCAGGGACAGCCAATAGCCGAGCCTGTTTCCCATGTAGAGGCTGTAGAGGGCTAGCGCGAAAAAGGGCGCCGTGAGGATCACAACCTCGAAGGGCCCGACCAGGTACGTGGTAACCCACGGGAACAGGAGGTAGGCCAAAGCTGTGAGCAGGGCGTACCTCCTGTCTCCAAAGAGCCTCAGACCAAGCTTGTACAAGGGTATAGTCGGCAGCGCCGCCAGCGCCGTCTGTATCGTCATAAGTGTGGGTATCCCTGGGTACGTCAGGTAAAGGGGGTACACTAGGAAGAGTATAGGCGAAGCGTGATTGTAGAAGAACGGCGACACGGCAAAGCTATAGAAGAGCTCATGATACAGCGTCGCAGACGCAAAGGACTGCATGTAGGTCGCAGTGTCAAGGCTTGTCCAGATGCTCAGCTGGTAGTAAGTCATCATGGCGCTGTAAGCTATATAGTACACAGCTGCGGCGTAAATTATCATGAGGGCCCTGAAGTACTTGTCCGCAACTACTTGCCTTGCCATGTCCTTTATGTAACCGCTGAGCATCATGAGCAGGCCTATCACCAACAACACTGCTGACGCCCGCAATACCTCAAAGTTGTAGAGCTGTGGCACGTAGTTGGCGAAGCCTAAGGCCCATATAACGTAGAACTGAGCGAACAGCGCGGCCCCTATCAGCTTCAGGTGCCTCTCCTTGACCTTCATGACTGGTTATGACCTCATCTCGCTAGCGGCCTGAGAACTTTTAAATCTGTTATCGCACCTAGTCATCAGGGTCTATGTGGAGAAGCAGGAGGATTAAGCCGAAGCTGTGACTGTCTCAACCACAGGGATGGCTACAAGCGTTACAATGGCTACCGAGATGATCTTAGCGTACTCCCTCAGGTCATCAACATTGCCGTAGCCCAAGGCCAGGACAGTTAGAGCGGCCTGTTAGTTAAACTTTGGTATCGCACGCTCTGACTTTACCGCACGCTAGTTAAAACAAAAGAGCTATCTACTTATGGCCAATATGGCCAAAAGGTCTCCTGTTGCCCCTTATTTGTGACCTTTTCCAACGCCCTCGCTCAGCCCTAGCGACGTCGTCCCGTGTGAACCTCCTTGGCAAGCCCCTTAACTACGGCTGTGAAGTCAAAGACCCTCTTCAGCCTCTCGATTCTTGCGTGGAAGGCTACGTCATAGGCCTTCTAAAATCCCTTGAGACTAAGCGCCTCCAGCCCCCTAGAAAAACGTGCGCCCCTAATGTTATGCCCCGGTCTATTCATCGTGTTAGAGCTCGTAGTCGTCTAGGTTAAAGTAAGTTGCCAAGGAATTCAGCTATAAGAACTTTAAGGCCAGGCTAAGTGAGGTCATCAACTTCAGCTAGGGCTTCACAGCTAGATAGCATGAACCTACTTATCATTAATGTTATAGTGCCTTAGAATCTTCACTGCGCCTTCTGGGGATCTGGCATAGGAAGACCCAGGAGGGACCAGGTCCTCGACACCAACCCTCTTAGGCCGACCGGCGTCGCCTCCATCAGGGCCACGTAGTCGTCAGCCCTAAGGATCCTGAGAGCTCTCACAGAGGCCACCAGGGCCACGCCGCCAATTACTATGTAGAGGGGTAGGAGGACTAAGCTGAAGCCTGTGACCGCTTCAACAACAAGCGTGACCACAAGGGTTGTGATAGCCGCCGAGATAGTCTTAGTGTATTCCTTAAGGTCAATCTTCAGGAGGCCCAGCGACCTGGCCTTTGGGGCGGCCACGCCGAGGAAGCCCGTGAGCCTCGCCAGGACGTACGCGACTGCTGCACCTGTAGCGAGCCAACGCGCAATCAGCGGCGGGCTCAGCAAGGCTATGACGGCCGCTGAAACCACTGCCTGTGCGCTGAGTGTCCTCGTGGCCTTCCTGGCCTGGAGGGCCTGGGTTATAGGCAGGTCGTAGTTCATTGCGGCATGGCCCACCATGAGGACAGCGAAGGCCTCCCAGTCGTGGACGAAGGCTGGGCCGAGGAGGAGCTGTATCAGGGGCCTGCCGAGGGCTGCCACGAGGAAGAAGGGGGGCATCGTGAGCACCGTGACGTACCTTATTGCGGCTGCAACAGCCTCCCCGCTCAGAGCGCCGCTCTCCTCAAACTTGACAAAGGCAGGGTAGATAGCGCCTGACAGGGAGTTATAAACGACTATTTGGAGCATAGCTGAGCCTATCATTATAATAGAGTAGGAGCCCATCTCAGCTAGGCCTACGTACCTCAGGACGAAGAGCTTGTCGACGTTCTGAAGTACCGTCGCCATGAAGTAACCTATGGCTATGGGGACAGCTATAGAGAGGGCCGGGAGCAGGGAGGCCTTGCTCCTGCTTCCAACTACAAAGTCCAAAGACCAATAGGTTCCGAGGGCTGCTGAGGCGGCATCGCCAGCTACCCAGCCGGCTATCAGGCCTGCGGGGCCAAAGCCGGCAAAGAGGAGGGCAAGGCCTACGCCGTACCTAACGAATGCCCAGACGACCTGTGTAAGGCCCCACCTGCCGAACCTCGTGGAGGCCTGGTAGGCTACGTAGTAAACATAGCCGTAGTAAGCGTTTGCTACTAGGTCAAGGGCCGTGAGCCTCAGCAACCAGGCGTAGCGGGTCGTGCCATAATATAACTCTGAGAAAGGTGATGCGAGGGCCCAGATGGCCACGGCTACGGCGACGCTGGAGGCGAGCACTATCGCAAGGCCCCTAATATATAGCCCTCTCGCCTCCTCAAGCCTGCCAGTCTGGTAGTAGCCTATGACGTACCTGCCTATGCCGTATATAGGCCACGTGAGGGACGGCAGGAGCAGCGTGAAGAGGGTACCAGCAGCTGCATAGGCCCCAAGGCCTTTGAGGCTCAGGACCCTCACTATGATCAGGTAGAAGGCCGCCTGCAGGGCCAGGGTTACCACGTAGCTGCTGAACAGCTTCGTGGCGCCGGCGAAGACCCTGGCCCTGTATGACGTACGGCTACTCCCAGGCGATAGGCTATAGCGAGGATAAAAAGACTTGAGGAATAGACCAGGGTGAGGCCTTACCTTGTTTTAGGGGCTACTAACGTCTTAGTTCGTGGTAGGACTGCAAGAATTCTACCTCTTAGCTGTAGGTCCTGCGAGCTCTTTAATTACCTCATTAAGCCTTATCTTGAAGTTCTCGTAGCTGAAGCCCTTCGCCACCTCCCTGGCCTTAGCAGAGAGCGCCCTGAGCCTCTCAGCGTCGTTAAGCAGCGACCTGACTGTGCGGGCAGCCTCCTCAACGCCTGTGTACCCAAGTCCCTGATCAATCCTTGAGACTATGTCGGTCCAGCCGCCCCCGTCCCTGTAGACCACTGGCACTAGCCCTGCTGCAGCGGCCTCAGCAATAGCTATGCCGAAGTGCTCAGCTAGAGGTGGGTGCAGGTATATCGAGGCCTGCGACATAAGCTCAATAATCCTCCTCCTTGGGACGTCTGTCTCCACGTGGAAGTTCCTCAGCCTCTCGGCCCTCTCCTTGAGGATCTCTAGAACGGGCCCTGAGGCGGGTCTTGTAGATCCAACTAGGTAGAACTCGGCCTCAGGCACAAGCTTAGCCACCTTCGGAATCTCCGTTACCCTCTTAGCCCAGTCTATCCTGCTCACGGTCAGAACCACCTTGCCCCTGTCGCCGCCTATTGACGAGAGCTCCTCTACGTTAACCGGGGGGTGAACAACGTAGACCCTCCGGCTGCCGTACGCCTCCCTTGTGTACTTAGCGGTCCAGGTGCTGTTGACCATCACAGGCTTAGTTCTATCAGCGATCGATCTTGCCCACCAAGCTATTAATGAGTTATAGACCCTTTCATACAAACTTAGCTTAAGGTGCTCTATATAGAGATAATACCTTGGGAGCTCCGCAGGCGGGAAGGCCTGTATATAGGATGCGTCAGCCCATTTGAGCGGTACGTTGCTCTCAGTCTCAATGATTAAGTCATAGCGGCGTCTAAGCTTTTTAGCGTGCTTTCCCAAATATGGCGCTGTCAGGAGTACCCTGAGCAGCAGCGCCCTGTTGAAGAGCCTGTCTATCAGCTCTATCAGCGGCTCCCTGAGAACGGTTGGCCTCAGTATGTCATCCATGCCACCCGTCAGCACCTGCCAGGCGTCCTCGTTCAAGTGGGCAGTGTAGAGGTCGACCTCGTAGCCGAGATCTCTCAGGGCCCTGTACATGTCGAGGGTTAGCCTCTCAGCCCCGCCGACCTCCTCGAGGAGCGGGTAGACTAACGCTATCCTCACGGGCCTCTCCAACGACAAGGGGGCCTTAGGCTATTAAAAGTGAAGTGCCAGCAAGGGCTTTCGCACAAAGGTTATTAGGTCTTAACTAAAGCCGTCAAAAACGCTCTTACTATGCCTTTAACATTACCTAGAAGTCCTCATAAGGCCTCTAACGCCCTGACTTTGCTAAAAGTTGTTTGCTTAATTCACAATAACGAATCGTCCCACTGCTGAGTGCCTGTAGCTAAGGCGGACAAGATGCTATGTCGGGTTGCGTGAAAATTATCCTCGCATACTTATGCTCTATGACCTCAGGCCCGTAGGGCCTCAGCCTCCGTAGGAACTCCTCAAAGATGCTACGCCAGTCCCTCACGAAGTATATGTCCTGGATTATGTACTTGCCCTCAGGGCTTACGTCCTCTATTTTGCCCATGTTCCTCAGCTCCTGCAGGTAAACGAGCTCCGCGTTCGAGAAGCCCCTGGAGACCCTGTCCCCGATTAAGCTTGAGAGGGGGCCTAAGAGGAAGAGGCCGCCTATCATCAGGGGGTCACCTCCCCTGATCACTTGCGCTACCTCCGAGGGAAACAGAGCCAGCCCCCTCAGCCTGTGGACCTCGTTCTTGAGCTGCCTAAAGATGAAGTGGAGGAGGCCCTTCGTGTAGCGGTGCTCACTGCTGTAGCCCCTCACAGCATAAAGCCTCGGCGCGTTGCACGCAACTCTGATTGGGTAATAGAGGGACTTACAGAGCGTGAAGGCCCGCGCCCAGAAGTGGAAGTCCTCAGCGAAGTTGAGGTTCGGGAGGCCGCCCGTTAGGCTATAGCACCTCCTGGAGGCTATGTAAACGCCTGAGTGAGCCAGCGAGAACCCGATCCCCTTCTTAATGGCCGTCGACAGGAAGTTGTACAGCTGCTCCCTGTTAGCGTGGGCGTCGGCGTCGTAGAAAAGGAGGTAGTCGCCCCTGCTCACGGAGGCGGCCATGTGCCTTCCCAGACCCCTTGTGCACTTCATGACCTTTACCCTGGCGCCGAACTCGTTAAGAACCTCTACCGTGTTATCGCTTGACTCGTTGTCTGTGGCTACGATCTCGTAGTCGCCCCCAAGCTCATTAAGGACTGACGTTAAGCCCTCTAAGGCCTTCCTTATCGTCCTCCCTGCGTTGTATGTTGTCATGATGACTGATATCACTGTCGCAGTCCCGCCTACATCGTTGGTTAGGAAACACCTAGCCGGTATTTATAATGACTGTTAGCATAGTGAGCTCTAAGCCATGGTAGAATCTTGGCTTGACTTGGGAATGAATTTAAGGAAGGTTTTTACGTTAAGTGCTGTCCTTTAATAGCTCGCTCATAGCCTAGGATCGTTTCCACGCAACTTTAAGTGGAAAACGAGCTAGGGGCCGGTCCGCGCGCTGAGTCCTGCGGACTATGACTAGTCCGCTGCGGACAACGCCGTGCTTATTTTACATTCCTGACGGGCCCCTAGTCTGTGCATCGAGTCCGTAGGACTCTAGGACTAGGCCGTGGCCCCCTACTGGAGGCTGGAAGCTGGACCATATGATGGAGCAGGCCACGCTCGCGCTATGCCTGGCCGGCCCCAGGGACACCCTCCCATACGCGTTAGCCCTTGGTGTTTTCCATACAAGGTTGTGTAAAAAAGCGACAGAGTAGGGAGAGGCCTCATGGCCGCTCAGGACCGCGTCCTGGCCCAGCCTCAAGGCCACCGCTCGCCCCTCCAGGCCGTAAGGGCCTGACCTCCTTTGTGAGCCTACGCGCCTGTAAGGCCATGCGGCTGGTCAGTCGTGCCTGCGGACATTTGGGGAGACACTTGACTAGACACTTAGAGTGTCTCGAGAACAGTCATCGGTACCTGTATGACGCTCAGCGGCACTGGCTCGATCGGAGCGGATATTACAGCGGATGCTGACATGACTGCGCGGACCGCACGCCTATGCCTGCCCCTCCTGCCCTGCGTACTCCTCAACCTCTCCGCTAGCCTGAGAGCTCAGCACGACCGTGCTAGGCCGACAACATGAGTCCGAGTTACAAGACGTGGACTCTGACAGGGCCTACAGACATAATAAGTTTTTATTTTAAGTTGACTTTATCTATGTTGAGCTGAGTTGCTGAGCCTGGCTAAGGCTAAGGAGAAGGCCCTGAAGGCGCTATCCGCCAGGAAGCTTATGGAGAGGGGCTGGCTCAGCGCCCTCCTGGGCTACTTAGCCAAAAAGGAGGAGCTGAAAGTTAGGCTGAAGTACATAGGTGACGTAACGCTGCAAAGGGAGGAGTTTGAGATCTTGGCAATATTTACGTATTACGCATCCAAGTGCTGGCCAGGGCTGCCTGAGGAGCTGGCTAGGACTTTTAGTAGCTCCCTTGAACCGAGAAGGGCCTTCTCTTTGCTATTGACAGGCCTTTCATTAGCTTCGAATGCGTGTAAACTACAAAGCTCTGGCAATAAGGTCTCAATTAACATGAGCCCAGAGTCCTTGACGCTGACCTCATGGACCCAGTCCAGCACCGTTTCAATTAACATGAGCCCAAAGAGGTTAAGTCTAGAGGTCAACGGCGTCTCTGCGGCTCTCAACCCTAATTGCGTAACCCGCTCTCTTTCCGAAGTTTTTGTAGATGTCCAATACGAGGTCCCTGAGGTGCTCTCAGGCCTCAGGGGCAGGGACGTTATTGATGTGGGGGCTAGCGTGGGCGACACAGCCCTCTACTTTATCCTCAACGGGGCAAGGAAGGTCATTGCCGTTGAGCCCCTGCCTAATGTGGCCAGGTGTGCTGAGGAGAACTTAAAGCTGAACAACGTGGCTGACAAGGTAAAGGTGATAAACGCGGCCCTTAGCGATGAGCCTGTGAGTATCCCATGCAACACTGATACGTGGTTGTCTGCCAGTTTCTCTACGCTTAAGGGCAACGGCCCATGTAAGGTGCCTGGCGTCACTTTAGGCTACCTCCTCAACATGGTTGAGGACCCATATCTGCTCAAGATGGACTGCGAGGGCTGCGAGGCGCAAGTAATACTTGGCCCCGAGAGGGAGAGGCTGAGGGCCTTTGAGCACATAATATTCGAGACACATCCTCACATTACTGGCGTCAGCAACGAGAAGTTACTTGCCTCACTTAAGGAGCTAGGTTTTGAGTGTAGGCTCCACAGAGGAGAGGCGCGGGGAGCTCGTGGTCGTAAGGGATGCAGTTTTGAGTGTAGGCTCCACAGAGCACTCTCTCAAAAGGTAGAACTTAACATCTATCACTGTAAGAACTCTAAGCCAAGGTAACTTAACAGAGCATTCTGAAGGATGCGTGGTAACAAGCCCCTAAGCTTTGGCTGAAGCTCCAGTCCTATAAGGAAAGCCGAAGGCTAGACACCTGGCCTGCTATCTGACTCATTCTCACAACCCTTAGGGGCTAGCCAGAAGCTGAGCCACAGCGTGGTTGTGACCTAAGCTCGTGGACGTCAAGACAAAACGAGACTTCTATTAGGTCTATGCCACTCTAAGGCCGTCCTTGCATTTATATGGCGTTGTAGACGTTAGTTCCTCTTTGGTCCTAAGCCCTTGCCAGCTCCTTAATTACCTCGTTAAGCCTCTCCTTGAACCTCTCATAGCTGAAGCCCTTTGCCACCTCCCTGGCCCTCGCCGAGAGCGCCTTTGGCCTCCCAGGGTCGTTAAGCAGAGACCTAATGATATGAGCGGCCTCCTCAACGCTCATGTACCCAAGTCCCTGATCAATCCTTGAGACTATGTCGGTCCAGCCTCCCCCGTCCCTGTAGACCACTGGCACTAGCCCTGCTGCCGCGGCCTCTGCTATTGCTATTCCGAAGTGCTCGGCGAAGGGAGGGTGAAGGTAGATGGAGGCCTGCGACATAAGCTCCAGTATTCTCCTCCTTGGCACGTTCGTCTCAAAGTGAAAGTTCCTCAGTTCCTCGGCCCTCCTCTCCAGCTCCCTGATCACAGGCCCTGAGGCCGGACCTGTTGCGCCTACGAGGTAGAACTCGGCCTCAGGCACAAGCTTAGCCACCTCTGGGATCTCCGTCACCCTCTTGCCCCAGTCCATCCTGCTCACCGTCAGAACTATCCTGCCCCTGTCGCCGCCTATTGACGAGAGCTCCTCTACGTTAACTGGGGGGTGAACTACGTAGACCCTCTTATTACCATATGCCTCCCTTATGTACTTAGCTGTCCAGGTGCTGTTGGTCATAACTGGCTTAGTGTCGTCTGAGAGCGCCCTGGTCATCCAGGCTACTAGCGAGTTGTAGGTCCTCTCATAGAGGCGCAACCTGTACTGGTGCTCCAAATAGAACTTCAGAAGGCCGGCAAGCGGGAAGTGCACATAAGTGACGTCAACCCACTTAAGGGGCACGCCAAGAAAAGTCTCAATAATTAAGTCGTAGTGGAGCCTGAGCCTTCTAACCAAATGCCTGAGCCTTCTAACCAAATATGACGTCACTAAAAGATTTCTGAGTAGCACAGGCCTGCTGAAGAATCTGCTTATAAGCGGCTCCCCGAGTACTATCGGCCTCGGTATGCCGTTCATGCCGCTGGTTAACACCTCCCAGGCCCTCTCGTTGAAGGATGCCGTGTAGAGATCGACTTCGTAGTCAAGGTCTCTCAGGGCCCTGTACATCTCTAGGGACAGCTTCTCAGATCCGCCGACTCCGGTTGAGATAAGGGCCAGCGCTACCCTCACTGCCTCTTCCAGGGCCAAGGTGTCAAGGCCTTTAAAATAGGTAACGTCAGCCAGTGCGTTAAGTCTTTACGATTCATTAAGCCTAATGCATTTGAGCTCCCGAGTTTAACTCAAGAGCTAAAGTAAATGACAACTTGAAGAGGCTAGCCTCCTTGAATATCTTTGTTTACTCTATAAGGCTTAACGCCTTCCACCTTATTGTCCTTGAGTCCCTCTCCCGCGACACGCCCGTCGTTGCTTACATAATACTATGAAGTTTGACTATGCAGAGACAAAGGCGGTGACAAGGATCAGGTCCTTTGATATAAAAGGGCCTTGTAAATAAGAGCTGTGAGCTGCTCAGAAACGGCGACCAGGATATGCTTGGCAGAGAAGGTATCGAAATTCTCAAAGAAGTTCACATGGGACGATGTGGCCAAGGCCAAGTAAAGGGCTTTGGAAGGAATAGCGAACTAAGAATGACAAGGACTGAGGAGGAAGGCATGTAACTTTATAAAACTATTAGGTCCCCCAGAGGGCGGGTTGACAGGTCAGCCTTACATCTCGGTCATAGTCACGGCCTACAACAGGAGGAGGTACCTGCCCTTCGCCCTGAGGAGCCTTGAGGCCCAGACGCTTCCGAGAGACAGGTTTGAGGTAATTGTCGTCAAGAACTTTGAGGACAAGGAGTCTGACGACATAATATCCAGGAACGGCTGGAAGGATATCTATGAAGACAGCACGTACCATGGCAAGATGGTCTTAGCAGGCCTTGAGGAGTCGAGGGGTGAAGTGATAACGTTCCTTGACGATGACGACATGTATGTCAATAATAGGCTTGAGGAGGTCTACAAGGCCTTCAAGGCATATGATCGCCTTGTATACTTCCACAACTCGCAGATAATAATTGACAGTAATGGGAATGTGCTTGAGAGGCTCCCGCGCTCTAAGAACCTGGTCAGAGGAAGTCCTATAGTTATTGATGTTGATAAGCTGCAAATGCTTGCCAAAAAATATGGTATGAGCACTGTCGATATAACATTTAAAATAAGGATTGGAGCAAGCTTCAACAACAGCTCAGTTGCTGTTAGAAGGCACGTCGTTGAGTCCCACGCTCAGCTGCTTAAGAGGCTTCCAGCAGGCATAGATAACTTCATGTTCGTCAGCTCACTAAAGGCCGGGGGCCTCGTGTACTTCACTGACGAAAGGCTCACGCTCTACAGGGTACATGGAGAGAACTGGACCTACTATGCATGGTCTTACTATGCATACGCAGCAAAGGGCGAAATTAACAACGAAATGTACTTAAGAAAAGTTAGTGCTCACCTTCAGTCAATTAATGCTTGCAGGCTAATGTGCTCTAGGCTACTTGATGATGACGTTAATCAATATCTATGTTTTGAAAGGCTAAGTAAGGGAGCACTGTTGCTTCTGCTGCAGCCAGAGCTTGGCACTCTGCCCCCAGAGCTGAGGCTGAGCCTGTCTGACATCAAGCTGGCCTTGAGGTGTTATAAGGTTGAAGATATTAGCTTGGCGAACGCCGCCCTTCTCATAGGACTAGCATCCCTCAGCCCTCTTCTAGCATCTCCCAGAGGAAGGCTTGTCATAGGCAAAATAATAGAGAGCGTCGTCGAAGCCCTGAGCACGAAAAGGGCCCTGAGAAGGGGAAGCCTAGTCTAACTAAATAAGATAAAAGCGGTTGAACAGAGACATGGTGAACATCTCATAGCTAGCTAATACCTGGCCAATATGTTGTCCCTGAGGTCCTCCAGAGCCTTAGGGGCAGGGACGTGATAGATTTGGGGACAAGCGTTGACGACTCGGCCATATACTTTGTGCTTCATGGCGCCAGGAGGTTCATAGCCCTTGGGCCACTGCCAAATGCAGCCAACTGCGCTGAGGAGAACGTCAACACTAGCGGTCTCGCTGAGAGGATAAAGATTGCCAACGCTGTCCTGGGAGGCCTGGCCGCCTCAGGTGCCGTGTAACTACGGTGTTGACACCTCACTAGACTTCTCAGCGCTCTCACGGCAGCGCACTGGCTGCATCTGTGAGGTCCAGCCTTAACGCTGAGTGATCTCTCAACATGATTGATGACCCGTACTTGCTCAAGATGGGTTGCGAGGCTATACTTGGGCCGGAGAGGGAGAGGCTGAGGGCCTTCGAGCACATAATATTCGAGACACATCCTCACATTACTGGCGTCAGCAACAAGAAGCTACTTGCCTCACTTAAAGAGCTGGGGTTCGAGTGCGGGCTCCACATGGTATACTACGAACTAAAGCTAAACGTTAACATTTATCATTGTAAAAGTTTAGGTAAAAGCTCAGTGCCTAAAGGACGATATTTTGCTGTGGACATTAAAAAGGTCACAACAAACAATAGCATAACTCAGTCAGCTTCAGCAAAGCCAAGGCCTCTTATTGCTTCTATTGTGACCTACAGACCACCGACTTGTTTCCTGAGTTCAGGGTTAACAAGGAACCTGACCTGAACAGGCTTCACGGCTTCTTCATTATTTAATTTATTTGTGTTGCAACATGAACCGGCTCTACGACGTGACCTAAAGCAACCAGAGCAGAAGGTCTAGTACTTTTATCAAATTATTAAATAAGTAAGAGCTTAACCTCCTGATCTCTTGCCCTGAAGGAGTAGAAACGCTCTTCGCCTTTCACCTCTTCCTTATCAGCCACCCCTGCATGTACATGGCGTCAAAGCCGCCCAGGGCGAAGCTCTTGATAGCGTCCTGAGGGGTCTCAACGAGGGGCTCCCCCGCTAAGTTGAACGAGGTGTTCATGATCAGACCTTCGCCCTTTATTTCCTTGAAGGCCTTGATCAGGTCGTACCACGTCCTGTTCTGGTCCCTGGTCACCGTCTGCGGCCTCGCCGTCATGTCGACGTGGCAAGTGACTGGGACCCGCTTGCAGGCCTCCTCATCCTTGTAGTGGAACATTAGTATCATGAACTCGTGGCTCACCGGGTCCCTGAAGTAGACTTCCTTGTCCTCGTCCAGGAGAGAGGGGGCCAGGGGCCTCCACCACTCCCTCCCCTTGATGTCGTTAACTACCTTCCAGTACTCGGGCCTTGTTGGGTCGGCCACAATTGACCTGTTGCCCAGGGCCCTCGGCCCCAGCTCAGCCCTCCCCTGGTACCAAGCCACTACCTCGCCCTTGGCAACTAGGTCTGCGACCACGCCAACGTCTTCACCTATATATTCAGCCTTGAGCTTGCTCCTCTGAATAACCTTCTTTATCTCCTCGTCAGGGTACTCGGGGCCCAGGTAGACGTTGGTGAGCCTGCCGTGCCTCATCTTGCTCCCCAGGACGTGCTCATAAACGTAGGCCGCCGCGCCTATTGGGCTGCCAGCGTCGTTGGCGGCAGGGAATATGAACATCTCGTTAAATATCCTGGAATAATGTATCTCCATGTTGGCCTTGGCGTTCAAAGCCACTCCCCCCGCCAGGGCAACCTTGTCCTCACCGGTGTGGTCCCTGGCCCACTTAGCTGTTGCAAGCATGGCCTCCTCTGTCACCCTCTGCACCGCCCATGCAACGTTAGCGGCGTCCTTGCTGAGCTCCCCCCTGGGGTTCCAGTTAAGTGACTTGCCACCGATGACGTTCTCTGTGACATACCTGTAAATGAAGTTCCACTTGGCCTGGTCCTTAGTCTTAACCTTCTTGCCATTAACTAGAATAGCGTACGGCTCGTCTCCTTCAGGGTCTATCTTAACGAACTCCCTGAGCTTGTCATAGTACTTCGACCTCTCCCCGTAGGGGGCAAGGCCCATAGCCTTTCCGGGCCCTTCAAGAAATGCAAACTTAAGACTCTGCGTTATCCACTCGTAAAGCAGGCCCAAGGATCCATATGAAGTATACATAGACAGTATCGGCTCGAAGCTCCCGTCCCTTACCTTCCAGATAACAGTAGACTCGTACTCTCCAGTCCCGTCAACTGTGAGCACGGCTGCTGAGCTGAACCCTGAGAAGTAGTAGGCAGAGGCTGCGTGGGCTAAATGGTGGCGAACCGGAATGATCCTTATGTCGCTCGGCGCCTCCTCGCCCAGGCTGAGGATTACGTGCCTTACAAGTGCGCGGGCGAAGAGCAGGTAATTTCCTGAGAGAACACTTGTTAAAATAGTAATATAATAATTAAATCTGTTGTTAGATTCATTAAGTGATATTCCATAATCACCTAGTTTACAAAAATGCGCTCCAGCCTGAAGGGATCTTTCCTTCCAAGAAAAAAGCTTAGGGTCGCTAATTACAGCAAAGGCGTCTACATCTTTAGGTTTTATTCCTAGTCTATTCTTCAAATAGAGAAAGGTCTGTCTAAGCGCGTTGATAGGTGGTTCACGCATAGAATGTTTATGCCTTGTATATCGTTCTTCCTCCGAAGCAAAGACCAACTTTCCGTCCACAATTGCCGCTGCGGCATTGTCATGCCAAACGGGCCAATTAAACCCTATAACTGTGGTCATGCCCATTTACGATAGCGACTATGGCTATTCACATATAAATATTTTTGCCTAACTTAGCTAAGAGCGGCTAACGAAAGCCATTAAATTATCTATCGACAAGCCGGCTACTGTGATTTGAAACTCCTAAAGGTAGAACATGCCTACACTCGTTCTAACAAGAGCTAAATAGGTTGAAAAGCCTAGATTAACGTCCGATTAACGTCCTCTTAGCCCGCTAGCCTGCGCGTGTTAACTATCACGTGACGCCAGGCCATGAGTAGCCCCTTTAGGGTCAGGCCTGTGCAGGGCCCTTCACGGCCAGGTTCAGCCCCTTAGCCCCCTCAGCGCCTCCCCCAGCGCCTCCACGTCCTCCTCCTTATTAGGGAAGTGCACGGAGGCCCTTATCCCCCAGACGCCAGCGGCCCCCCTGGCCGAGACCATCACCCCCCTTGACCTCAGCCTCATAGCCGCCATGTAGTTCTCCCTCAGGCCCCCGGGGACCCTGAAGAGGACTATGCCGCTCGCCTTCCTGGCCTCCGGCGGCGAGAGCACCTCAAGGCGCAGGTCCTCCAGCTCCTCGACCAGCGCCTTCCTCAGCCTCAGAACGGCCTCCTCGGCCCTCTCAACACCCAGCTCGTTTATCAGCGAGGCGCTGGCCGCCAACCCCTTCAGGGAAAGGGGAGGGAAGGTTCCGCCGTACTCGAACTTGAGCGCCCCCTCCTCGACCTGAGTCCACCCTGCAGGGGTCTTTGAGGGGTCCGCCCAGAAGGCGTCCCAGTCCTTAACGGCTAGGCTCAGGTAGCCTGGCCTGGGAGGGCTGAGCTCCTCCACTGCCCTCCTGCTTACGCACAGCGCCCCAACGCCGTAGGGCGCCATGAGCCACTTCTGGGAGCCAACAGCCACGAAGTCCAGGCCAAGCCTGTCGGCCTCAACCCTCAGGGCCCCGGCCTGCTGTATAGCGTCAACTATTACGTAGGCCCCTGCCTCGTGGGCCACCTTTGCCAGCTCAGCCACGTCAAGCCTAAGGCCGTTGACCCACATCACAGAGCTCACCATGACCGCCCTGGTCCTCCTGTCTATCAGCTCGTAGAACTGGTCAATCTCGTAGTCCCCGTCAGAGTTCTGGGCGACCCTGACCTCGACCCCCCTCGAGCTCAGCCTCTTGGCCTCAACGTAGAACAGCGGGAAGTCCATGTCAGCTATGACCACGTTGTCCCCCTTGGAGGGGGAGACCGCGTCAACCGCCACCTGAACTGCTGAGGTCGTGCTGGTCCCCGTGAACACTATCCTGTCCGGGCTGCAGCCCAGTATTGGCGCCAGGGCTGCCCTCGCCTCCTGCTTGGCCGCCGCCTGGGCGGCCCCCGAGGCGGCGGAGGCGGGGTCCCTCTCGAGCATGTCAAGGTAAGCCCTTACGGCCCCTATTGACCTGAGGGGCGGCACGCCAAC
>Ga0326758_100148_pt1 | contig 21325 bp, 21 predicted proteins | sample GCRJH_S_FD_207221 | JGI IMG/M metagenome (GOLD analysis project Ga0326758, IMG submission 207221) | Hot spring sediment microbial communities from Geyser Creek Basin, Yellowstone National Park, WY, United States - GCR.JH_S | ecosystem: Environmental > Aquatic > Thermal springs > Near-boiling... | reverse complement strand
GAGTAACATTATATAAAGGGTGGGAGTCGTAAAATACTCCTAAATTATCCTTATAAAACACCTCTATTTCGGAGTCGTTACCTGCATTAAAAACGTTGTCTTTTATAATACAACTGCCTATATAAGCGCCGAACTCCTTCAGCGTATTGTTAATTACGGAATTATCGCCTACCAAAATCACCGTGCCGTTATTTGTGAGAACCTCTTTAACGAGTTGGGTAACGTTTTGCTGAGGCTGAACTATAATAACGACGTTATTTGAGGGAGTGAAGTACTTCTCAGCGCTGGATAAACCTAGAGGTGAATTAGAGAATACGGAAAAAGGAGTTGTAGAGGGAGTAACGTAAATTATTGTCAGAACTACTAGAATTGAAAGCAAGGAGGAAATTAAAATCAATTTCATGACATTATCACCTTCAGTAACTCGTCTACTTCAGCTAAGTCTAATGCATAATTACCGTATACCCTTAACTCAAATAAAAAGGTTAGCCTCGCAAACGCGTTATACTTATTCTCATCTACCTTACCTCTTACTAGGTTTAAGTACTCCCTCACGGTGTAATAGTCCCTCATCTCCTCGTTAGTGATTTTCTCAATAGCCGTTAAGGCTTGATAATAGGCTAAGGCTATTGGATCCGTAAAGATAAACTTCTTCCTCTCACCTACTTCTTTTTCCTCTTTCTTCTCTTCCCTCTTAACCTCAACAGTCCTACTACTCAAGGCGTAATAAGATAGATACCCTACAACTCCCAAAGGAACGAAATCTAAGACATTGATTATGAAGACGCTCTTTACAGTAGTACCAGAATAGGGAGGTAGGGCTGAAACTGATATTTGAGTATTACCCAAATTGAGAGTAGGAGGAATTACGACACTTACTGAAAATTGACCGTCAGTAACATTAGTATAATACTCGTTATTTCCGATCGTAACTAATACCTCGCCGTTAAACTTGGGCGTGGTGTATCCTTGTATATTAGCGGGTAGTCCAGCTACAACAAAGCCGGGACTTTTAAAGGATATATTTGCCGGAAAATAAGTTACGTTAACTGGGAGTTCAACAGACGCTGGCGCAATATTGCCTTGCGGTAAGGAAGTTACGGTAATAGTCTGTGAACCCGTGACGTTAGGCAAAGTAACTATAGTAAAATACGTTACGTTCGGCTCAACGCCTGTTATCGTGTAACTGGAGTTAAAAATTGAAATTACTATAGTATTATTTGTGCTAATAGTCTTTAACTCAAAATTAAGAATTAACTTCTCTCCCTTAAATCCTCGTGTTTGATTAAGGCTTGCTTGTATTTCCGGCTGATAATAGTTTAGAAACACTTTTGCTGTAGTTGAGGAACCAGCATAGATATTTGTTGGTAAAAAATAAGCAGTAACCTTTATCTCCCTAACGTAAATTTGAGGTAAAGTCAAGTTTAACACGAAACTACCTGTACTATTTGTTATTACGGAGTATTGTTTGTTTAAAAGAGTTATATAAACTGTGTGATAAGGTATCGGTGTTCCGTTATAAGTGAGCAACCTCCCCGTAATGGTGATATTACCTCCAGGAACTGTGGAGTTGGTGACGCTTAGTTGGACCTCAGTCTTTATAAGTTTACTTTCTTGTTGTAATATTCCTACGGATATCTTATTTAAAAGGGAATAAATTGGGGTAAGCGTCACATTAAGCGAGTAAAATTCTACCAGATTTTTTAATTGACTTAAACTTTCATTAATCTTTAACAAATAGTATTCCTTTGAGCTAAGAGAAGTAGAATTTAATAGAGATTGAAGGTAGAATATCAAGGCGGATAAATTCGAATTTAGCTCCGAATATTGGCTTGGTGCCCTAGACACCATCTGTAAAGCAAGAGCGAAGTTCCCTACTGATATATTATCTATCACGTGCTGGTAGTAAGTCGAGACTATTTGGTTAATTTGCCTTACAACTACATTAGGTAGGTGAATTTCCTTAACTGCAACGGGCTGCTGGTAAACAGCAATCACGGCTAACGATAGAATAATCAAAAGCATTGATAAACTAATTAAAGCATCTTTTCTCACGGTTATAAGAGACTGCGAGCAGGTATATAAGAGATGGTGATCAACGTAATTATTAATATCGCTCCAATCATTAAACCATATAGAAGATAATTAGATTTAAAGGTAGGTCTATAAACCGCGTAAAGCACTAGAAATATAAAGACATAAGTCATGAAATAAGCGTCTATAGGCTGATTATATAGGGAAATTACTACTGTAGATAAAGTAAAAGCTATGGCCAAATACAACGGAAATCGCCCACTCAAGGTAACACCTCGATCAATGCAGTGAACCTCTTATCGTCACCTTTTTCTTCCTTAATAAAGCATGGTTTTCCTTCCTTTAAGGCTATAATCGATGCGACGATACTCGATACGCAGCTTCCCATTACTAGCTTAACCCTACCGGGAGTATACACCTTACTGCCCTTTACCTCCAGCGCGTAAACGTTACCGTTCTTAACGACCTTAACGTCTTCAGCCAAACCCCTCTCAATCACGTATTCACTTATTAGCGAGTCTAAACTCTTGTTTAAGTCTTTAATAACGTAAATAGGAGGGTGGAGGATTAAAACCGACGAACTGTCTTGAGTCGTTATAATCCCCTGAGGTTCCGGAAACGATAACTTGCCGCTCAGAGCGACATAAACGTTTACCTTATTGCCATTAGGGAAATAATATCCTTTTTGGGAAACATCTAAGTCCTCGAGTAAAAGTTCCAAATTAGCTAAACCGCCTTCAATAATCATAGAGACGTCTCCCTTATCTCTAATAGAGATCAAAGTCAAACCTATTATTACAATCCCTATTCCTAGGGCAGTGAGCGTGTCATCTCTTAAAATGAAAAAGGAAGATAGGGAAAGTAATGTGCCGAAAATACCTAAAGATATTCCTAATTCACTTCTCAACCTTTTCCACCTCCTTTAACAATCTATAGTTAGAATACTTTCTGAACAACGCTCCCAGGGAAAAAGCTAAAGTAAGTAAAGTGAGGGAAATTAAAGAAGTGTTAACGAAGATTCCAGGGCCGTAGTTAAGGAATAAACCCACAATCGGATCTAGTGCTAGGGAAAGTCCTATCCCCATCGCTAACCTACCCAATTGCGATAAGTCTTCCTTCTTCGGGTAAACGAGTTCGGTTAAAGTCGCGCCGGGCAAATACATCACGAAGATTATTCCGAAAAAGTAACGTAAAGGTAGGATGTTAAGAAAAACAGAAATTATAGTACCGAAGATTATTACTAAGACTAAGAAGAACCAAACCGAATGATAAAGTAAAAAGTTTAGAAAACCCTCATTAGGATCTACGAGCCTTATTTCGCCGTCCTCAACCATTTTATAAATTACCTTAGCGATCTCGTAGTCCTTAACGTTCAATTCCTTACTCACCCTTTCCACGATCTCGCCTAGGGTCAAACCCCTGTATTTCATTACGGCACTCCTTATTCTGTCACGTTCAAGATCAGCTGTAACCATTCCCCGGAATACACCTCCGAGCCGTTGTAATAATACAACACGAAGAACACCTTACCGTTAACGACCGGGTGAGGGATTTTAATGACTACCGGCAAAGTGACGTTCTCGTCATTCCCCACTATAACTTGATAAACGTTCAACACCGGCAGATTATAGCCAGGGTAAGTTGAGTTAAGGACAGTAGTATAGTTGCCCAACTTTTCGTAAATTATGTAATACATAGGCTTACCTTCATGATTGTAAATGAAGAGGTAAAGGGTTACAGATTGGTTAACTACTAGATGTCTGGGGTAATTCCCTATTTTGCCGTTAGTTCCCAGGAGACCTATCGCAGTGTAATCATTGCCTGGGTTGAAGAAGGCTAACGTCACAGCAACTACGGCGGTAACCACAATTATAGCCATTATGACTCCCAGCACTTCGTCCTCTATCATTTAACCACCCACCTACTCCTCATCTTTATCCACGCCTTCCACAAGAACCTAGGACCGAAATAATAAGTTAGAAAACCTAAGACTATTAAAGCCGAAATTGTAGAATACTTAACGATTTGGTGTTCAAGGTAAAGCGTGCTTGCCTCGCTCTTGAGTTGCGGTATTGAGGAATTAACTTGTTGAATTAACATTTCGGCTTCCATCGGATTTGAGCCGTTCTGCAACAGTTGTAAGGCTTCATTAAGCTCTTGAATCTGAGGGTTTACGTTAACTCCCGATTCACTTATCTTCTCTAGTTGTAAGTAAAGCTCTCGAATTTGAGTAATTAATTGAGAATCAGATGTAGCAAGAGATACCGTAGAGAAAGCCGCGGAGATTAAAAGTAGCGCAAGGACTGTAAATTTCACGGCGAGTATTATTTCATTCCCGTTCATATATTTTATCCCATGTATAACTGCACTGCCCCATCGTTGAATATAAGACTAACGTTAGTCAACTTCTCTTCGTAGTTCGCCGGCACGGGGTTGGGCAAGTTCTCGTCATAATCTAGAACGTATCCTTGGCTGAGGGAAGGAGTGAGCAAAAAGAGGGTCGGTGGAGGAGCTTTTCCTATCAGGTAATAGTACGCTGAAAAACGATCAACGGATTGACCGAAATATTGGAATAAGAACTGGAACTTAACGCACGTGGAAACCTCAGCTAAGACGTTATTACCTGAAATAAAACTCACCGCAAAGAACTCGGGTTGTGTATAAACCTCCGTTGTTCCTCCGGTGTAGGGCAACTGAAGGTTAACCGTTGCGAAAATCGCGAAAAAGTTAGAGGCAGCCAGAATTAATAAAATCAAATGGATTAGCTTAGTTCTTACCGCACCTAAACCGAAAAGCATTGCTAAGGGAATCGATATATAGTCCATTAATCTGTAGGCAATGTAAAAACCCAAAGATGTCTTAATCAAAACTGAAAAGAGCAAGAGCACTAGGAGGGATGAAAGGAGTAAGTTAGCGTAAGTTAATTTCTTTTCATTAATGTAATAAAATCCTACTATGTAAGGTACTGCAAAAGGTAAGAAGTAAAGAGGGAAAATCGGTGAATAGGGGAACTTAACGAATAAGGAGAGTATAACAAGAACCACAATCAAGCCGGATATCACATAGCCTTTAACGTAAAACCTTAGTAAGAATATTGTTAAAAAGTAAAAGGCTATATATACACCTAAGGCCAGTAGGTAAATGGGCCTAAATATTGTTGAAGGGAAGATCATTAATGAGAGGTAAGGGAAGAGTATTAACAAAGGGAAGATCATTAATAGAGGTAGAGAGACACTTATGAATTTCTTCCAGTCCCTGTCATAGAGCGTAAAGAACAGCGCTATAAGAGACAAGAAACCAGTAAAATAGATGTATATTGGAATGAGGGATAAGGAGAAAAGAAACAACAAGAAGTACTCCTTTAACCCGCTCTTTCTTCTCATCATTAACCATATAGCTAACAAGAAGAGCGGTTCACCGTAAACTGCGTTCTTAACTGCAGCATCTATCAAGGCCTCACCGAGAAATAAGGCTAAAAAAGTTGAAGAAAGGAATGCAACTTTGACCCCGAAATCCCTAACCATTAAGTATATTATTAAAACCGAAATGGACCCTACGGCGGGTATTATTAACGGCTCAAAGGATATCGGATAAACGGACGTGACTTCTGAAAATATTGCTGAAAAGAACTCACTGCCTAAAGTCGGGTGAATTACGAGTAACCTTGAAAGCGGAACCTTACCGCTTAATAACATGTTAGATAAGTATATGTTAACCCAGCTTATCGTAGTGAAAGGCTCACGGGTGTATAAGTATGGATAAAGCCTCAGCAATAGGGCTACAAAAGTAGGGATAAACGTAGCCCACTTACCCTTCACTCTTCTTCCCCTTTACGACCTCCTCAAGTTCTTTCTCTAAATCCTTCAAGTCCTTCGGTTCAGGAGCTTTAACCATCGAATAACCTATCCAACCAACTATGCCGAAAACCACGGTTATTATCGCGAAAACTGCTATTTTTAAGAAGATTTCACTGTAAGGAGAGAAGAAAAGACCGTAAGCGTAAAGAGCAATCACTAGAAGGGAAAGAGCAATAAGGATTATTCCTAAAGTATTCATAGGAGAATATTATACAAGGGGGTTATAAATATTGGATACAATGACTACTCTATTTTACCTCCTCTTTACTTGTAGAACCGCCAAGGGACGTAAACTCTACGCCGAGGGCATGGCCAGCTTCTATGAATCTCTATCGTATGTGTTAGGGGGATCTCATTATCGCTATTATGTAGTAAAGACGTATGAACCTGAAACTTACTTTTTAATGCTTCAAATAGAGAACGAAAGACTTATCTGACGAGATGTAGTTAGCGTCTTTCTACCTACATTACACTTTAGCTACTTTTCGAAATCGCTATCTTCTAAGGTCTTCTTATATACATCCTCATACATGCTCACAACCGTTTCCCAAGGCAAAACGTCCTCCGGTATTTCCTTAACCTTAAAGTCCTTAGCTTTTGGCAAAATGTTAGCTAAAGCCTTGTAATCGCCGGGCTTAAACAGGAAACCGTTAACTCCCTCTTTAACTCTATACTTCAAAGCGCCTACGGAAGAGGCAATTACCGGTTTCCTCCTGGCCCAAGCTTCAGAGGCTACTATAGAGAAAGCCTCAACGTAATCCGAAAGGCTCGGAATGACTACACAGCACGACGAGTCTATTAAGGCAATCTTACTCATATCGTCAAGAGAACCGGCATAAACGACGTTCGTACCTTCAATCTTATCTCCACTACCAACTATTACGCCCTTAAAATTAGACAATTGCAGAGCCTTAATGAAGACCTCGACGCCCTTCAACTTATGAATCCTACCCACGTAAAGTGCAAACTCACCCTCTTCTAAGTTAAAACGTCTCAACACCTCTTGTCTAAAATCCTCATTTAAAGGCTTAAAATATACGTCGTCTAACCCATCAGGAATTAGGAAAGAGCTTGCATTAAACTTCTCTAGAATTATTTTGTCGCCCAAGTTTTTCACCGTCACTGCGTTAGCTAACTTCAACCCCTTTTTTATCATATAGTCCTCGTAAATAGAACCAACCAGTCTGTAAAACAACTTAGGATGAGTGTTCAATGTCTTTACTGATAGAAAATTCACTACTTTTTTACCTTTAAGCATCGAGGATACTGAAATATTAAAGTAGCTCAAGGAGGAAAGCGCGTGAACTACATCGAAATCTTCATAAACCTTATCTAGAGGTATTTGAATTTCCGGGTTGAATTTAAGGACTTTAACTCGCCTGACGTTCATACCTCGACAGGCTGAGGTAGAGAAGAGCGTTACTTCGTGTCCCCTTTTAGTATAGTAATAGTAAAGCCTTTGAGAAACGATCTCCATACCACCGTAACCGCAAACACTATGATGGACTAACGCTATTCTCATCAACTATAAAAAAGCGGGGACGCGAATTTAATCTTTCCTAAGAGTATACCACTATCATAATTACTCGTCGTAATACTAATTCACTACACATATAGTTTTAGGTATATATCTGAAAGTCGCACACATGGAAAAGATACGATACTAGTTGTAAGAAGTAGCTAGAGATCTCCTTCTTTACCTCAGCTAATTCCAACAACGACACCTGGAGCCATGTAAATTATTCCTTCCCTCAAACTCATATTATAAACTATCTCTTGAATTATCGAGAAGTTACCGTACTCATAATAATAAGACTCTATCACAACTGGAAGATAATACAGAGTAAGTGTAGCGTTAAAACTTAAAGGACAATAAGCCGTTAAGAGGAACGAAGGAGGTTTGGACACGGCGTAAGTATAAAGGAATTCAAAGTAATTATTGTTAAGCGTGGCTTCAAAATTCCTACCCTCATAGTAATAAAGCGAACCAATTAACACTAGGATAATAACCACGGTTGCGAATAAAGGCTTAAGCTTTCTGGGGAAAGATATTTCGGTAAAAGCTATTGTCATAAACGGCATTAACTGTTGCGGAATTCTCGTAATGTAACCTGCACCGCCCAACTTTGCTGCTACCGGACCCACTATTAGGGAAGTAATGAGTATCAGCACAGCTAGCATTAAGTATTCCTCCTTTTTATCGCTCTTACGCGATAGTAAGAAAAACAGCAGTGCAGGAGTCAAAGTTATTATAGCCATGTATATTGCTTGGTAAAACACTATTTCAGCCCATATTGGCAAAGGTCTGTATAAACCTTGTGATACTGCATTAATTGTACTAAAAGGGTTTGCGAAAAACGTTGCCACCTCATAACCTAAAACTACGTAACCACCGTAAACCATAGCTAGGTAATTAAGGTAACTTATCCAACCTATTCCGAATAACGCAGTAAAATAAAGCGGCTTTCTGTTCTTCCTTAAATAGTAAAGAGCAATAGTTAAAAGCCCGAAGAAAGAAAAGAACGCAACGCCTAAGTGAGATAGTATTATCCCTGATGATAGTACTGCTATTGGCACTGAATGTTTTAGCCCCCCTTCCTTAACGCTTAAGTAAACTAATAAGAGCAGTAACCAGTAAATGGGCGTAGCGTAAGTTTGGTCTACGTAATGAAGGTTCGGTGAGAACTCGAAGCCGAGGAATATCATGAGACCTATAAAGCTTTTATATATGTCTAAACCTAATTTTCGGAAGACGTATAGGACTATTGGAGTGTAAACCAAGACCTCTATTACGTTATAATACTTTACCAGAAAGGAGAGAATGAAGGCTGTAGGTGATGTGGGTATACCGTTCATTATATCTATTAGCATTGCGTTAGCCCATTCAAATCCAGGCTGTTGCCTTACTATTTGATCAAGGGGATAAATCGGTGTAGTATGACCAGTATAGAGCACGTATTCTGTCCTTGCTAAAAACCCTGGCGCGTCATAAAACTCACTGTCATATTGAGGAAATGAGAACCAAGGTAAATAAAAACGAGCTAAAATAAACGCAATTAAGGGAATTGTCAAGAAGATTACGCTTTTGTTCTCTCTTTTAGTCAAATAAATTAAAATGAAGGAGAGGACTGTGAGGACTGAGAAGAGGGGGAAAGCGTAAGGGTCTAAGCTCATTTGGCCAAAATAGTCCTTAAACCCCATTAATCTGGAATATGATAGGAGTGTAAGCGTGTAAATTGCTAAAACTACCAAAACTGATAAGGACACTATAAATGAGGGTACTGCACTTCTTCCTATTTTTACGGCCACTACACTATTTCTTCACATAAACCTTAATATTTATTATCCTTAGCTTACCCATGCGTGTTTACTACATTTTATGCGATATTTACTCAGTAATACTCCTCAGTAAAATTTATAATGCAAATGTTAAGCAGAGAAGTCAAGGAACATATGCATTCACGGTACTGTTTGTAATCCAGTAAATACTACACTAAACACCATGGAAAGCGTCTTTGAGCCTGAGTTTTCTGCTATCATAGTTGTCGATTCTTATTCAACAGATGGCAAATACGAGAAACTAAGGCAAATTGAAAAAGAGTTTAATTTAACAACACTGCATTACAATAATTCCATTGCTTTAAAAGAGAAAAGCTTTCAAGATTGGTTAAAGAAGAAAATAACCTTTTATTCTAATCGATATGAGCTGATACCAGAACTTATAAGTTCTTGTAAATCAGAAGGAATACGCAGTACCGTAGTTAAGGCGTTGCTGGCTCAGGCTTTAAGTGATAAAATAACCGTAACTAGATTATCTAAAGGAGGGCCGCTTAAAGCAAATTTTAATGATTACATGGAATATGTTAGTTTGTATTATAAAAACACTAGAGAAATTTTATTAGCATCGTTAATCTTTATGCATAAGTCCATTCAACTATATGTTGCAAGAAAGTGGTATGAAAATGATCAAAAAGCTTCATGATATACTGTACTAAATTTTTATATACATACAAGGTTATTGGCTTAATGGGTGATGCATCTAAATACGCTATCACTTCGTACCTCCACATCTTAGTAGGCACGTTCTCGGCAACGGTTTTACTGGGCTTAAACGCAATCATTGTAGCTAGACTACTAGGACCTGCGAATTACGGTCTATATGCTCTCTCATTTAGTATTCCTTACTTTCTATTATACCTTATAGATTTAGGAATGACTACTGCAGCGCAAAGATACATTTCGGAATTCATGGCTAAAGGAAAATTAGCAGGAGCGAAAAAGGTATTTCAAATTACTACATCTTACATGCTTACATTATCCTTGGTTTTCACTGTGCTCTTCTCATTCCTAAATGATTACATAGCGAGTTCAATACTAAATAGACCAGAATTAGCTATTTATTTAAGAATTTCAGCCTTAATAATTCTTTTAGAAACAGTATTTAGGTACATTAGTTATAATCAGTTATTGGCATTGGGAAAATCTCACGTAAGTTCATTTATAGATTTCTTACATGCATTATTGAGGTTCATTTTAGCGCCGCTATTGATAATTCTAGGTTTTGGGATAGCCGGGGCGATCTTTGGTGTATTAGCGGGATATGCCGTTGCTGGGACAGTTGGGATCACTTATTTGCTCTACATTTTTAGGGGGATAAAAGCTGAAGGGGATATATCATTAAAGAGCATTTTCTCTTATAATATACCGTTTGCGATTTTGGGCGCAATAGGGTTAATTTCGAATGAAGTCCAATATATCTTACTTTCCCGGCTAACAAATGCCTCAGATATAGGTAATTATGCTGCCGCTAACAACTTAACTAGTATTATGGCCATTTTTACTACTCCCTTAGCTCAGATAACTTTACCCACCTTCTCTAGGATAACAGACGAAAAACAGTACGCCGAAGCAGTTATGAAGTATTCTAAATACGCTTTACTAATAACGTTGGGAGCGCAGGGGATGTTATTTTCCGTTTCATTTCCTTTTGTTTACTTACTTTATGGGGAGAAGTACTCGTTAGCCTCCTACTTGCTTCAGCTTTCCTCAATTCTTTCGATCTTAACCTCGTTTCTTTCTCTTTACGGAAGGGATACTATCTTCTATATAAAAAGAATATACAAGATACCAATTATAGAGAATATAATTAATATTTCTGTATTTGTGCCGCTAACATATTTTCTCCTCTTACGTTTTGGTATTGTCGGCATGATATTTTCAAGCTGGGCTTCATCAGTTGTATCCACAATCTACGAGGATATACAGTTAAGTAAATTAATAGGATTGAAATTGAAGGAATCAATTTTCACCCTTATTAGGATTGAAATTATTGCACTGATCTCGCTCATATTACCTACTGCCATAGAGTTCAAGATCCCTTATCCTTACAACCTTCCACTTTCCCTGCTAACTTTTATAACTCAATATATAGTATTGATGGCATTTTCAAAAACAATCTCCGCTATTGAAATTAAGGAAATCGAATCAGCACTTGAGAACAGCAAGCTTAATATAATTTTGAAACCATTATTGAAACTAATTCTTATTGTTTCGTTTTTACGAGTTTAAATCCTCCTCACTACTTAGTGTGACACCTAAGGCTTAAAGCTTAAAGTAGTCTAATTATACATTACTATTATGAGAATAATAATAACGAGAAGAGAGCATCTTGATGGTCTAGACGGCGTCAGTAGGTTCGTTTTCACGTTAGGGGAAGGAATGAGAAAATTAGGTAACGAAGTATTTTTCCTTACACATTACGTCGGACGTGATTTTTCCCCTTTGGAAAGATGGGGTGTTGATGCTAAATATATAGCTTTTTCAGTCCCTAAGCCTACAAAAAAAGTAGTTATTGATTGGTTTTTTGAGGGAAGCAAGGTAGTAAATAAGCTTTCTCCAGATTTGGTCATAATGAACGGAGTTGCGTGGATTAGAAGTAAGGCTAAGAAAATTGCAGTAATTCACGGTAATGGTCTTGATGAAGCTAAAAAGAGTAAGGTTAAAGCGTTAGCTTTACGCTTCCTTTATTCCAGGCAAGATTATGTCGTGTGCGTTTCGCAGAAGGTTAAGAGAATGGCTTCAGAGTTGGGCATAAAATGTCACGAAGTCATACCGGTTCCCTTTAAGAACGAGGGATTTAAATCCTACCCTAGAGATAAGAGAGAATTTATCCTTCATGTAGGGACTAGAGGTGAGAAAAACGTTCCCGTCTCTGTTGAGGCTGTTAGGCTCTTAAGGGAAAGAGGGTTTAACGTGAACCTAGTTATAGTAGGCAATGCTGCTCATTACTGGAAGGAAAAGTTTAAATATGACTGGATTATCCCTAAAGTTGTAGACAACGAAGAACTCAAAGAATTATATGCAAGAGCTATAGCCTTAATTTTACCGTCTACATTTGATACCTTTTCGTATGCGACGCTCGAAGCTTCAGCGAGCGGTACTCCAGTGGTCGGCAGTAATTGTATTCCAGAAGAGGCATTAGTTGATGGATATAATGGTTTTAGAATTAATGGGATTAACCCTAACGATTACGCTGAGAAATTAGAGATGCTATTATCAAATCACGAATTATGGGAAAAGATAAACAGTAATGGAAAGGAGTGGGTGAAAAACTACGATTATATTTCCATATCTAAAAAATATCAGGAGCTAGCATTTGAATAGTTACTGATAAATACTGATTGTGGCATTATGTTAATTGAGCGTATTTTGATTCATAATTAACTAAGGAAAACCTATTACTTCTCATTCGATCTCATAATACTTGAGTAGGAGGCTTTATTTCCTACTAAAGAACTTCAGTAGGGGATATTTGTTTAGGAAAATGCTTGAAGTCCTTCTCCACTTCTTCGGTTCAACGCTCGTGGACTTAGTTAAGAGGAAGAAGACTTATTTGTTTAAAGCCAGGGTTAAGGCATTACTTTGGGTAATATCCAAATTACCAGAAATTTACAGAAAGAGGAAGAATGAAATTTTTATTAATGAGGAAGAATTAATCAGAAGGGTAATAGTAAAACACCAATTAAAAAGATAAAAATACTAATTTCGTGTAGACAAGATCATTCCTCATCTAAACACTCTACGTTTTATTTATTTAATTTCATCACACCTCAACAGCCCATGTTCTTCCTTAGAGGCCCCAGGTTCATATAAAGTCGATTCACAGTGGAAGTCTTTAGATAATTTATTTATTAATTTTGTATATTTAATATCGGTAAACTTGGCATGATGTTCCATAAGTAATTTCTCAAACACCCTAACGTGCTCACTCTATGATTTCTCTGCTTTTTAGGATCACCTTGACTTTCCTAGTTAAATTCACAACCCTTATTCCTTTTCCCATTAATAAAACATTGCTGTTACGAGTTACTGGAACTCCCTGATCTGGTTAGCTTTGATATATTCCTTTATTCCGTCTTTAACTCCTTTCAATACTTCCAAAGTGTTATTGGGCGAATATAACATAAGGATAATTGATGAGACTAAAACGTACCACATAGCTTTAGGCTTTGAATACCACTTAAAAGAAAAATAAGTATTAGCCTTGGACTTACCGAAAATCCGTCTCGATAGAGATACTCCCCTATTTCCTCCTTCCTCAATAGGTATGTGGTAAACGTAAAAATATGGGTTAAAGACTAGTTTATATCCAGACTTTTTAATACCCTGCTGAAAGTCGCTCTCCTCTCTAAACCCGTGAGTACTGTCGTAGAACTCATCGTACCTAACGTTTCTCACGGCCTCACCCTTTATCATGAAGAAGGCTGGGACGAACTCAGCAAGTCTGGGGCCGTGCTTAACGTCCAAGAAAATGTAACCTAAAGCTTTACTTAACGAGTCCGCGATTGGAAGGTTTAGGAAGAAGTCAGGGTCCTCTGTCCTATTACCTAGATTAATCACTCTGCCCCCCACTGCCCCAATCGACCCGTTAAGGAGAATTTTTAAGCTCCCCTTCACGTCGCTTTCTATTGGAATATAGTGATCGTCGTCCGCGCATATCATAAACCTACAGTCGTTTTGTAAAGCCATCTCCAATACGCGATTTTTAGCTTTAGCTGACCCGCTCCTCTTATCGCTTATTTCGTACACAACGCTTTTGCCTTTAATTTCCTCTAAAGTCTCCTTATATCCTTCATACTCTTCCCTCTTTGACGAGTCGGCCTTAATAATTAGAGTGTCGATTTCTTGTCTATCTAACCAGCTCTTCAGCGTCTTTTTGAACAATTCCGATCTGTTATACGAAGCTATTAGAACTGCCAGCTTACACATCTCTCTTCAAACCTTCCATTTTCTCGTTTAACCTGTACTCCATTCTCTTCAAATAAAGGGCCAGCACGGATAGGAGGAGGGATATAAGCCCTACGTTAAATAAGCTGAAGCCTATAAACGCTAAGACAAAGTGGAAAACGTGGTAAGCCAAGTAGTCTAAAGCTACGTAAGACAATATGGCAAGCCCGGGTAGTAATAACACTGACCCCACCACGAATATGAGGAACACCGGGTTGTACTTGGCTGCGAGTAGAATCGTATCGAAGAGTATTTTGAAACCGTGTACTTTCTTCAATTTGCTCTCTCCTTTTCTAGCCCTATAATCACCAATTACTTCTCCTATCCTCTTCGAATGGGAAGCTAAGTAAGCGCTTATAGCGACTTCGATGGAGAAACCTTTCGCTTCGAAGTTAACTCCTTTGACTTCATTAGTCCTCAAGACGTAGAAACCGGAAAGAACGTCCTTCAGTCTGGTCCCGAAAAGTAGGTTGAACGTTTTAGTTATGACCCAGTTGCCGAAGCGGTTGAGTAAAGGTATGTTTTTCCTATTCCCTCTGACGACGATTACCTCATCGTAATCCTCCATAATTTTTAACGCCTTCATCACATCGGCAGGATTATATGTGTAGTCTCCGTCAATTACTGCCACATAAGGTGTATCTACGTGTTTTAATCCGGTCATTACGGCCAAAGCTTTTCCCTTCCCCTGTTGGTAGATCACTTTAGCTCCTCTCTCTTTCGCTATTTCCGGAGTACCGTCAGTCGAGTTTCCGTCTACCACTATTATTTTGTTGAATCCTAAGGACTTTATTTCGTCAATCACTGGTCCAATTCCGTCCCTCTCGTTAAGCGTGGGTATTAAGAACGTCACTACTTCTTCTAAACCCATTCCGTTGTCGACTTTTGAAAGAAATTTATAAGCCTTTTTTCTTGAGGCTTAAAAGACTCCAGAATTGCACAAACGTTAACGAAAGTGTTATGAAAGGCTGATCACCCATTCCAAGATTGGAGACTTCAGTAATTGAATAATTGAAATACGATACGATAATAGCGTTGGTTTTGCTAGGACGCGTGAATTGAGACAAATCATGGTATTTATCTCTTTAAATAGTCTAATACAGTTAGTTTTTATACTATAAAACGTTTTAGCATGAAGACCGTGATAAGCTTAAGGAGTGAGGCGGTTCGTGAGGGATATGCGAAAGTTTTATTTCATATGGAGTGGCGTTTAATGCTAATCAATGATCAATTATGGAATTAGCTCCTTAACTTAAACAAAAGGCGTGCTAACGGAAGTGGTATATGAGTGATTACTTCTGTATTAGCCATCCCTGTAGGTAGAGGGCTTTGAAGCCGCCGAGTGCGAAGCTCTTGATGGCGTCTTGTGGTGTTTCTACCAGTGGGCTCTCCTGCCAAGTTGAAGCTCGTGTTCATTACGATGCCCTCTCCCGTCTCGTCCTTGAACGCCTTGATCAGCTCATACCAGGTCTTGTTCCCTTCCTTGTTTATTGTCTGCGGTCTCGCTGTTTGGTCAACGTGACAAACGGCCGGAACAGCTTCACACATTTCCGGCCTGTACTTGTACATCAAAATCATGAATTGGTGCGGTATCGTGTCTACGATGTACTTGCCACCATCCTCCTCAAGCAATGAGGGCGCGAGCGGTCTCCACCACTCACGACCCCTAATCCTATTCACAATACCCCACATGTCTTTTCTCCTCGGATCAGCGATTATTGAGCGGTTACCGAGGGCCCTAGGACCAAGCTCAGCCCTACCCTGATACCAAGCTACAACGAAGCCTTTGCGTTAGCCTCCCATTCTATCTCGAGCAACCTCCTTGACGAGGACAAGGAAGTCTACTTCAGGGACCCGGTGAGTTATGAGTTCATGATACTAATTCTCCGCTATAAAGACGAGAAGGCCTGCAGGAGGGTCCATGTCACGTGTTACGTCGACATGACGGCGAGGCCGCAGACCGTGACCAGGGATCAGAACTGGACTTGGTATAACCTGATAAAGGCCTTCAAGGAGATTAAGGGCGAGAGTCTGATCATGAACACCTCGTTTAACTTGGCAGGCGAGCCCCTCGTTGAGACCCCTCAGAACGCTACTAGGAGCTTCGCCCAGGGCGGCTTTGACGCCATGTACATGCAGGGGTGGCTGATAAGGAAGAGGTGAAAGGTGAAGAGCGCTTTTACTCTTTCAGGGCAGGAGCTCAGGAGGTCAAACTTTTACTTTAGTAATTTGATAAAAGTACTAGGCCTTCTGACCTGGTTGCTTTAAGACACGTCGTAGAGCCTTTCATGTTGTAAAACGAATAGTGAAGAAGCCGTGAAGTCTTTTCGGGTCAGGTTTCTCGTTAACCCTGGACTCAGGAAACAAGTCGGCGGTCTGTAAGTCGCAATAGATGCGGTAAGAGGTCTTGGCTTTGCTGAAGCTGACTGAGTATGCCATTGTTTGTTGCGACTTTTTTAAATGTATAGAACAAAATACTGTCCTTAAACGTTGTACTTAAGTGGCTTTAGGCGCTGAATTCTTTACCTAACCTAAACTTTCTTTTACAATGATATATGCTGCCGCCTACCTTTGGGTCAAGCTTCTCTATGTGAAGCCTGCACTCAAACCCCAGCTCTTTCAATGAAGTTAAGAGCTTCTCATCACTGACACCGCTGTTCAAAGGATGAGTCTCAAGTATTATGTGCTCGAAGGCCCTCAGCCTCTCCCTCTCGGGGCCGAGTATTACTTGCGCCTCGCAACCCTCGCAGTCCATCTTGAGCAGGTATGGGTCGTCAATCATGCTGAGGAGGTCGTCTAAAGAAACGCCAGGCACCTTACAGGGGCCACTGTCCTTAAGCGTGGAGAAGCCGCCGGACGAGGACAAATCATAGTCACACGGGACGCTCACTGGCTCATTGCTAAGGGCTGCATTTATCACCTTTATCTTGTCAGTGGCGCTACTCAGTCTCACGTTCTCATCAGCGCACTTGGCTATGTTGGGCAGGGGCTCAACAGCTATTACCTTCCTTGCCCCGTTGAGGACGAAGTAAAGGGCAGAGTCGCCAACGTTGGCCCCTACATCAACTACTTCCCTGCCCTTGAGGCCAGAGAGCACCTCAGAGATTTCATACTCGCCCTTTGTGAAGACTCCGAAAGGTAGGCCCGCAGGTACGCAATTAGGGTTGAAGGCCACAGAAACGCCGTTAACCTCTAGACTTAACCTCTCCGGGCTCGCGTCGATCGAAACCCTGTTGCCTGAGGCCTGAAGCCTGCAAGCGTAGGAGGCCAAGGAGAGGGCTGTCACCAGCCAAAGGAGGCCCTCCTGAGGCTTAGGGAAGCGACTGGCAGTTCTAGCTAACTCATCAGGCAGCCTTGACCAGCACTTGGAGGCGTAGTAAGTATATCTTGCTAATTCCCCAAAGGTTGTCCTTGGTAACCTTACATCGCTTATGTACTTCAGCCTGACGCTCAGCTCCTCCCTTTTAGCTAAGTAGCCTAGAAGCGCTGTCAGCCAGCCCCTCTCTACGAGTCTCCTCACGGACAGCGCAATTAAAGCCTTCTCCTTAACCTTGGCAGGGCTCAGCAACTCGGCTCAATGTAAAATGGTTAGCCAGCTTTATATACGTGCTCTGCCGTTCTGCACGCCCTTACTTGCTGTCATTATTTTGATGGCTTGAAGCGAACATATTTAGTGATCTTCAGCCGCCTCAAGAGGCCTACGGCTCTGAGCCTCAAAAAGGTTGAAGTGAAAATAGTCGTTTATAGCCTCTATGGCGTTCAAGCTCCTCACCCCAAATATTGACTCTCCCCAGTTCATCTGCCTGTACCTATAAGACCTTAGTCCTATGGCCGTAATTCTCCTATCTATCCAGCTAACGCTTATGCGGTACGCCCACTTACATGGTATTGCGAAAACAACGTATGCCCATTAGCCTTTATTTCCTTGACTGGGCCCTTAAGCTTCTTTAGCGAGTATATAAGTTAAGTTCATAATTATTAAGGAATTCGTCATAATAATCTGCATATGCCCTGGAGCGCTACAGTGATAATAGCAGGCATGAGCAGCGCTAGGCGACTTTTATGATAGCTGTAAAACCGCAGTCATTATTTTTGTTGTCCTAGGGCAATCTTTTGTGGCAAGAAGCTGCCTATTGATAGTTAAGCCTCAAGCCTTATATTCAATTAATGAAAGGATGTAATCTAAGCCATCGTCTACGTTGACCTTATCTTTAGGTAGCTGATCGATCTCGTCCAAGCTCCTGTACCTGATTACCTGCGCCTCTTTCGCCCTTAGGTTATCCTTAGCGTACACGGGAACTCCGAGGGCCGCCGCTAACCTCATGGACCCGGACGAGGGGGCATCAGTATCCTGGAAGAAGACGAACGCTTTACATTCTGAGAGCTCCCTGATCAGCTCGTCATGCGGTATGTAGTCTTTTATAACCACCTTCACGTTGAAGAATCTTAGCAGAGAGCACCTTAACTTTATGAGCCTTCTAAAGTTCTTTGACGAGATCAGGGAAGTACCACATATGACATTTAGAGGACGACCTAGCTTCATCTTGCATCTCTCCTTGATGAAATTATCGTCTAACATCGTGTAATTAAAGCTCGTAACCAGCTTTTTCTTCCCCTTTAGCTTCCTGATCCGGTCAAAGTGCTTAGACTGACCCCAGAAGCCAAAAGAGCAGTAATCATATGTTTTCTTAGACTCTGGAAGCTCTATCTCGTATGCTATGTGAGGCACGTAGTACCAGGGGATCCCTGAGAAATCTAAGCCATAATGCGATGGCACCGCGTGATAAAGATAAGTTAAGTTTTCTCTCGGTTTAGGAGGAGTCTTCGAGTAGTGAACTTCTACGTAGGAGTTTCTTGGTAACTCCTCTAGCTTCTTGATCTTATTGAGCAGGGACAGCCACTCCTCGAACTCCACTAAAACGAAGTCGTTCTCGTCCTCCTCCCGCGGTAGCCCCTCCACGACGTTAAAGCCCCTCTTCCTCAGCCTGTAGATCAGGTGTCTGGCGTACTCCGTGATCCCGTCGCCCTCAAGGTTGGGGTGGTACACGTAGATAGTGTTCACAGACCTCCTGATCTCGGCCTTCCTGTTGTGGAAAACCAGGACGCTCCCCGCGTCGTCGGCCAGCGTGAAGCTATTGCTCAATAACTTTATGTAGCCCTCCTTCGCCTCCAGGGCGTCTTCGCTTAGTAAGAACAGGTAAAGCATGGCGTTAGGCTTTGATATCCTGGCGAGCTCGGCAGAGGCCTCGCTGGAGAGCCCTTCACTCGAGTTCATGAAAAGCGCTACCCCGTCGAACAGGGAGTGGGGAAACCTGACCTCGCTTAGGTTTGCCTTAATGTACCTTATCCTCCAGTAGAGGGGGAGGTCGTAGACCTCGTCCGTTTCACCTAGCGCCACGACCTTAGAATTTAGGTTGCCTATAACGTTCAGCGCCGAACTCAACTCCTTACTTATGTTCAGTAGTAGAACTCGCCTGTTGGCAAGCGAATCGGCGTTGCTCTTCAGGAAGGCCTCGGCGTTACCCACCAGCTTCTTCTCGTAGTTATCATGCATCTTTGTCACCTTGACAGCTTTAGCTGAAGCGATACTCCCATCCAGTTATAATACAGAACATATTTTAAGCCATAACCATCTACAGTGAGGACGGTCGCATGCTCAAGAGGCCAATTAAAACCAACAACATTCATTAAAGAATCAAGAAACAATAAATAAATAAGCACTACCTTACTCATTAACGACCGTAGACCCTCCAACCCCCACCCATACTTCGCCTTAGCCTCACGCTCTATCTCGAGCGATCTCCGCCTCACCTCCCTTGGCTCATAACCGTTTTCAATTGCCTGTTACATACGCTCTTGAGGTGACGGCCCTCCTAAATGTACCATAGAGCTCTATTAATCCCTTAAGAGGGATGCCCAAGGTGTAATTAGAAGTATAATTAAAAGTAAGGAAAAGTTACGCCACGGGTAAGCACTTTTATGCAACACCACTTGAAAAATGAGAAGTTTTGTATACCCCGTTAAATATATTTTCGTCCTTGACTAGGTAATTTATGATGGGGATTGACGTTGAGGATTTAATAATTACAGCGATGTCGAGGAAAGACCCTCAAGAGGGAATAAAGCTTAGACTCACCCTAGCTAGGAAATATATGGCCGAGGCCGAGGAGTACTTAAAGAGAGGCGATTCGGCACAGGCTTCTGAAAAGGCGTATAAGGTCGCTGAGGAAGTAGTTAAAGCCTTATCGGAGAAGTTTAATCTGCCAGAGTATCAACAAGCTGTTAAGGAAGGGAGATGGTATGCTTACACTTTAGGCAGTGCGTCAGCCTCTCTATCGAAAACGTTGGGCGAATGGGTAGTTAATGGGTGGAGTAGCGCATATTTCCTTCACGTTTGGGGCTTTCACGAGTCTAAACTCAGTGTAACTGATATAATTCCTTACCTAGAAGGGGTTAAGAAATTGCTAGAGAACGCTGAGAAGGTAATAGGGAGCTGAAATCATAATCTACATGTCTTTAATAGGGTTCTTTATAGGTTACGTGTCGCCTTAAAATACCTAGACGTTACGAGCAGTAATTTTACTGTATTCATTGAAATGAAAGCCTATTAATAAAAACCCGTGCGGTTTTTCGTAATGCTCTTAGGCTTAGAGCTCTTAGCGCTCCACTTCTCGGAACCGTTGGCTTATTACCTTGTAATTAAGGATGAGAAGTTACAGGAGGTTGAAGCTGAAGGCTACGTGCCCGTAAGCATAGTTATCCCTACCTATAACGAGGGGGATAAAATCAGGGACAAGTTGTTAAACGTCGTGAAGAGTTACCCCCTGGAGTACGCTGAAATCATACTGGTTGACTCCTCCACTGACAACACCGTTGAGGTGGCAAAATCGCTCGGCATTCCGATAAAAATAATCAAGGAGAAGGAGAGGAGAGGTAAGATATTCGCGGTGAAGGAGGGGATAAGGAACGCCAGTAACGATATAGTAGTGATAACCGACGCCGACGCCTTGTGGGACGACCCTTTGATAGACGCCATAAAGTACTTGAAGGGCGAGATCGGAGCCGTAAGCTGCATTAAGAGGAGTAACAGAGGAGCTGAAAACGCTTACAGGAACTTCTACAACGTGATCAGGCTGTCAGAGTCAGCT
>Ga0326758_100147_pt1 | contig 21472 bp, 22 predicted proteins | sample GCRJH_S_FD_207221 | JGI IMG/M metagenome (GOLD analysis project Ga0326758, IMG submission 207221) | Hot spring sediment microbial communities from Geyser Creek Basin, Yellowstone National Park, WY, United States - GCR.JH_S | ecosystem: Environmental > Aquatic > Thermal springs > Near-boiling... | reverse complement strand
GGAAAATGGCGCTTGAGGCCCTAGAAATGGTTGGGCTGAGGGAGAAGGCGGATAGGAGACCCAGCGAGCTTAGTGGTGGTGAGCAGCAGAGGGTCGCGATTGCCAGGGCTATTGTGGCCAGACCAAGACTTCTACTCGCGGATGAACCCACGGGAAATCTAGATACAAGAAATGCCGTGATTATAATGGACATATTCAGGAAGTTGAATAGTGAGTTGGGTATGACGATCGTCATGGTGACGCACAACCTAGAACTAATTAAGAATTGCCACAGGGTTTCGAGAATAAGTGACGGGAAAATACTCAGGACATACGAAGTACCACAGGCGGAAGAGGACATTGGTAAATTAATACAGGAATTAATGAGCGTGTGAATACCGCATCCCTAGGGCATAAGTAAGGGGCACCTAATTAGGCGCTCACTCAATTATTGAGCCGTATATCACATCTATACCCAATTGATTAGCCCTCTCAAACGCCTCCTTATCCACATTGACCGCGACCAGCATCACCCTCTCAATTTTCCTACCCAGTATTTTACCCACAATTGCTGCCTTATCAAATAGCCACTCCACGTCATCAAGCTCCGCGTGGGACTTAACCTCAATTAGGTAAACCTTGTCGTCGTGGATATAAACATCAATCTCCAACCTAGCCCCCGGCCTATAATACTTCCCATCAATATCCGTGTAGATGAACTTCTCAACCTTACTAGGCTCAATACCCCTACTCTCAAGCGCATCCTTGTAAATCTTGAGGATAGTCTTCTCAAGGTCAACACCCCACCTCCTGCCCAGCGAACCCATGGCCACCTTTAATTCACCAACGGCCTTAACCAACTCATTAAGAGTTTTTCCATGGCCACTCAATATTTCCTCATGCCTCTTTAGTATTTCCTCATGTCTCCTTAGTATCTCCGTTATTTCGCTTAGTCTCTTATCGTGCTCATCCAATCTCTTTAGGATCTCCTGGAACCCGGTCCTCATGTACTCCGCTAGGGCCTTAACGGCCTCAGCCATTTCCTTAAGCTCCTCAGACCTAGCCCTACGCACAGCCCTCTCCACAACCTCCTCAAGCCTATCCCAATCAATAGAACTCATTGCAATAATAAATACAAATTTAATTTAAAAAACTAAATGACTACGGAAATCACAATGAATATGAGGAGGGATATGAGTATCGGCGCAAAGGTTCTCACGAAACCCGCGTTATAGACTCTCGAGAAGAGGTAGGCGAGGAGTAGTGAGCCTATGATTGCTGAGGCTATGTTTAGGCCCAGGAGTGGTGGCATAAGGAGAACACTTTTATGTGCGGCCATGGCACTAACCTCATAATTTAATAATGGGGTCAGGGCTGTGATGGCACTAAAAATAACACCTATGTAGAAGTAATTACCACTTATCAACCAAGTATCGAGAAACCCAGCACCCACCCTAAACACCCTGAGCAACCCCATCATAACAGCAGACATGATTAACCAACCAACCAGCAAACCAACAGTCGAGCCAACAATGATCGCAAACGACATTGTTGACTCGATACTTGAAAGCATCGATGGTGTCACGGTAACACCCTCACCCTCAAGGCTGCTCTCGACTTCGTGAATCACGATAGGCATCACCCTGGGCAACACGAAGTACGTAATTAGGAAGTAGGTGGTTACGGCTAAAATAATAAAACCAACAAAACCACTAACCCTAAGCACAATCCTAACGTCCATCACAGTTTACGTAATAAACAGCCTTAATAATAATTCCTCTTATGAGAAAGTCAGCCGGGGTGGTTGGTTAGTAGTTGGTTTTCCTCTTAGGCATTATGTGTTTATTCAGGATTTAGTGATTGCCTTAGCCCTCCTATATGATGGCCTATTGGTGTCTTATGCACCACTGTTGATTTCTTTCGTGGGTGTTTTACCTCATGGTGCCTTTGAATTGCTCAGTTTTGCCGAGGTTGCTGGTAGGGGTTTTGCCCGTGGTGAAGCTTTCCCAAGATCGCTGTTACTTGGTGTTGTGTTTATAATCGTTGCTGGTCTCATCGAGAGTTTCATTACTCCTAAGGTGTTGTTTTGCATCCTTCATTAAGGCTTGACCGTATAGTACACCCTCTTCTTATCCTTGCCCCTGCTCTCGCTCTTCATGAAAACCACCTCCCCTATCTCCCTAGTGTTTGCCACGTGTGGTCCTCCATCGGCCTGTACGTCTATCCCCTCTATCTCCACTATCCTCCACTCATCACCTGGCGGTGGCTCCCTCTCGGCTAGCTTCACTATTCCGGGTATCTTCAGCGCCTCCTCCCTCTTTAGGAAGTATATCTTGACTGGTAAGCCCCTTTTCACAACCTCATTTGCCTCGTTTATTAGGTCCTGGAAAGCCTTCCTAAGTGCATCGCCGCTTAGGTTTAGGTTGTAGTCGTCCCTCGCATACTCTGGTGTTATGTCTCCGCCCGTGACCATTGCGTTATACCTCTTATAAGCTAGGGCCGCTATTATGTGGGTTGCGGTATGGAGTCTCATTAACCTATACCTCCTCTCCCAATCAATCATGCCATGCACGGAGTCCCCAACCCTAAACCTAGGCTCCCTATCAAGTACGTGCACCGCATCCTCCCCTTCCTTAACAACCTCCCTAACCACATACTCCTCACCCTGCCAAATCAATTTCCCTGTATCGTTTGCAACACCACCACTCCTTGGGTGGAATAGGGTTTGATCAAGCCAAACCCTATTACCCTCGACCCTAGTCACGACTGCATCGAACTCCCTCTTGTACGAGTCCCACCAATAGAGGAATTTTGTTGGCATAGTCGGGGTATTTTGAGGACAAAAATAACAATTGCGCCTTAACCACCAAGGTTGAAGAACCTCCTAATTACGTAGGTCAGCACATCGTGAACCCTAAACAAGTCCTCGATTGTTACGTACTCATCGTATGCATGGGCAAGTGCCAACTCCCCAGGCCCATAGACTATCGTTGGTATTCCCCTAGCCCTTAGGTACCTACCATCCGTCGCCCCCGTGACTATTATCGGCTTTGGCACTATCTTAAGAACCCTCTCAATACCCTCATGCACTAATTGAGCTATTCTCTCACTGGGGCTTGTATAGTTTGGATCACTCACGTCCATAACCTCCACATCGGCTAATCCATTTAGCCCACTCCTCAATTTATCGATTACTTGGCTTGGGGAAACACCTGGCGGTATCCTCATGTCAAGTTCTAGCTCTGCGTAGTCAGGGACCATGTTTACCTTTGAACCACCCCTAATGACACCTGGGTTGAAGGATATTGTACCGACGACCTTCTCGAAATCGCTGAGCGACAACTTGGCACCAGAGGCACCCACAGCCTCCAGATAAGCCTCTGCTGAGTTCCTTATAGCATCAACAAGCTCACTGGGTATGCTTATGGATTTATTGAACCCATCAATTACCTCCTGAGCCCTCTCAATAGCCTTCATGAGCCTCATTATTGCGTTATCCCCAAGTATTGGTAAGCTGCCGTGGGCAGGTTTACCCCTAGCCACAATCCTAACCTGGCAAAGCCCCTTCTCACCAACGTAGTACCTGGTCGAGCCTGAGGGCTCGGTTATTATGGCAGCATCACCAACCAAAACACCATCCTTAACCAGTGCCTCAACACCTGTGTGACCACCAACCTCCTCATCAGCTGTCGCCGAGAAAATAAGCGTCCCAGCGCCGGCTTCCTCAATTATAGGTGCCAATTCAGCAAATACAACCATTATCACGGCTAAACCACCCTTCATATCCGTAGAACCCCTACCAAAGACCCTACCCTCGACGATCTTGCCAGAGAATGGTGGGTAAGTCCACCTAGACTCATCGCCGGGTGGTACGACATCCATGTGACCATTGAGTATAAGCACGGGTTTACCCTTGCCGACTTTAGCAATTACGTTAGGCTTATCCTTGGAGTACTCGTAAATACTGCTTGAAAGGCCATGCGTACTAAGCCAATCTTTAATGAAACCCGCCACATTTACCGTAAAGCCAGGAGGATTAACACTGGGTATTTGGATGAGTTTTGATACGAGCTCAGGAAGCCCACTCCTCAAACCCCCACTACCCATTAAAAAGCCTGCATTTACTTACTTAATTTGTTTTATCTCTGATAGGGCCCTAATGAACTCATCATTGATCTCCCTACTCCTAAGGCTAATCCTGAAATAACCCTTCGTTAGGAGCGGTATATTGGATAAGTCCCTAATTAGTATGTTACGCCTCCTTAACTCATCACCAAGCCATGCTTCATCCCTAATAACGAAATAGTGCGTCATCGTATCATAATGATGAATACCAAGCAATTCCAACGCCCTAAGGACCCTAGTCCTCTCCTTTCTAACGAAATTGATCGTCATATCCCTAAAATCGCGTGCATACCTCATGTATCGTGACACGGCGTACTCAGCTATTGAGTTCACAGGCCATGTGGGCACCAAATCCTCTATATCGATCCTTGTATATATAGCACCAACCCTCAACCCAGGTATGGCTAGGAACTTCGTGTATGATTTAATGATTATGAGGTTTTCATACCCAACGCAATCCCTGATCAACGATTGATCATTCTCTACGAAATCCATGAAGGACTCATCAACCACGAGATAGGTACCATGCCTACTTAACTCATCAATTAACGCCAATAGCTCATCACGGCTAATTAGGTAGCCCATTGGTGAGTTTGGGTTCGATAGTATGACAAGGGCATTAAGCCCTGATTTGCTGGTTATGGCATTAATTAAATCTTGGGAACCCCAATATTCGATATACTCCGTACTTGCACCCACGAACTCAGCAATGCGTTTATAATCGCTATAATTGGGTATTGGTATGATGACACGTCGTGGCCTTAGATACATCATGAGTAGCTGTAGGGCTTCGCTGGCGCCATTGAATACGTAAGTAATGCCGGCATCGACACCCTCGTACCTAGCCAAGGCCTCCCTTAACTCATCACCCAACTCTGTTGGGTAATGTGTGAAATGCTCCTGATCCACAGCCTCCCTTATTAAATCAAGAAGCTCCTTAGGGGCACCCAGTGGGTTCGTATTGGAACTTAAGTCAAGTAGTCCATACCTCCACCCGAAACCTCCATGGCCCCTATTAATTGCCATGCCTAGGCAAAATGATTATTTTCAATAGTAAGTTAAATAAATCCCCCTCTGTTATTGATTTCGATAATCGGTGCACGGACCACCACCCCACTGGTTCATAAAGAGGAGGGGTTTGAAGTACCTAATACTTTACCTATTGAATAGTAGAGGTCCAATGACGGGTGCCCAGATTATTGATGAGATCGAGAGACTATCCATGGGTTTTTGGAGACCGAGCCCAGGTTCCATCTACCCAGCTCTCGAGGAGCTCGAGACTGACGGCCTAATTAGGGTGGCTCGGGTTGAGGGTACGAAGAAGTATTACGAAGTTACCGAGAGTGGTAAGGCATTTCTGGGGCTTCCAAGTATTGACAAGACTACGGCGGCGATTAATGACTTTGTATCCCTTGCCAGGTACATAATTGATAATTGGGACTCATTGAGTGAGCCTGATAGGAATAGGGTTAGGGAGGTTCTTAAGGACCTAGTTAAGACCGCGAACATACAATGCTAGTACGGCTCAGGGTCGCTTAATCAATACTGTATAGAACTACGTGGGGCATCTTTAACTCGTCAATCAACCACTTACTCCTGACTTCCATAATGACTTGCTTACCGTTAACATAACCACTCAACAACTTGGTAATGATCTGTCCCAAACCCTCGCCAAGGCAGTAATCAGCATTTTCAAGCAGTATTACTGACTGTTTCTTAGCCATAATTAATTGCGTCGTTAGGGCCAGTATTGTCTTTACGTGGCACGGTAACTCATCGCCAATATGAGCAATGCCTCTTCGGTCTATGTAGGATAGAACGAGTCTGCCACCATACCAACCTGCCCTAAAATTCCTAATCCCCAACTCACCCAGTAACTTCCTCAGGAACCTCACATCCGCATCCCTCCTTGGGTCAGTGAATAGTTGGGAGAGGATCTCAACCACGTACTCACCATGCTCACCAACGTAGTCCCTATCAACCTCATTGAGGTTACGACTCTCGCCCCTAAAGTCTATGTATGGTCCAACCCTGTAGGTTCCTATGGATAGTAAGTAATCCCTGAGTGCCTTGATTACCGTTAATGCCGATTCATAATCCTCAGAGGCACTACCAACGAGTTGTAGGGCTTGCTCCCTTGGTGTTAATCCATCAGGGTTTAGTAGCACTGATGAGTCCTGTACCTCAACATCAATTGGGTACTTAACCCTACTAATGCCACCCCTATACTCACTAACCAAAACCTCGCGATCACCAACCCTAACCACCTGCACGTAGGCATCACCATCAATACCAACACTTATTGTAACAGAATCACCCGTAAAACCAATCTCACCAAGCCTCCTCTTAACCCAGTCATCTAGGGCTATCGTTAAGTCAATCCTGGCATCACCAACCCTAGAGAGGTCATCAAGGTTAACCTTACTCCTCAATCCCCTAAACACCCTCCATATTAGCTCAAGTATTATGGATTTACCAGAGCCAGGTGACCCTGTGATTAGCGTTAATGGGCCCAGGTCAAAGCCAATGTTCATTCCATAAAATCCCTTAATTGCCAACTTCGTTATTAGCACAGTATGTGATCACGGTAGTGCTTTATTAATGTTGAGCTTCACGGTAATGGGTAATACTGTTTTTACGTATTACTACCCATATACATACTCAATATCCTCTGAAACTTAGACTATATATCTAATCGATAAAACTTTAAAACAATCAATAAATCGATAATGCCGTGAACCTAGACCTGGCACCCGACCCCTTACTTGCGGTACCGGGACCTTCACAGATACCACCTAGGGTTATGAGGGCATTAATGAGGGTTGTTGATCATAGATCACCGCACTTCCATAGGCTATATAGGGATGTTGTTGATGGTCTTCAGTACGTATTTCGGACGAGTGGTGATGTCTACCCATTAACGGCCAGTGGCACAGGTGCTGTGGAGACCATGGTTCTCAACTTCGTTAAGCCGCGGGACACGGTATTGGTGCCCGTGTTTGGTAGCTTCAGTAGGAGGCTCGTCAATCACCTTAGGAGGATTGGTGCCGAGGTTATTGAGATTAACTATGGTTGGGATTCGGCACCCACATATGAGGATTTGAAGGCTAGGGTTGAGTCAATGGGCCTTAAGCAAATCGATGTCTTTGCAACGGTTTACAACGACACAAGCCCTGGATTAACGTTCAGGGATTTACCCAAGGTGTCCCGGTGGGTTAGGTCCTACGGCGCCCTGGTACTTGTTGATAACGTATCAGCACTTGGTGGTGATTATTTCGAGGTTGATTCCTGGGGCATCGATGTTGCTGCATCGAGCAGCCAGAAGTGCTTGGCCTCGCCGCCTGTCATGTCCTTCATAGCTGTAGCAACTAAGGAGGCTTATAGGAAGGCTGAGGAGATTAACCATCCAAGTATTTACTTTGACATTAAGTTAATGAGGAAGTTTGCCGAGAAATTCGAGACGCCATTCACGCCCTCCGTCAACTACCTATTCGCAATTAGGGAGGCCCTGGGCATTATTAAGGAGGTTGGTCTTGAGAATTGGATTAGGTGGCATATTGAGAGAGGTAAGGCCATAGTTAGTGCATTGGGTAAGGCTGGTCTCGAACCCTTCATTAGGAACGATTACCACAGGTCAATTACCGTGCTCTCCTTCAAATACCCAACCACAGCGAACCCTGAGGGGTTTAGGAAGTCCATCTATAGGCTTGGTGTCTCCATATCTGACGCCATGGATGATGTTAAGGGTAAGGCATTTAGGATTGGCAACATGGGCTACCTGACCAGGAGGGATGTTTTAACTTTAATAACAGCCATAGTAGCAACGGCAGCGATAACTAATAAGGCAAATGGGATAGACGCAGGTATTTTTGAGGATATCGTAAATTATTGGGAGCCACCGCAATTCTCAATGGATGAGGGCTAATATAGTCCCTGTTAATGCGATAGTTCCTACAATCGCAACAGCCACACCTATTATTATTAATACAACGTCTACCGTAACCCTAGCATACCTCCAATGCCATAACTCGAGCAGGAGCGTTCTGAATCCAATTAGGCCGTGCGTCAATGCCGCATATAGCAGTATGTACAGCACCGCCGCATATAGGAAGTCCCAGGCCTGTATGTGGCTTATTGCCGCTGTGTATGTTATTGACTCCTCATAACTCGGCCATCTAAAGGCTAGGTGTATTCCAAGCACCACCACCAACACAATACCAAGGAGGTACTGTATCTTTCTAAGTGTGGATGCGCTCACCATACCCATCACCATACAAAGGCCACTAATGTGGCTAGTATTAGAAATATGAGCACCACTATTACGGCAATGTACTTAAGCCAGGACTGACCAGCCTTCTTAACCGATGGTACAGCCCTTGGAAATGTATGTCTCTCGGGCCTTGGTAAGGCTATACCGAAGTACTGCGTTAGTATTAGCCTAATGCCGTTGGCACCATGGACAGCCGCGAGCAGGGCTATTAGGTACTCGATTATTGTGCCGACATGCACATGACCGTAAACCACGGGCCCCTCAACCATGCCTATTATTGTATTCCATGTTAACGGTGTTGGATGACCTAAATTGAGCGCCGCTGAGATGACAAGTGTGTGGCCTATTAGGTATAATACGAGTATTGCCCCACTTACCTTCTGGAATATTAATAGCCACTCATCAAGGCCCTTAAACCACAGGGACCACTTTGGCGGTACCCTCTTAACTTCCTGCTTCGCCATCCCCAATCACCTCTTGCGTTTACCATATAATAACCAGTGCTTTAATAGGTTTATGGCCAGGGCTGGATCCACGTCCTTTGGGCAAACCTTGCTGCATGTCCCACTGTAGTGGCATGACCAAACACCGTTCTCACTATCCACAACCTTCAACCTAAGTATTGCACCCTCATCCCTATTATCCGCGCTCCACCTATATGCCTGGGCAAGAGCCTGTGGGCCTAGGTAATCCTTATTTAGGAATACCATTGGGCAGGCGGAGTAGCAGAGGCCACATTTAATGCAGTATGCAAACTCGAGGTACTCATTAAGCTGCTCCTCAGTTTGTGGGTAGTACGACTCAAGTTTTTCGAATTGCTCCTTCTCATCCTTCCTAATCAACCATGGCTTAATAGACCTATGCTTACCGAAGAACCCGGAGAAGTCTGCAGCCACGTCCTTAATTGGCTCGAAGTTACTGAGTGGTTCTATCGTGATCACGTCAGTGCCTAAATCGTAGGGTTTCGTCTCACAGGCAAGCCTTGGTGTTCCATTTATTATCATGCCACAGGAGCCGCATATACCCATCCTACAGCTGTACCTGAAGGATAAGGTAGCATCTACTCCCCACTTTATTTTTATTAATCCATCGAGCACAGTCTCGTGATTTGTAAGCTCAACGCTATACTCCTTCCAATAATAACTACCTCTTTCTGGATCATACCTTTTAACCTTAAATGTGTATGTTCGCCTTATGGGCGCGCTTAAGGGTGGTTTAGCTATAGTCACATTTCCCACGGTTGTCGCTGCGGTTGGCGTATTGGCGGATGCTTGTTGTGAAGACACGTTACTTAATGATCAGGAGTTCATTTATAAGTTCTTCCTTGGAAGAGAATACAATTATTATTTATACATTAAACAATATAGATGTAAAACACCTATTTATGATTATTACGACGGTAGTCGACCGGTGTTAGTCTTATCATCAGTTAATACATAAATACTAGACTATTGGCTAATTCTTAATGACTGAGTATGAGGGTTTTATCACGGACATAATGATTAGGATTGCAGGTGATATAGTGCTTTCGGAAAATCCTGGAAGGAGCATTAGGAGGTGGCGTGAATTCTTCGAGATGTCCCAGGCGGAGTTGGCGGCTAGGCTTGGTACATCGCCTAGCGTAATTAGCGACTATGAGTCTGGGCGTAGGAAGTCACCAGGCTCCCAATTCATTAAGAGGGTTGTTAAGGCATTGATTGATTACGAGCTGGAGAAAGGTGGCCAGAAATTATACATATTGAGTAGGCAGACCGGTGGTGAGAGGTTTTGGGAGGCTATCATCGACATGAGGGATTTCGACAAACCCATAGAGATTGGGGATTTCATAGGCGCCATTGGTGCTACCCTAGCGGTGGCGCCTGAGGGTTATGTGGATGTTCATGGATATACCGTGGTTGATAGCCTAAAGCTTGTCCTTGACGTACCAGCGCACGAGTATTTAAAGCTCTATGGAGGAACAACCCAGAGGGCGGCTATCTTCGCTAATGTTAGGTATGGGAGGTCACCCATGATTGCCATAAAGTCGATGCTCGCGTTCACGAGTATTAGGCCTGCGGTTGTTGTTATGCATGGTGTTGAGAGGCCCGATTATTTGGGTATTGAGATTGCCAGGAGGGAGAGGATACCGCTGGCCGTTGTTAATAGGCCTATTGATGAGTTACTAAATGCATTAAGGGGCCTTATTGAGCGTCAGAAGGCTGTTAAGTAATTTTCTAACTCTGTCTTTAAATTCCTCGATGCTTGAGTCATTAACTAATATATAATCAGCCCTAGCTATCAGGTCGCCAAGTCCATACCTTAACTCCCTAAGATCCCTCATTAGGAAGTCCTCGATTACCTTTGGGTCATCAGGCCTACCCCTACTGAGCAATCTTTCGAACCTTTGCCTCCAGGGTGCAACGATGTAGACCAAAACAACCTTTGTGGATAGGGCATCCTCTATAGCCTCAATCTCCCTAATGCTCCTTGCACCATCGATAACTACAACATCGGACCTGGGTATTTTCTGCAATATTCTGTCAGCGACAAATCTCGTGCCACCCCTCAACCTAAGCACGATGGAGGCCTTTGACGGTGAGATATTCTCCCGTGAAGCCTCTTCCCTAATGACATCACCCATTGTAATAACCGGTAATCCCATCTCCCTGGCCATGTCCGAGGCTATTGTTTTACCCGACCCAGGTAAGCCTGTTATTACTATAACCAGCACGAGAACTTTGGGTCTTGGTTCCCTTATTTACTTTAACTGCTTGACTAAATCCCTAACCCTCATCAAGTCAGCATCCGTTCTGAACCCCTTCGGGTGGAAGTGCGATCTATATGCCTGATAACCAATGCGCCTTATGATACTTATTACGTCATTTATGGGTAGTTCACGACCAACGTCTCTACTAACCTCGGTGGTTAGTGCATATGGGATGTTGGGCGATAGGGATTCCTCACCGAGCATGCCCGCAAGTTCCCTAGCTCTTTCACTGAAATAATCCCTAACATTCCTAAGCATGTACCCATTAATGAACTCCGCATCCCACAAATCACCAACCCAGAGGGGACCGGCTAGGTTGGGATTAGCCATGTTGGGTATTGGGAATCCCTGAACCAAGCCCCTGCGTAGAAGGCTTGGTCTATAGTAGGCGTAACCAAGGCCCTTTAAAGTTTCAACTGCGTATGACCTATCCTTAATCACCAACGCGCATACCCTATAGTAGTGCCCATCCATGAAGGATACCAGGGGCCTTACCCCATAATCCATTGCCAGGGCATAGCGCGCTATCGCATAAATCAAGATCCTAACCCCAACCTCGAACCTAAATGGAAACCTCTGCGGTAATGAACCATAACGCCTAACGCACTTAAGCGGATACTTGCCTGACAGGACACCAACATCCGTGGCTGTAACGCATAGTAATCCCTGGTCCTTAATAGCCCTGAGACTATTCTCAATAAATGGCTGTGGGGAACCAAATGGGTCTATATCAATAACGTCACAGCCCCCTTCTCTAGCAACCCTGAGTAATACGTTGTTTGCATCATCCCTATACGCAACAATTATGTCATTTAAGCCATTCTTATCAGCATTAAGTTTAATGAGTTCATAAGCCCTCTCGGATATGTCATTAGCTATAACCCTGGATATACCATAGACCTCCTTAGCATACCTAACAGCCCTAACACCAGTTCCTGATAATGGTTCGCACACCGTAATACCAGCCCTACCTACATACGATAAGTACCCGTTCAATATCGATATTGATAAGGACCTATTAACCTCCATCCTCGGGTTGTAGAAAACAGGTGCGTGGGCTGGTTCAGGCCTATTACCAACTAGGTACTTCGATAGGTCGGGCACGATTATCGACACCAATCCCTCACTAACCTCCGCCTTAGGGTACTCGCCCATCCCCGTATCCTAATCCCTCGACTCCAAAAACTCAACCTCCTGCTTACTGGGTTCTATCACAGCCAAGCCAACACCGAGGACCTTGGCCACGTTTATGACCTCATTATTAACCCTATCCCTATCCTCGACTAGGTAGGACTCACTAGTTGAGTGGGCAGCTATTTTTGCGTGGGCCTTCACCAATGAATATAGTTTGAAGGATGGTAGTAGGTTCTTAACACTTTCATCAACAGCGTCCTCCCTAGCCTTAATGTCGCTTAGTATTTCCTCATCATTGGGCCTTAGGTCTACCTCTCCAAGTACATCCTCTCCAAACAACTCCACCAAGGCACGTGCTGTTCTCTCGGAAGCCTCCATAGAGCCTCTCTCGTACTCATAAATCGTTTTCCTAGTAACACCCAACGCCTTGGCTAAATCACCGAGACTCATCCCCCTATCCTCCCTCAACCTCCTAAGTAGTTGTCCCTTGATTCGGGCTCTAACCATACCCTTATCCTTAACCAACTTTATATTATCATCAAGGATCCTCTTGAACGTCCTAATGCCCACCGCGTATATACCATGTACCTTGTACGCGACTCCATCCATCATCCCCTCATCGCCATACCTAACACCAACTATTAATGGTGTTGAGTTCGACACCTTAGATAAAATAACCAAGTCCGTTATTACAGCCTTGCTAACCCTCTCAACATCCTCCTTAACCTTAATTATGAATTTACCACAATCCTCACGGTTAGGCACCCTAATTATTACATCGTAAGATAGCGATGAATCACCAACAAGGAGAACCTTAGCCCTCCTACTCGCCGCCGTACTCAACATGTGCGCTATGAGTTCGTTACTCATTTTTACTACTAATTGCATTATTTTTATTTAAAACTTTTTTGTAAAACCCTTTATGAGGTCTTCCTTGCAATAACCATGGCATGAGCCGTATCGTATGGTTCCAGGTGAACCATGTCCAAGATCTCGTAACCCCTATCCTTAAGTACATCAATCTCCCTCTTAAACGTCTCGCTGGGTTCCTTCGTAACGTCAATGCTCATGGCCTTTATCACCAACATGGCATACCCATGCTTCTTAACATAGACGTCAGCGTTATCGGCAAGTATCTTCGCCTGGAATGGTTGTGCGATATCTATGTAGGCAACGTCCACAGCCTTAACAATGTGAACATACTGCTCTGGATACCTCGCATCCGCCAATATTGGTATCACATTCCTCCTACCCTGATCAATGAGCTTCTCCATGAATTCCCTAAAAACCCTGGGCGAGAACTCGACTGCGTAGATAAAACCATTATTACCAACAATGTCACTTACGTGGCTTACCGTGGTACCACTGGCGGCGCCTAGGTATAGTATGTGCGAACCCTCGCCTATCGGCATCACCTTAAGCCCATTCATTATTGCAGCCGCAAGCTTCGACCTATACGGATTCCAAACCCTATACTCCCTACCCTCCCACTGAACCAACTGCTCACCATAAACCCTCTTACCCGGCGTGAGGTTTATTGTAGCCAACCTCTCGGTGCCATCCTCAAAGGACACCCAGTAAACACCCCTAAACTTATCGTGCTCCCTAACCCCAACAACACTTATCAATGAGGACATCGCCGATACAATCCCCAAAGAAAATATAAACCTTACACCAACCCACCCACGTCATCGTATACTTAACCAAATTATGTACTTTTTACACGAAGGTATTATGTTTATTTCATTAAATTAATATTGATTTATTACTATGGCTTTGCATGCGTACTCAAACAACTACCGTTCTCTACTAGTAAGATTTAAATACTAGTAATAATTATTTTTACTATGCGTGTCAAGGTAACCAGGAACTACCAGGTGACAATTCCTGCAGAGATAAGGAGTAGGCTAGGTATTAGAGAGGGTGATTATGTCGAGGTCACGTTTGACGAGAAGAATGGCGTAATCATAATTAAACCATACCGTATAAAATGGACCACATTTAAACTCGGCAGGAACATAACCCCCGAGGAGGTTGAAGAATTGACCAGGGAAGCCAGTAACGATATTTGAAGATGGAAAACACCACAATGAGGTTACCTTAACCCTATGGGTTTTCTCGATTAACCCATCGACACCATTCATCTATATGGTGATTTTTAATGAGATTGAATTTTAAGGCTTCCTTAAGTATCGTGTGAATGCTTTAGATTATATGATCTCCCAGCGTGAATTTATTTACGGCCACCCCTCTTCTCGTGTGCTCTCTTCTCGGCAGCCTTCTTCTCCGCTGCCTTCCTACCGGCCTTAGCCTCGGGCTTCCTTGGTGGTGGCTTAGCGTAGACTGTCTTGACCTCCTGTATCCTCTTCATTAAGTCCTCCTTGAGTCTTGGTGCGATGAAGTTCCCAGTGAATGCGTCTGCCTTGGCTGCTATGGCTAGTTTAGCCGCCAGGGCCCTCGCGATCTTGCCGCGCTGCCACCTTGGTGCCCTGAATATCTCTGGGAATTGGAAGATTACGCCGTGCTTAGGAGGTCTACTGCCCGTCCTTAATGCCCTAAACAACGCCTTTTCTGCGCCTAGGACCTGTATTGTTGATGCGGGTAGTAGGGCTAGTCTCATTAAACCACCGGCGAGCATTATCAACCTGGCACCGAGTAATGGACCCACGAGCTCCCTAATGTTTGGTGCAACCTCCACCATCGCCTCATCGATGTATTGAGAGAGTTTGTTCCTTAGGTCGGAGAGTTGTACGTAGATTCCCGCATAGGTCCTTATTGGTTCGAGGTCCCAATCAGACATCTCCGCACCAACACTCTTGCTCGCCGCCTCGTAAATCCTCTTAGCCCTGTCCTGGGACAGGCCAAGCTTGGTTAGGTTATCAACCGTGAAGTTGGACCTATGCCCCAACTTGGTGACCAGCGTCATGTACTCCCTGTGATCCTTAACCAAATCCTCAAGCTCTGGGAAATGTAATCCATACCACTCCCTAACCCTTGAACTTATTAGGTTCAGTATCTTGTCCAGGTCATCCACGGAACTGATGGCTTGGGCTACGAATAAGTCCCTCTTCTCAACAACCTTCCTCAGCTTATGCCTGGTCTGGGTTACCGTTATCTCATAAACCCTGGCTAGGTACTGCTGCATATCCATGCCAAAGACCTCCCTAACATACCTCTCGAGGTTGTTCCTATACTGATTACCAACACTTGCCGGAAGCTCGGACCTAATCTCCACACCCGTGACCTTGTTGGCTAGGTTCCTGGCAAGCTCCCTATTCTCAACAATAATCCTCGTTATGCCCCTATCCCTAAGCTCATTAATTAGCTTAACAACCTCATCAATCGGCTCACCCGCCTCAAGCCTATTCATCTTATCCGCAATCTCATCCGTACTACCCTCATAGAGCACCTTGGTTATCACATCACCATTCTCGTTCAGGGCGACCGCACCGAGCACATCCAATACCAGGTATGCAACGCTCATCGGTTATCACTCAAATCAACGTGATGATTACCATCTTTATAAATTTTTTATTTCCATAAGCAGGAGCCGCACTGCCCTGTATAGGTACTTCGTAACCATCAATATCGCCCCCAGTATCAATATTGCCGTACCCAAGTCCATCATGAGGTTCATTAGGAGTATGTTGTTAACCAGGTAATTAGAAATGGCTGTTATGGATAACGAGACGTTCACATCCTCTGGGTAATCGTTAATGAGAATTAATGAGTAATTGCCATGCCCAATCAACGGGAATATCACTAGGTACATACCATGCTCGTACTCATACTTGTTCGGCATTAATATGTGACCAAACTCATCAAGCATGTACATGGGTAGCAGGTGTGAGTTATTGAGTATCACAACTACGTAGGCTGGGCTGTTTAGGTATATGGGTACCAGGAACCTCGAGTATGTGTCTAGGGTTATGGTTGCATTGCTCAATACATTAATCACGGTATTGTAAACCCTAGGCAATAACATGTTGGGTATGAGCAGCATCAACAATCCAACAATCGCCAGTATCGCACCAACCCTAGTAATATTCACGACCTTATTAGCCTATTTTTAATTTAAAAACTTGATTCAGTATTTCATGAGTACATATCAACAAACTCAAGCCATGAATCCAACCCATCTAGATCAATCCTACGCCTAACCCCACCCCTCTCAACCCAAGCCTCCCTGGGCGTCAACTCATTGCCTCTTTTTATGAAGATTATTCTCATTACGGCCCCCTCCTCATCACCAGAACCACCGGCAGCCTCCTCTTCACTGGGCGCATGAAACGCCAACTCCACAGTACCCTCTGTTTCATAGATCTCATACATTGGATTGTTTCTAACGAAATTCATCAACTTCTCATAATTAATAGCCCTCATCCAGTATTAAGGGGTTTAGCATTTATTTAAGCTTGTTATTCATTAACTCATCATGGCATCACATGGTATATCCTCAAGAGCATGTATATACCCACTAAAACTATTATTATGCCATAGGCGATGCGAAGGGTTTTCCTCGGTGCCTTAACTGCGATGCTTGTGCCAGCATACCCACCGGCCACACCACCAATAACATAGAGGATTGCTATGAGTACCAACACCTCGCCATAGAACCAATACTCGGCGCCAGCAGCCACACCAAATGTGCCGACACTAAGGAGGCTTGTGCCTATAGCCCTTGTTATGCAAAGCCCTGCCGAGAACATGAGACTTGGCACTATTAGGAATCCACCACCAATTCCAAAGTAACCACTGACTAAACCCACAACGAAACCGAAGATAGCTACCTTGAGGATTGTCGATAGTGTCAATCTCGGGCATTTCCTAAATGCCTCAAGAACATGGTTAACCTCATTAACTGTACCAGCTTGGGAAGCCTCCCTCCTAATCGCCATGTACACACCAAGCACAATCATCGCTATCGCGAAGTACGTAAGCAAGCTCTTACCTGGCGTTATGTGGCCCAGGTAAGCCCCAAGCAATGACCCGATCAGGCCAACGCCAGCAAATAGGCCGCCGACCTTGGGTGCCACGTTCTTCTTCCTAACGTGCATGTACGAATTTATGTACGCATTTAAACCAACAGCCAATGCCGTGGTCCCTATTGCTATGTGGTCAGCATTGGGTATGGTGTCCAGCCCCACGAAGTAGAGGAATAGGGGTACGGCAAGTATTGAACCACCACCTCCAATGAGCCCAAGTGAGAAGCCCACAAGTACTCCTGAGATCACTGAGAGTACGTATTGAATTATTGATATTTCGATCGCCATACAATTAACGGTCAAGTGAAGGCATTTTTAAGTGCTTTTATGTCATAAAAATGACATTATTTATAATTTTTAGAATTATATATTGCTATTTTATGTGGAATTAGTATATGTGTATCTTCGGAGCCCTACCTAATAACTTCAATGACTCCTGGGCAGCCACGAGTCTCGCTACGGGTACCCTATATGGTGAGGCACTGAAGTAGTTGAGCCCCCTACCAACAGTCCTTGCCAGGATCTTTATTGAGTCAGGGTCACCGCCGTGCTCGCCACAAATACCGATTTCTATGTCTGGCTTCACTCCCCTTGCCAGGTCTATTGCGATTTTCATGAGTTTGGCTACGCCATCCTCATCAATCGTTACGAATGGGTCATAGGGTAAGACTCCAAGCTCCAGGTACTTACTCATGAACTTGTTCTCGACATCATCCCTACTAAAGCTGAATACGGCCTGGGTTAGGTCGTTTGTTCCGAAGCTCATGAAGTCCACAACCTTGGCTATCTTATCCGCTGTTAGGCATGATCTGACGGTCTCCATCATCGTGCCGATCTTATAATTGATCCTATCACCATATGCCTTAAACACCTCCTCGGCTGTGGGCTTTACAACATTGTTTATTATTATCTCCAGCTCCCTAACCTCAGCCACCTGCGGTATCATTATCTGAAGCTCCACATGCTTACCCCTCCTCTTCAACTCGAGGGCTGCCGACAGTATTGCCTTGACCTGGGCAGCATATATCTCTGGGTAGGTAATCCCAACCCTAACACCCCTATGCCCCATCATTGGGTTTGCCTCCATCAAAGCCTTAACCCTCGCCAACAACCTCTCCTTTTCTGGATCCGGCTTTCCAAGTGTTCTAGCCTTCGTGACCTCCGTAACCAATTCCTCGAGGTTTGGTAGGAACTCGTGTAGTGGCGGGTCAAAGAGCCTAACCGTTATTGGGTAACCCTCCATTATCTCGAATATTTCAACGAAGTCCCTCATCATCATTTCAGCAAGTTGGTCGAGTAGTTTCTTCCTCTCGTCTGGGTTGTCGGAGAGTATGACCTTTCTAAATAGGTCGAGCCTGCCCGGCGCCCTGAACATCCTCTCTGTCCTCAATAAGCCAATGCCCTTTGCACCGAATCTACGCGATATGGATGCATCATCAGGCGTGTCCGCATTAGCCCTAATCTCGAAAACCGACACAGAGTCAGCCATGTCTAGGAACTCGAAGAACTCAGGCGGTAGCTTCGGCTCTATTGTTGGCACCTTACCCGCGTAGACATTGCCCGTGAAGCCGTCGATCGTCACCCAATCACCCTCCTTAATGACCACATCACCAACCCTAGCCGTTCTCGTTGAATAATCAATCTGTAGCGCCTCAGCACCAACAACCGCAGGTCTACCTATGGCTCTCGCAACCACAGCTGCATGGCTTGTGGCGCCACCCCTACTGGTCAGCACACCAACGGATGCGTAGAATCCATGAACATCATCCGGCTTTGTCTCCTCCCTAACGAGTATCACCTGCCTACCAGCCTTAGCCCACTCCACAGCCCTATCAGGGTCAAAAACCGCCTGCCCACTCACGGCACCTGGCGATGCAGCTATGCCCTTAGTGAGTGGTTTGCCGGCCTTGGACTCGTCAATTCTTGGATAGAGCATTTGTAGGATGTACTCGGGCTTAACCCTCATTATTGCCTCCTCCTTCGTTAACATGCCCTCCTTATACATGTCAACACTCGTCTTAACCACAGCCATTGGGTTCATCTTGGCATTCCTCGTCTGTAGGAACCAGAGCTTGCCCTTCTCTATCGTGAACTCCACATCCTGAACCTCCTTCTTCGTCTTCTCAATTAGCTTAACACCCCTATAGAGCTGTTCATAAACCTCCGGCATCTCCTCCTTCAGCTTCTCAACAGGCTTCGGAGTCCTTATACCCGCAACAACATCCTCACCCTGGGCATACGGTAAATACTCACCGTATAACTTATCCTCGCCCGTTGCTGGATCCCTGGAGAAAACCACGCCAGTTGCTGAGCGCCAATCCGCATTGCCGAAGACCATGGTGACTATGGCGGTTGCTGTGCAGTCAGCTATGTCTGGTGTTATCTTATTGGCCTCCCTATAGAACCTAGCCCTTGGTGAATTCCAGGACTTAAAGACAGCCTCAATGGAGAGTCTTAATTGTTCCCACGGATCATCAAAGACCTTACCAAACCTCCTAATGTATATTTGCTTGTATATCTCAATGAGTTCCTTAAGCCCCTCGAGTGGTATTTCGGGATCCTCCTTAACACCATACTTCCGCTTAATCTCATCAAGCGGCTTATTGAACTCCTCCTCGGGTATACCAAGCACAATTCTACCAAACATCGCCAGGAACCTCCTATAGGCATCATAGGCACCATGCTCATTATTAATCCTCTTAGCCAAACCATGCACCGTCCTATCATTAAGGCCTACATTAAGTACCGTATCCATCATGCCCGGCATTGAAACCGCAGCACCAGACCTGACACTCACGAGGAGTGGGTTCTCTGGATCACCAAGCTTAAGCCCAGTCCTCTCCTCAAGGTACTTAATACCTTTGGCAACCTCATCCATTAAACCATCGGGAAGTCTCTCACTGCCATCAAAATACTCCCTACATGCCTTCGTTGTTATTATGATACCGGGCGGCACAGGAAGCCCTAACCTAGTCATTAGGACGAGGCTTGAGGCTTTACCACCTATCAATTTGACATCATCCGGATCCGCCTCTTCGAAAGTCAATACGTACCTGCCTAGGGAACCCATCAATATTCTAGACCTCTAGTTTTTATAAATTTTACCTTATTAATAATGATTAATACTTTCCCTATTGATTAATAATTAACAATAATTATAAATACTAAATTATGAATAACGAATAGGCACATAAAACTCACAGCGTATAATCTAATTTTTTGCAAAAATCCACCCTAGTTAGGTTAGGGTGATTTTAATATTATAGAGGCATTAAATACGTTACAGTAATGAGACGATTACGGAGATTATGTGCATTATAAGGGGCGACGCAGCCGGGTTAATTAGACTCACTAGGGCTATTACGGGTGCGAACACTATGGACACGGTATTGACGACCTTAATTAGTGGGTTTAGGGATGGACCTGTGGTGTCCTTAAACGGATCCCCAACTACATCACCAACGACGGCATTCTTATGCGGCTCGCTCTTCTTACCAAACCTCTGCCCATTTATGACTATGCCCTCAATCTCTATGTACTTCTTCGCATTATCCCAGGCACCACCCGCATTAGCCATAAGCAAGGCCCTTGGGAACCCCACAAGTATTACACCAAATATTAAACCAACAAGCCCTATCCAACCAAGGGCTAGGCCGACTATTATTGGTATTATCACCGCCGACAACCCAGGTACCAGGAAGTTCTTAAGCGCATGCCTAGTGACTATGTCTATCGCTCTATTGTAATCAGGCCTCTCCTGAGGCCATAACTCAAGGATCCTCTTCTCCCTGAACTGCCTCCTAATCTCCTCAACAAGCTCACCGGCCGCCTTACCCACGGATGCCAAGGTCCTACTCGAGAAGAAGTAGACCAGGGCAACCCCAACAAGGGCTCCTATTATTATCCTCGGGTCAATTACCATCAACTCACTAAAGGCTTGCGTTAATGATACACCCATTCTCTCCACGACCTCATATATGAAACCTATGAATAGGATAAGCGCAGCTAAACCAGCACTAGCTATCGCGTAACCCTTCGTTGTAGCCTTAAACGTGTTACCAATAGCATCTAACGCGTCAGTCACCTCCCTGACATCCTCCATACTCGTCATCTCAACGAGACCGTTGGCATTATCACTCACCGGACCGTAGGAATCCAGGGAAATAACAACACCAGCGAGGCTCAGTAAGCCTACCGAGGCTATGGCTGTCCCAAAGATGCCACCCTCAATTC
>Ga0326758_100146_pt1 | contig 21704 bp, 15 predicted proteins | sample GCRJH_S_FD_207221 | JGI IMG/M metagenome (GOLD analysis project Ga0326758, IMG submission 207221) | Hot spring sediment microbial communities from Geyser Creek Basin, Yellowstone National Park, WY, United States - GCR.JH_S | ecosystem: Environmental > Aquatic > Thermal springs > Near-boiling... | reverse complement strand
TCTCAACCCTTATTTCAACGCTTGAGTTGCCCACGACTACCCGTCCCTCATTTATATCAACGGCCAGCACGCCCTTAGGGGCGTACTTTGCTGGCCTTGGCACACGCTTGGTCACGTAAAGGTCAAACCTGCCGTCCCTGAACACGAGCCTAGCCTCCCTGTTAGGGAAGTCGTCATACCTCCTGTCCCATCCTATGATTCTAAGCCTGTAGCCCCCTGCCAGCTCCACGTAGTCACCTTTGACCCTGTAGCCCGGTTCGTGCGTCAGCCACATGCTCAGGCTCTTGAGTGTGGGCTTGTTGCCCCTCCTCGGGTTCCTGAGCCAGGACTTGGCTATGGCTATGGCCTCCCTGTAACAGTCCTGAGCAATCCTTGATGGTAGGCCGAACCTCTCCCTTAGGTCATTGTACAGGAGCTTATGCGCCTTGCCAAGGCTCAGGGCCCTGTTAGCTATTATCACCCTTACCGAGAAGTTGAGGGCGTCCCTGTACCTCCTCATGAGGCCCAGCACTGCCTCCTCTTGCTCGGGCTCGGGGCTAACCCTCATTCTAACCGTCAGGGTTAGCTCCCCTTCATCGCCCGCAGACATTTACTCCACCCTGTTCTTTTGGATGTCCACCTTCCTCAGGCAGTTAGGGCATGTGGCGTAGCGGGTCTTCTTACCCTTGTAGTCCCAGATATAGCCACAGTACGGGCACCGTAGCTTTACCACTACTACTACCACTACTACTAACAGGAAAACGAGACCTTATAAGCTTTTCTATCCATCCCCGCCTTAAAAGGCGAGGCTTTCAGTTGTAAGGCCGGCTAGCGTTGACGTGCAGGTCACCGACCTTAGGAAGGACCTAACGAAGTGGGGTCAAAGGCTGACCCGGAGATGTTAGGGGCAGATCCCACGTTAAGGGGCTGCAAATTTATATGAGACCATTACAACTTAAGGCCTGGGAGCCCTGTGGCAGCCGCTTCCCAGGGGGCCGCTTCCTCAGGGCCGCCAGACTTCACCGACGAGAGCCTCTGGAGGAAGTTCTTCGAACAGGACCTCGCCAGCTTTTACTCGTCGCTCTGCAGGTTCAAGTCGATGGTTGACTACGTGAGGGGGCTCGCGGGGAAGCCCCTCTCAGGCCTGACCTCCGACAAGGACCTGTTGGACGCGGTGCTGTTCGGCGGGATAAATGACAAGTGCATCGAGGCCCTAGTGAAGGACCCGGGGGCGAGCCTGGACTTCAACTCCTGCTTCCCCTGCGAGTCCGTCAAGAGGCTCTTCTACTACGGCCTTGGAGTCGGCATCAGTGACAAGACAGACGTTGAGACCACCCACGTGAAGCCAGCGCTTTACGGCTACTATGGCGAGAACGCCCTTTCAGCCTGGAACACGACAATGGTTAACGACCTAAACCTTATGTACTTCCTAACGACGTCTATATATAAAGCGTTAGGCAATACTATCAGAGCGCCCGAATGTGCCTCTGCTAGGCCGAGCTCCGCAGAGGACATAATCAAGGCGTTGGAGGACCTGGTGAATAGCGCGCTACAGCTCCTGCCCGAGTACAACCCAATATCGTGGCTTGCCATGGCCCTCTACTCCTCAAGCCCCCACACGCTGAAGATATTGTATGGAGTTGACGTGCACGATAGCAGGTTTAGCGAGCTGGCCAACAAGTACGGCTTCGCGTATAGGATCAGAAACCTTTCACCTAACGTTGACATAGTTACTATGGCCTCGGATCCACGGCATGAGGGGGATAAATGGGAAAACCTGTACTCGCCAAAGGTGCCGTGTTACTATAAGCATACTGGTAGTACTATTGATTCAGAATTATATTATGGTCACGTCTATAGTTTGAACATGTTTTCAGCCCTTGATCTTAGTCAACATGTTGGGACTAACGTGAGGGACCTCGTCCATGTTATCTGGGATTTTCTATATGGTATTCAGGGCCCATACTTAGGCTGCGCTGAAGGGAAGGGGCCTGTTAAGTTCGATCCTTCAGGATTCGTTGACTTTGTGACTCGTTACGCCAAGGGATTTATTGGAGAGAGTTTTGATAAAATAAAAAGCGACTTAATCAAGATTTCTCAACAGCTTTGCGGTGGCAAAGTATATGAGAGCGGGTATAGCGATAAGCTACTCGGCTCTTGTATGACGACCTCCAACTTCTGGCCCTCCGACTCTTTGGCCTTCTCAATAGCTGCAATCGACAGTAAGGAGGGTTACTTCGTGCCGTCAGATTTTGGCGCTCTGACGCTACGGCAATTTATTTCATTCTCAGCAAGGAAAGCAGATGTGAGAATACCCATAGGGGAGCTTCTGGATTTCGCTAGGCCTCTGCAAAGGCTCACGTCTCTTGGCCTGGTCTTCATAAGAGTTGCGACTAGGAGCTGGGAGAGGTACGGGGAATCGCATCAAGAGACCGCGCCGCTCATATTTGTGAACGCGAGGCTCCTCTCAGCCGTGTACAGGGAGGTGAAGGCAGGCGGAGGAAGGTAAGCGGAAACGGGAGTCAGCAGTCGCTGAGGAGCAGCAGAAGGCAGTCAGGAGCAGCCATAGGGAGGAGGAAGAGCAGCAGAGGCCAAGACGTCCCTCGCGCAGGGAGGCCCAGCAGGAGGCCTTAGGCGCGGAGGTCTCGACTGAGCGACCTACGGAGCGTCCTAACTACTGGGGCCTGTTGCCGCGGCTCAGCGCGAAGGTGAACGTGATCAGCCTGGCAAGGGCACGGCCTAGAACGCCCCTGTTTACCCTCGTGTTTGGGCAGCCGAGGGATCACGCGGCAATCAAGCTAATCAGCAGGGTCGTCAGCCTGAGGCCCCCAATAAGCCTAAGGTTCCTCGGCTCACCTCCAACGACCTTTATCAAGTCCATTAAGGTAAACACGCCCTCCCTTTCCATTAACTCCTCCCCTGCCTTCAGGAGGCCTGAGCTGAAGGCCTCCGTAAAGCTCACGAGCTCAGGACCGCTGAGGTGCCTCGGCCGGATCATAGACCTACAGTACGTAGAGCTCACGGACTCAGGACCTACCCCCTGTCCTCTTCGGCTGACGGCGTGGGCGGCAAGCCCCCCGCCCAAGCCCAAGGCTATGTTGGTCATTAATTCCTCGCCCCCTGGCCGCCGGCGCCCCCAGCTGCTCGCCTGGGCCAGCCCCCCACCGAGGCCAAGGGCCGCGGTGATGATCAGCGCTTCGCCTCCCAGGCTGCCCAGCGGGCTCCTCGGGGCGCCGGCCGCGGGGAGCGTTGAACTTAAGGCCCGCGTAGCCATGAGCGTCGGCGTCAAGAGGCCCTCCGCTCCCTTGTCCACGCTAAGCGGTCAGCCCCTGGGCCTGAGGCCCCAGCTTGCGATCAGGGCCGCGGGGCCGCCGGCCGGGCTGCTGAAGGCGCCCCTCATTGGCTGGCCGTGGCTGCCCGGGCCAGGCGTCAGCGCCGTCGCGTCATTCAGGGTCTCACATAGGTCCCCTGGCGGGGCCTCCCCGGCCCTCGCCTTCAGGAAGGCGAACGAGAGAGCTAACCTAGCCTTCAAGTTAACGGGCCGCGAGGAGCTGGGCATATTAAAGGGTGGTCCCTCCCCTCAGCCAGAGGCGGCCCAGTCCTTGGGCCAAGCAGGGCAGGCGACTGGCATTGAGGGCCTTGACCTCGGCCCTCTCGACTCTATCCTAGGCCTCGGGAGGGTGCTGGGCGAGAGGCCCGTCGTGGTCTTCGCCTACGCCCCGTGCCACACTGACGAGAAGGGTAACGAGGCCTGTGACGACTCCCTGGACTACATCGAGCTGCTCAAGAGGGTCCTCAGGGAGAGGTACCGCGCGGTCATGGGAGGCCTGCCGGCCCCCTACCACGTGGACCTTGACTTCATAAGGAACAGGCTCAACATATACCTGCCGAGCGACGTCAGGGCCGGCTCCAGCATATACGTGATAGACCTCAGGGGGGCGAGGCCGGACGACCTAAGTGACAGGAGGGTCGTCGACTTCCTGAGGCAGAGGGTCAGGGAGCTCTACTCCCAGGGCTACGGCTTCCTCGTAATCTACGGCAGCCCCCGCGCCCTGCTCGCGCTCAAGGTGAGCCTGGGCCTCGTCAGGCCCGGGGAGGGCCCAGGGGCGAAGGGCTACGGGAAGCTCTACGACGCCCCCTACGAGGTTAAGGTGGGCCCTGAGCACGTCGACTCCTTCAGGAGGTTCGCGGAGCTCATGTACGGGCGCGGCGAGCAGAGGCCCTCGGCAGGCGCGGGGACATCGGTCTCAGACTACGCGGTGGGCCTTGAGGAGGAGTTCCTTGAGCAGCTGAGCAAGGCCGTGAGGCCCCCGGAGGCCACCAGGCTCACCCTGAGGGCGTGGCCGAGCCTTGAGGGGGAGGGGGAGTTCGCCGTAGACGAGTCCCTTGAGTCGAGGGTCCACTACCTAGTCAAGGCCTTCGTCTTCGCCAGGCTCGTGGGCCACATAAGCAGGTACCTCAAGGAGAGGGGCCTAGGCGAGGAGGAGGCCCTCAGGAGGGCCCTCGAGTGCGTCAAGACGGAGGGCGACGCCAAGGCCCTGCTCGCCAACGAGGCCGGGAGGAGGCAGGAGGAGCTGGGCGTGGTCCCTGACATATACGTGAGCAGTAGGTGCTCCGAGGCTCTGGGCCTCAGGGGAGGCCTCGACGTTGAGGTGGAGACCCTCTACGGCACGGGCACGGTGATCCATAAGGTCTGGACCACGATATTGAGGAGGAGAGAGCTGCTCGGGAACGTCCTCTCCAACGTCTGGGTGGTCGTGCCGAATCCCTCGGCCCTCACCCACATCTACCACCTGCTGTCGCTCGAGGAGGAGCTAGGGCCGCTGGGGGACGCCGTTACCCTCTGGACCCTTAACCTCGACGACAGCGACCTGGGCCTGATGAGGCTTGACGACGTCTACAGGGAGCTGAGGAAGGTGATAGGAGGCGCCCAGGCGGCCAGGAGGCTGACTTCTGCAGGCGCCTAGGGCTCGAGCGCTAAAGAAAGGCGACGAAAGCCTTTACCTTAAAGTCCTTTGGGCTCCAGGTCGACGCCTCTAGGTCTTCTACACAAATTTGCGTGGAAAAGGCTGATATCGCTGAGGTCATAGTTCTCAGGGTCACGTAGTCTCACCCCATAAGCTTACTCGTCAAGGTCCTCGGCCTCACGCCCGCAGCCCCTGCCGCGGAAAACGTGTCTGCCCTCCCTCTCCGCGTTAACGTCATGGACCCTTTCCCACCTCTTCTCGAACTCGTCAGGCGTCACGCAGTTCACCTCGCGCTGGCCCTCGTCGCCTATGTATACTATGCAGATGATGTGCCGGTCCCGTCTGCTATCAAGGTACTGCACCTCGTTCTCAGTGAACGATATGCTCTCACACAGCCTCTCGTCCCACAGGCCCCTTGGCACCCTTCTGCCCTTCACCTCCACAGTATATCGCTCGCCGTCCTTGGAGACTACCATGTCGTAGGGTCCAGGCCCCCTCCTGTACTTCATGGCTACGGAGTAGCCCATCTTCACGAGGTATTCCGTTGTGAGCCGCGCAGCCGTCATCTCAACCTCTTCACTTAAGGGTGAACGCTCGCTAAGGCCCCAGCTGGGGCTCGCCGCGCAGGGCTTCAGCTCAGGCGACTGTCCCTGCCCGCAGGCCTTGTAGACGGCCTCCGCCAGCTCCTTGGCGTAGGGCGCCGCCTCCCTGAACACTGGGGAAGCCCTTATCACGGCCTCAAGGGCCACCTTGTCAGCGATGTCAAACCTGCCATGATCACGCAGGTACCTGCAGGCGTACCTCACGACAGCCACTAACTGAGGCCAGGGGACCTTTGAGTCCTTGAGGAGGCACTCAACCTGCGTGGCGACCTCGTAGGCCTCTTCTGAGGGGGAGCGCTCATAGTCTGTCACAGGCAGTCATAGTTTACAGGGGCTGAGCGCATCTAAAACGTTAAAGTAAGGCAGGATAATTCCTTAGAGCGCCCCTATCACATTATGGGGACAGGTGCTGAAGGCCTGGACGTCTATCTTTAGGGTTTTGAGAGCGGAAGAAATAATAGAGCCCTTGACCGCCAGTTTAACGCGGAGATATTGACTAACAGAAGGAAGCGCTCTCCCTTTGATAACTACAGGCTTAAGATCTCTACGAGGATCTATGAGCATGAGCTCCTCAGGGACTTCAAGGAGATAGTGGACAGCGCTGTGAGCAGTCCTGATGAGTACAAGAAGCTTATGGAGTTCTACACCGAGTACAGGTTAGAGGGGCGCCCGGAAGACCAGGCTATTTCAGAGGCGCTCCGCAGACTTGAAAGGTACAGGGAGCGGGCCTCAAGCCTCAGGGGCTCCTGGAGGTCCCCGCTCTACGAGCGCCTTGAGGAGCGCCTCAGGTCCTACCTTGAGTGGGTTGACTTCCCAGGGCTGATAGCGAGCCCAACTGCAAAGCTGGCCAGACATATAGCTAAGTACGGGCTAGGGGACGACTGCGACGCCATAGCCAAGCTGGCCATAGCGAAGGGGCTTGAAGGCTTCGCAGCCACTATAAGGGCCCAGGACGGCAGGGAGGTCAAGGTCCCCCTGTCGGCCGCCTTCGTTAAGTTCTTCTGCCGCGACAAGGCCCGGGAGGCCTATGAGAAGGCGCTGAAGGAAGTCTACGGCAAGGAGGTCGACGCCTCTGAAATCTTCGCCGCCCTGCCTAACCCCTGGTGAGCCCGGCATAATCGACGAGGTCGCCAGGGCTAAGGGCTGGGCTAAGGCCTCAGGTGTTGAGAACGCAGCTCCGGGTCACCAGGCCTCATCCTCATAGCCGCTACAGACCTTTGACAGGTCCTCCAGGCACTCCTTAAGCTGCTTGAGCATCTTCTTCAGAGGCACCCCTAGCTCCTCAAACAGGCAGTCCTGCACCTTACCTGGATCAGCTTCAGCTATGGGTATCTGCCTTAAGCACTTCTTGCACACCTCTATCACGTACTCCTTCAATTCGTCGGGGAGGTCTAGGCAGGCCTCAGAGGTCGCCAGGGTATTCTTTGCCTTCTTTGTGATCTTCTTCATCATTTCCTCCTCCCTACTCTCAAACACCACTGCCATGGTTCCTTCCCACAGGCCTTTTAACGTCCAGAGTTTTTAAGACGCGACAGCTACCATTGGGTCATTTGCAGGTAGCGCAGATGGATTTTCTCCCCATCACCTCAGCTCCCTTATCCTTATCCTAAGCCCGTCATAGGAGATCCCTCTATGCCGCTGAACTTTGCCGTGCGCCATAGGTTCAAATGCTAGGACCTCCGTCAGCTTCGTACTCTTTATGGTAAAGGAGCGTCATCTCGTCATTTACATTAGGCTACCTGCCCCTCTTAAAGAAAGGGTCTCTCAACGCGAGTTCACGTTAGCGCAGGCTCTCGGGAATTTGCCTATGAGCATCACGAAGTCGTCTAAAGCTAAGTTAAAGCGTATGGGAAACGTTTTTAAGCAGCAGAGAAAGGAGGAAGTAGAAAACCTGTGAAAGTGACCAGCCAAAGCCGTAAAAAGCTTGGCCAAAGAATTTATAGATACATTGTAAATCAAACACAAACATTTATCATTCTTGCCGTTGTCGCCTTTGTCATAGTCATTTATTACTTATTATATGCAACGAGGTACCTTTACTTTATGTTCAACGTCTTTCTCTCATTATGGCATCAGCAGCTTGGCTTGGCTTTGGTTATTTTAGTAACTTTGGTAGCATTAATGTCATATCCGCTTGTACCGCCATCACAAGAGTCACAGCCGTCTAAGCGTAAAGAAGGATCAAATCAAATTATTGAAAATATCTTAAAAATTGCACTTATTTTGCTTTTAATACCTTTTTTATTATTTTTAATAGATATTTACATTATTCCTCTGATAGAAGGGGGATCAATATCAGCAGTCCCTAAGCCTCCTTATTGTCAAGGCCTAATTTATGAAAATGCCTCTAATGGCAGCGCTTCGGTCAGTTTACATGCGGCTGCAAAATCTGGTGGAAACGCATCGCTAGGAACTGCAATACTAAGATTCTACGCATCATCTACCGTCTTCGCAGCAGGAACCGGTACAGTTATAATTCTGTTCCTCTTATCTTTCTGGTCTTCAGCATTAGCTTCATTAAATAATTCCATAGATTTCGCCTGTCATAGAGAAGCAATGCTAGGAATTAAAGACGTTCTAAAAACCTCCTTATACATTATCGGTTCCTTTGGTGTCAACTTTGTGCTGTCGTACCCTGTTGTATTGTTTGCTCTCGCAACATCAATTACGAGTTCTAACCTGCAGTTCGTGACCCTTTATCTAACAATAGTCGCCGCGCTTCTTACCTTCATAACAGAAATGCCGCTGCGAAGATATAGCTATGAAGATGATAAGAACTTATGGAATGCAATATATGGTGGCCTCTTCTATCTAAGCATGTTTTCATTATTAGCGTTCGTAGCTATGGCCTCTAGCGCGCAATACCTTTTATGTCTTCCTAGATTTAGTTCAAGGAGCTTCGAGATTTTATCGACCCTTGCTTCAATAGTTGGCGCGATACCGTTTGCTTATGCATTATCGACAGCATACCACTACTATCTGTGTCAGCTGGCTAAGCATAAAGAAGAGTTCTTGTGGCTACAATTAATTGTGGCGATTCTAACGATAATACCATTATTCCTCCTCTTGTCATTCTTCCGATAATATGATTCCTCCCCCTGCCATAAGTGATATATCTTCACAACAGTTGTCTCAATAGCCTTTCAGCTCTATTGATCTTGACAATATGAGCAGACTCAAGATAGCTTAGACCTTCTATGTTCAATGACCTTAAAGACCCCTTACAAAACGCTCCTCCCGTAGGCCAGTTTATTATGAGATCACAACATACAAAGGCGTCATTAACGTCATCAGGTAAAAGCTTATTCGACGCGCTAGTTTTGAGACCCAACTATTGACAACGAGAACAAGCTAGCCAGGATCTCATAGCAACCTTTGCGCTTTTCCTAAACCAATGCCGACCCGACCTCATGTGATGTCATTATTAGTTCTTCCAAATAAATCAAGGCTGCGATCACGTAAAACCTTAGCACCAAGCTGACGATTGGCCTCATTAACCGTCTTCTCAGGTCTCCAATTTTGGGCTCTATCTTAGATGCTTTCGATAGCCAGCAGTACACGCACTTTCCACTAACGTTAATAGCCTGGAGCTTAGCTTTAGCTGTAAATGTGACGGACGTTAACGGTAATACAGAGAAGGACGTGGAAAACAAGCCAAAGAACCTATCAGACGATGTCTACAAAGCTGTAAGACAGCGCTTTCGTGCGCTAAATCTAGCGATCGCTGGCTTAACGGTATCGGCTGTGTACAGTTTTTTCCCATCCTATGCGCTTAATGCGCTTGCGCAAGCGACAGCGATAGTCCTACTTACCTATGCCTTTGTGCATGGGCTTCGCGCCGACATTGATTTGCTCTCTATTTTTCACGACGCAGTGCTTCTTCCTTTGAAGAGTAGCGTTACTGTAAAAGCTCTAGAGAGCTCTAATGAGCAAACGTCGACCCCTTCACGCCAGCCCGGTAGCACTTTATCAAACTGGCTTGCGAGGCTGATCTCTTCCATGGATTCATTCTCAACAAATACGATCTCTTCCATGTATTCAATCTTAAAAATAATTTTCATCTCTTATATAATAGAGTTTGGCGGACTTTTTAACGCAGTGTTCAACTTCACAATTAGAGTTTCAGGTCTCCTTACACAATTACAGCCTCTCTTGAACACCTTCTCTATGATTGTACCAATCTCTGCATCAATACTTCTGGGCCTGAGCCAGTGGAGCGAGAGAATGGCGGTCAGGGACTTGCTGGAATCCAGCTGTACATCTGTATGGCTTAAGATGTTTAAGGGAGTTAGAGCGTTACTATTCAGGAACTTTATGATCATTCTATTTATATATGTGTTTTTATTTTATGTGATACCTATGTCACTAACCCCTAGCACGGGAGCTAGCTACATGTTAACAGCTAGCTACATGTTAGTAGACTCCCTTTACTTTGGTTTTGGACTAGGCTTACTAGCATCTCTCGCGTTTCTGCTGATGTTACTAACGTTGTTTAGAGACGTTATACATCTAGCATGCTCGGCGGGAACAAACACAGGAAAATAGGGATAAATTAGGGGAACGGCAACATTTATAACACGTGGTAAGGGATCATATGCCACATAAGGCAGAGGGGAGGTGTGAGCCCAAGCCGTGGGCCGCAGGCCTGCTTAAGCTCAGCTTACTCCTCTTCGTGACGATGCCCTTCTACTTCTTCATGGGCGGCTTCTTCACGCCCTATATGGCTACGGGCGCCGCGCGGGGGATAGACGTCTGCATGTCCGATGTGCTCCTCGTCCTGCTAGTGCTTACTGTCGTGGCCCTTGGAAGCCTGGGCTATAGCGTGGAAAAGGTCGACGTCAACAGGTTCGTGCTTAGGAGGGGCAATAAAACAGTTTAGCTCACGCTCAACAGCGACATGGAGGGGTCAAGGCTGTTAAGCGTTGACAGCGATAAGGAGACGGCTAAGAAGGCGAGGGGGAGGCCTGACATAAGCCTGTGGAAGGTCAAGGGCGGGGAGCGCAAGGGGCTGCTGGTCATAGAGTGCAAGTTCTCGGACAGCCCCCCTTACCTCACGGCGGGCAGGTTCAAGGCCATGGCCTACCTATACGAGTACGGCGCCCAGCTGGGCGCCCTCGTCTTCCCCGAGCTTAACGAGAACAGGCCCTATGACGATGAGGACGAGGGGACCAGGGGCCTGTGGAGGAGCTTAACGAAGGAGGGCGGGCTCCTCTGTATGAGCCTCAGGGATGGCACGGGCCAGGCCCTTTACCTCCTTAGGGTTGACCCGGCCGAGGGGAACGATGCCCAGGAGGCCTGGAGGGAGGCTAAGAGGAGGGTCATGAGGGTCCTTGAGGAGTTCCTCAGGCCAGACTCTCAGCCTTGCAGAGGCCAAACAGCCTTTGAGGGGGCTCGGGCCTCACTGGCTAGACCCTACGAACCCGGGCCTCGTTAACTCCCCAGTTTACAACGACTTAGTTCTCTGGCAGTTCGAGGTCATAGGACCTTGAGGCTGAGAGGCGCGGTGACGCGGCAGTCGCTACATGGTAGGCTTAATAGCCATGAGCCTGACTCTCTGACAGCGACGAAGTTCCTGGTCTACCCTTAGGGAGCCCATGAGGCCCACCGCCATAGAGGGCGATGGAGGTAGCGACGACACGCCTTGAAGCAGGTTTTAGGGCTGCTAAAGCCGTGTTGCGCGTCCTTGTACGTTAATGTGCCCTCCCCGATCGGCTGAGATGAAGCCCTGTCCAGGGTCGTCGTAATACGCCCACTTAAGGTGCTAAGGACCTGCAGGCCCTCGCCCAAGGCGGCGTAGACACTTCCTCAGCGTCCCCTGCTCCGCGCAGCGTCCCGCGAATATGGAGGGACTCACTGAAACAGAAAAAGGAACACGGAGGAAGCGCCCTAGGCGCTGTCGCCGCCCTCGCCGAGGCTGATGAGGCGAGCCAGTGAGGCCAAGGTGACGCAGGGTGGGGCGTGTCCCCGCGGCTGAGGCGGGTCGAGCGCGGCTGGGCCCCTGCGTCACAGTGTGGCCCGGCTTGCAGCCTCCAGTGGTCTGCCACGGCCAGCGCCCTTGTCCCGGGGAACGCGGCGCCCGGCCGGCTCACGTAACAGGGCCTTTCGTGTCAGCTGCAGCCAACTGGGAGGGACGCAGAGCCTATAGGGCCCTTGGCCGCTGGGGACAGCGAGCAAAATAGTTGTGCGTCCCCAGGGACATCAAGCTATTGAACTGCGTGTCCATGGAGCTAATGATCAGCGTCGCCGGAGGCGCTTATACCTCCTTAACGCCGTGGATCCTGAGCTCGACCACCAGGGAGCCCTCCTCGACGTAGACCCTAATTCATGGCGACGCTCTCCGAGCTCATGTAACCAGCCGTGCCTATAAGTTATGGAGAGAAGGCTAACGGTCGCGTGATTTCAACATACCTAATAGCCCTGAAGGACTAGACTTGATCAAAGGGTTAGACGTGGAGGGCGTTGGGCAACGGTAAATAAACACGTCAAGAGGTTTTTGTGTTACTCAACCGAATTTGCTTAGGAGTTCAGCCAGATTACGTATGATGGGAGAGAGGGACTGCGCGACACGTGCGTTGAGAATCGTGTTCTGCTTTTTACTGTGACCTATTACTTCGCTTAGTTCAACTGCAATATCTATAAACACCTTGAGGTGCAGTGAGAGCGGTATTTCGCCGGCTAATAGCTTCTCGTAGAGGCCTACATACTTGTCTGGCTTTCTAACGCTATACATCATCAACATGAAAATTAAGCTTGCGTGACCCACGTCGGCGGGTAGCTCATAAATCTCTTCGCCAGAGGACTTTGTTACATCGTACTTTATAGCGTATGCATGGAGCACCGTGAGCATGGTTTTGAGGACCCTAGAGGCCCTTTCACCGCGGATGACCAGGAAGTCTCTAGTGGCTGCATCGCTTAGAACGCGAACTGAGAGCTCAGGCCTTCTAGACGAGTACCTGTAGATTAGGGAGTATATGTTACTAACCAAGCCTCAGGCACCCAGCACCGATTTCCTCTATCTCAGCATCAAGTTAAAAGGGGGTCAACAACCATTACTGGGGCTAGAATGCTGAGGGATCTCAGGTTCCATCCGTGCTGGGTCCTGAATTTTCCAGAGCCTACTGGTACAACATCATAGCCGTGGTCAGACAGAAGCACAATTGTCGCTCCCTCCCTCTTAAGGCTGTACATTCTTAACTCAAGCTTTTGAGTAATACTGTACATCTTTTCAACTATTGAACGTGGATCTAGCCCCTCAGGGCCTTCCATTTGGTGTATCGCCTCATCGTACTCTCTAAAAACAATGTGTGGAGCTCCTGCTCCCTTTGCTATCCTTCTAATCACCTCGTCCAAGTTAGGTTGCTCAGCCACGTACTCCCTAGCGCCGAGGATGAACTTATAGGTCTCTGTTACACCTGCAGGGTTTATTATGGTCTTTATAGACTTGGCTCTGAGCCTGTCAGCTAGATACAGCGCCTCCCTGATCGACATGCCGTCACAAAATACAAAGTACTTCGGCTTCTTGGCATGCCCTAGTTGGGTAAGAACATCGTTAAACACGTCACTTGCAATATCAGGTGCGCAGTCTCTAAGTTTATCATACATATCATAGATACTATCCAAAAATTTTCTGGCCACCTCTAAGACCTTGACAAACCTTGGATTCTCAAAGAGACTTTGTGTGAGAAAATCTCTTTCAGTGACACCGTAATGCAATACGTTAAATATTATCTCGTATGCGCGACTATCCTCGTTTATGTGTTGAAGGCTTTTACGCAACTGCGTGCGAAGGCTATCGATTCCGTTATTTATCACTATCAAAGCTCCACGACAAACGTCATGAGACATAGGCTTCACCGCGTTATGTCCGTTGGAATGTTACATTTCGTATGTCTATGCCTATGTTGTTAATCCATTGTCTTACAGTCTCCTCGTCGATCTCAGAGGCTAGCTCCACTAGTAAATTACATTGCTTTATATTATTTCTATGCCTGTTAAAGTACTCCAGCAGAGCTAGCTCGAGCAAGGCCCCTATGGGGCCTTTAAAGCTGATAACTGCTGTTGATTTCTCTGTTTTCTGCTCCTCTAGCTCTAATTCAGCCTGAACGGAAACCGACCTGATTTTCTCAAATAATTGTTCTCGTTGGACTATACTAGGCGTGTTCTTGTTCATGTTCAGCAAGCTCAAGAATGTAATCACAGCATTTATATTTGATGTAGCGAAGCCCTTGACTCCTCTAGGAGGGGACTGTGACGGTGGTGGTATCAGCTTCACCCTTTCGAGAATTAAGTATTTGTCTTTTACTTTCAGTTCTATATTGCCGAGGTTCTTGCTTTCGATGAGGATCCCGCTGAGGCCCCTAATGGCAACTTCTATCTCTTGAATAGACCGCGGCTTAATTGGGATCTCCGAGTATCCTTTTATAAGGAGCTCTTTAACTGACTCAATGTCCAGCTCATAACTCTTTTCCTCGCTAAGTAGCTTTTTCTGTACCTCCTCATTTTTCAAGAACTCTCCTTTAATCCAGGACATAAGTTGCGCCCTAATGTCTTGTTCTCTTTTAACATTTAGATTGGCCATAATAGCGTTAGCTATCCATATATGAACTGATGCAATGGCCTTTTCCAAGTCTTTTGACTCACCCTCGACCTTAACAGTAAGGTCTTTATCAACAATGGATCCGGAGCCGGGGTCGTATGATATCACTTTCTTAAATAAGCTAATATATTCTGAGACAAAGTCTTGCACCGCTGTCGAGGCATGCTGCTGCGCAACGCTTTCTAGTCCTTTTTTGAGCGTGGTGATAGCATTGATGAATATTTGCCTTACCTGCTCTTCGGTGTAGCCCTTCCTTACCATGTAATCTTTAAGGTCTTTTCTACGCTCTATTTCTTGGCTTGCAAAAGTTTTAAGGACCTCACTGTTAGTGAAGGCTTTCAGAGCTCTTTCGGAAGCCTCTATATTAGCGAGCGACCTTACGATTTTCTCCAGGGATTCCTTCTCGACAATGGGCACAACTACTGCGAACATGTTTAGATTATTTATGTCATTTTTATTTTGCTCCAGTGATTGTTTAATTTTATTTATAATATTCTCAGTTTTTTCTTTTCCTAAGAGAACTTTCTCCGCTATCTCAAGTGGTGAGATTAGTAGGACTGTGAACTCAGAGTCGTTTATGTATTTTACAAACCCGTTGTTGTTGAAGTCTTCTAGGTTGATAAACTCAAAGTTTAATGGGGCTTTTTCCTTGAACTGCCCAACGAGCTTATATTCTCCCAACTTTTCTCTTAAATACTTAATAGCTTTTTCTATATCCAGCTCTCCCTTCTGGTCTCTAAGTCCTTCGAGTATCTCGTTTACTATATTACCTATCATCTGTAATGGGTTGCTTATGAATGATGCGAGATAGTAACGGTCGTCATCCCTGTGAATTACGTGTATATATGGAACGTTCTCTAACTCATCTAGGATTCCAGGGAGTTTACTTAGCTCGTCGGTCTCGACAACTCCTGCCAGGGATTGAATAAGATCCCTTTGATGAAGCGCTCTCCTCAAAATAGTCTCGCGGTTCAGCATCTCTGGCTTCTGCTGCAACATATTAAGGAGGTCAAGCACATTATCTGTTACCGACTTTGCATAGATAGACCTGAAGGCGTATGTTAACGCCTTTTTCTCTTTCGGGTCCTGATACTTGTTATTAATGTAGTTATTCCACGCCATTACATTTTTCCACCATAGTTCGGCCGCGTCCTCCTGGAGGGCGTGCTTAATGTCGTCGTGCTCTATGTGGGCTATGCTGACAAGCGTTGACTCCCCGTCATTAATTGCCCTTCCTAAAACGCTCGAGCTTATCTTAATTAGGTCACGTAGGTGTTGCGCGTTAGAGAAGTCCCCACCGTAGGCAGGTAGTAGCTTTCTCACAAACTCCTCATAGATAGGTGAAAACGGGTATGTAGTCTTGAGCTTCTCTACAAATGCACGAGCTATGTCTTGCCCTACTATGTTAGCGAGAACCTCTTTTACTTCGTTAAATTCTTCTAAAATGTTGTCTAGAGGCGCTATAAATTCTACTATGCGTTTCTTTACTATTTCTAGGGCCTCCTCTTCTGTTACCTCTCCTACACTTTGCATGGAAAACCTTTGCATCCTATCCTTGAAGTGGTCCACGGTAGCTTTTAGTAATCTTAGTGACTCAGGCCAGTTCTCTTTGACGGGCACCTCATTCTTCCACCTCCGGATATCCTGCAGCGCCGAGGCGTATACCAATACCGCTGGCTGCTTGCCTTCCAAGTTGTCTATAAGGGAGGATATAAAGACTAGGACTTTTCTTAAGTCATCAGCTTCTTCTACAGACTCTCCTAGAATCGCATCGATAACACTCGCGTATAGCTCATCGACTAAGATCAAAACGGGTAAACGTATGCTGTGCTTATCGAGGACCATAACCAATTCCTTTGCAGCCTGCCGGGGGTCCTTTTCACTTAGGTTACCTAAGAGGTCTTTAAGCTCCGCGAGCCCCTTCTCGGAGATCACTTGTTTTAGCCATGTTTCCTTTCTCTCAATAATGCGCTTGAGATACTCGAAAAGCGCCTTGTAGCGCGTAAGTCCCGTCGGCCCGTAGTTTAAGTCTATTGGGATCAACAGGGTCCTCTTTGCCACGTTTACATCATATTCGACTTCTTCCAGAGTTTTCACAAGCTCCTGGAGGCCTGGCTTTTGAGCTGAATCCTTTCTGATGTTTTCCCACCGCTCTGGGATATTAAGATAGAGATGGTAAAGTATGGTCAAAAAGTGCGTCTTTCCAAGGCCCATGGCGTGAGTCAATGGAAATACGACACTGCTCTCACCTCCTCCTTGAAGGGCTTCATTAATACTTCTCAGTGCCTTTTTAACAGGATCCCTAAAGTAAGTGAATAAGAGGAAAGTCTCAGGGTTCAGGAATTCTTCGGATACCTCAACATATGCTATTCCAAGGTCCCTTTGAACGATCAGCCCAAGGCTTGGTGCGAGATTGCCAACGTACTTCACGGGCTCTAGGTTCTTGTATACCTTATCTGCTATGTCGGTTAGCCTCACAGCGTCCTTAAGCCTCACCACCACGCCTTACACCCCCTGATAGAGTTTTATGAGCACGTTTTCTGCGAAGTCCTTTGATATCCTAGAAAGTTTTACAAGTTCAAGCTCGTCTTCACTTGCGGTTCTCAGTAGGAATAACGCCATTGCTATATCGCTCCTGCTTGTGAGGATCTTAGAAGACAAGGCCCTTGCAACCCTGGTAACGTCGTCTTTGGGTTGCCCCCCGATGAGCCTTAACACCTGTATAGCGCGGCCCACGGCCGTCGCGGTGAGCCTTTCAAGTCTGCCCTTAACGGCGTCGTAGACCTCGCCGCCAAATAGGACCCTGTATGTTGAGGACTTCGACTTCTCTTGATTTATGAGCCCATAGTAATTTGTAAGGATCTGACGATCCACGTTCAAGGTCTGCAAGACCTTCTCCACGAAGTCGTAGGCTAACTCCCTTTCCCCAGCATACCTAGTAGCTATCCACAGCAGTAGGTAGGCCTTGCTGTTGTTGTCCACGTTGAGGACATCCCTTTTCATCCTATCATCCAGTTTAGCTACCTCCTCCATGTAGTCCTCCAGCAAGGCCTCGAGGGACAAGTACGTCGCAGCCGGGTAGAGAACTTTGTCGAAGAACTCGAGAGCCTTCTTGAGCTTGCCGAGCTCAATTTTGCTTCTGCGCGCTTCCTCTTCGATGTACTCTATGATGCTCTTCTGCTTAGAGAGCTCTTCTTCTCTAACTTCCTCAATGATCGGGTTCCAAATTCTCGTGGCGCCTGCTATTCCACCAGCAAGGCCCATGATGAACAGCTCGGGCCCAGACGTCTCAGAAGTGCGCGCACTTATAAGGGCATCATGAACGCCTCTCTTAATGGCCTCTTTGACATTCTCGTCACGCAATATTTCTTTTACCTCCTTCGAGCCGGTGATTACCCGCTCGGCCATGTCACCCTTTCTCAGCACGAGCGCCAATGAAGTGAAGAACGCTGATGTCAACAACGCCACCCTTCTTGTCCCCATCTCGGTCCAAATAGGCCAGGCCTTGCTGAGAGTGAAGCCTGCCGCGTACAACGATGAGACTATGGCCTCCCATGCGGCGGGGTCGCTGTGCGTGAACCAAACAACTAGAACACCGTCGTCTCTGAGAACCTTATACGTCTCACTAAAGAACTCCCACATTCTAAAGACATACCACTCTCCAGTGTACTTCATTATTTTATCAGCTACTTCTAACAATTCCACTCTGAGATTGCTGAGATCCCTTATTTGGTCTTTGCCTTTTCTGGCTATAATCTCCTCCTCCCTTGGAAGCACCGGTAATAGTGGCGACCAGCCCTCGATATAGAGCTCTACTCTACCTTTTGAAGGGTCTCGATTGAACAGATACCCATACTCAATTGGTGTTTGAAGCATCATCCTGAGAACTTGCCAGAAGAACTCCATAAGGTCACTATAAAAGTGTTGAGCCAAGTAGGGGGGATCTACGTTGACTACGTCCACCGTGTTTATACCTACATCTTTCAATATAGATGAGAGCTTCCTTGCATCACCAGATAATACATATATTTTATCTCCAAGGCCATCAAGCCACTGAGTAAGAAGCCTCAATACCGGTAAAATACCACCAGCAGTACGACCAATAGATGTTATATTGGGTTCGAAAACCCATCCCAGGGATTTTCCTGGGTCTTTAGTTATAGGGGGCATTTCACAGTATTCAAGGCCAAGCTCTACGCTTCTGCTTCTTGAGTAATGATCTACAAGTTCCCTTATTGTTGCTGTGGAGTCATCCCAGGTTGTTGCTATGTTGTTGAAGTTTATTAACTTGCTTATGCCCAAAGCCAAATATAACGACACTGCAAAGCCATATTCACCGTGCTCCTCTACTAGAGTTTTCATACGTTCCTTAACGTACTTCATAAGTTTAAGCAGTATAAGTAATTGTCTTGGATTAAAGAGTTCGTACCAGTACTCTATCCCCATCTCTCTGATAGGCGTGAATACCTCGTTTTCTTTCGGTATCTGTACATCAGGTAGGTATTCCCTCAGCTCCTTTATCTGTGCAGCAAGGTCTAGGTACGTTTTTATGAGTGCTTGTCTATCTTTCTCGTCAGCTGGTTTAAAGCCTTCTGGAGTCTCCTTGATGAGTATCATATGAGTTTCTAGTAGCTCTTGTATCTTCTCCTTAGCCTTCTCGACGTCACCACTTAAAGCTACTCTGAGTAACTCCTTGTGCCTCTTAACCCAGTCCCTGAGAACTACTTCTTTATGCAAGGGTGTTCCACAATAGGGACACCTAAGCCTCTCAAACTCCTCCTTTCCGTTCGTTATTTCCATTGTGAAGCTTTTTTCTTGCTTGTTGAAGTCGAACCTTACGTAAATAGGTTTCCTTTTATTAGGTTTTCCTTTATATAGCCTGTTACTGTGTACTATTGGTATTAGTCCTCCACAATAGGGGCATCTGTACCCCCTGGCCACTATATAGTTATATGCGTCTTCCGCGTAGTATTGTGATAGTTCCTTTCTAGCGTATTCTATTAGTGCTTCCGCCTCCTTCTTCACGTCTTCGTATAGCCTGACGCCGTATTTTGCTGGATACTCTAACGTTGCTTTTAATATTATGTATGCTACCGGGTTGTAATCCATGGCTACTGTGCGGAAGCCCAACCGTAGTGCTTCCAGGGGTATCGCGCCCCCGCCTGCCATTGGATCCACGACAACGATGTTTTCGGGGTCTTTACCAGTGTACTTCTTGACGAGCTCCTTCACGTAAGCTCTATCCGGGTTGACCAAGTAGAGTAGCCTAAAGGGAACAGAGCTAATTTTATCAAGTCCGAGCGCCCGCTCAAACTCCTCTTTACTTGCAAGGCTTGGTAGAACGGATGCGAGCGTGAGCGCTCTCGCAGTGGAGGTAGGCCTCCTGGCGAGATAGGGGTGTAAATTATTTATCTTAGGTGCGCGTATAAATCCTGCCTCATTCTCGGAATTCTCGTTAATTTTGCTTAGAGGAAGATATTCCTCGACGAGGTGTCTTGTCGTAAGAGACCCCTGGCTCATAAGGTGCGCCAAGTAATATTATAAGACCTAGGGGTTTTAAAAAGGCTTTCAGCTAAACGTAATGTAGCGCTAGGGTTCAGGGCCTTTTCAATAACCTCATCGGGAATCCTCCTATGATATACACTAGGCCCTAACGGGTCCGTCCTCCTCACCATTAGCCTGAAAAGGCCCACAGCTGCCAGGGCAGCCACCGCGACCCCTACAGGCGTCACCACCAGGCCGTCGGTCAGCCCACACCCGCCGTAAACCAGGTAGGCCGGCCAGGGAAGGAGGCCCCTGAGCTCGGCCACGCAAGAGAGCACTACGGCGAAGGTGTCAGCGAGGAGCGAGAGGGCCAGGGCCGTGACGTAGGCCTCCGCGGCCAGCCAAGGCCCTGCCCTCTCTGCCAGCAAGTGAAGGGGCTGGCCCCTCGGCCTCATCACCTGCATCGCGGCCACGACTGGCACCGCGTAGACGAGGCAGAGGGCCAGGACGGCCGCTACTGTTGCTGAGCCCCTGACTGCCAGGAGGGCGGCTGAAGGCGAGGCCAGCGGGAGCAGGACGCCTATGATCATGAGGGAGGCAGCAGCGTAGGCCAGGAGCCTGGCGACGCTTATGCCCCTCGCGGCGAAGGGCAGGAGGACCCTAAGGCCCCTCGCCCTCAGGGCAACAGCTAGCAGGGCCGCGGCTACCGCGGGAACCAGGGAGCCGAAGACGTCAAGGCCAACGTAGACGTTCCCGCACCTCAGCAGCCAGATCACGTACTGCGCAAGGAGGCAGCCTAGGAGGTGCTGAGGTAGCGACGGCCATATGACCAATATGAACGCCATGAGCATAACGAAGAACAGGAGGAGGAAGGTTCGGGAGAGGTCCTGGCTAAGGCCTTTGCCTCTCTGCCCTTTCCCTGTCGCCCTGTCTTGGGCCTCCCTAAGCCTCTCAGAACTTGTCAAGCCCTTCTCCCTGGAGAACCTCAGTCCGCAAAACTTAAGGAGGAGGGGTGTGTTTTGCAGATCCGCGCGGACTCCGCTGGTTCCCTATCTAACCCGCGACCGGTGTCAGCATTTTAACGCCGCAAGGGGGCCCCTCGCGGGCCCCGAGTTGAGGTGGAGGGACGAGGACGAGGGGGCTGAGGGAACGCCGACGCTCTGCGACGACCTTGACGACCTCTGCAGGCTCAACGAGAGGGCGATCATGGCCCTCAGGCCTGGGCTCCTGGACGCTCTTGACGCCATGATGGAGGACCTCCTCGGCTTCCCTGACGTTAAGGGCTACGCGATGAGCGAAGTGGTGAGCGCCGTGGTCTCGACCTACGCGTATGAGTCCATACGCTCAGCGCTCAGGTGCTCCCTCCCCTCCCTTTACCTGGGCCTTAGGCTAACCCTGGGCTCCCTGCTCGTCGGCCTGGTTGCCGACCTGGCCGTGAGGGGGCCAGCCGCCGAGGCAAGGCTCAGGAGGGCCCTTGAGGAGGGCTTCAGCCCCAGGGAGTTCGCCAGGGGAGAGGCGTACAGGGGCCTCAGGAGAAGGCTTAACGAGGCCCTTGGGTGGCTGAGGGGTGAGCTTGGGGCCGAGCCAGTGGACTTCATCTACAGGGCCTACGTCACCCTTTCTAGGCCAATTCAGGTAGCCCCTGGGAGGGGGAAGGGGGCCCTTGCGGAGGCCATGGATGACGTGGTGGGCCTCCCCCCGTCGATAGGCTCATGCCTTGACTACGAGGGGGGCGAGGAGGGGGCCCTGAGGGGGCTCCTGAGGAGGATGCATATGGCCGTGGACCTTGCGAGGCTCTCCAACGGCATGGTCCTCTACGCCTGGGGCTACCTGACTAAGGCCGTCGACGAGGAGGCGCTGGAGGACCTGAGGGAGTCAATTGAGGAGGCCCTGAACGACCTGAGGGACGCCAGGAAGGGCTAGGAGGCCTGACAGAGGGCCCTGAGCGATGTGAGAATAAGCCTTTCCCCTTAGAGTCGCTATCACGAAGGGACATCAAAAACTACGTCAAAAAAGCTAGGGTCAGGGTGCCCTGGCGCTCAGAGCCTAAGGTGGCCCGCCAGGGCCGACGCTATT
>Ga0326758_100145_pt1 | contig 21810 bp, 25 predicted proteins | sample GCRJH_S_FD_207221 | JGI IMG/M metagenome (GOLD analysis project Ga0326758, IMG submission 207221) | Hot spring sediment microbial communities from Geyser Creek Basin, Yellowstone National Park, WY, United States - GCR.JH_S | ecosystem: Environmental > Aquatic > Thermal springs > Near-boiling... | reverse complement strand
ATGTTCAACGTCGCACCCGTGGGTATTGGTTCCAGGTAATCCTGCCAGGCGTTCAACACCTGCCTTATTCTCTCCCTATGTAGGTTCGTGAATAGTGGTGCGTGGTATGGCGTATGGAGGATCACGAACCCAACCTCGTCGCTTATCACCGTCAACCTAACCCCACGTATTGATTGGATGAGGTCCCAGGCATCGATCGGCTTCCTAACCCGTAGACCAACCAGCAACCTATTGCCTATCTTCACTAAGCTCGAGCTCAAATTCGACATCCACGATCACCTCATGGTCGCCATTGCCATAATCGACGCTGTGCATAACCGTTCTACGAACTCTCCATTTACTATCGCCACCATGCAGCAGTATCGCGAACCAGCGCCTCATGTGTTAAGTTATGTTATACATTATTTAATCAATGCGGTTCGAGGATTAGACGCTGCACCTAGATTAGTGCTCCCATGAAAATAATAGGAAGTTGCATTGTAATACTAGGCTTGTGAGAATTTTTGATGCATTATTTTACCAAGCCTGAGCCTCCTACTTAGTTTTTCACTGCATCTCTGGCAGAAGGCTGGTCCCTTATTATCCGTATCCTCAACCGTGTTGCTGAAGTACATGACGCACCTTGGATCGCTGCAATGCTCGAGACCGAATGTGTGACCGAGTTCATGAAGCACCTCCTTCAATATCCTCTGGTAGTAAATATCCTGGGGTCCAAGTAATCTCTTTGTGAATATAAGGACTAGGTTTCCTTCTATTTTGGTTACACCAAACACGAAGTTTAAACCCCTAACATACCCATCATCATCCATTATCAACACGATCCTGTCAAAGCCCTCATAATCCCCAACCCTAGGTTCTAGGTAATCAAGTAGTTCGTCGGCCCTAACCTGCCCTCTCCTGGCGTCTCTGAATTGCGATTTTAACCCTTCAAAGTCCGTCTTCCTAACTTGGACGTTAACCATACCCTCTAGGTAATGCTCAACCCACTTGGGGAAGTCGCTAGGTAGGTCCACCTCGGTTAGTATTAATACCTTAATCATTGATTACCTGATGGACAGGTTATTGTTGTGGTTATTAAATTATTACGGTCTCAGTGCGGGCATGATCCTCATGTATTCAGGTACGCTCATGCCTCATCACAGACTATCAACTCGCCAGTAACATTGTCCCTAGCCTGCAACGATAAGCATTGGCTTGTTGCGTTAAATAAATTTACTTTTACAACTTCTCGTACTTTATATTAGCCAACCTCATGGCCCTGAGGCCCTGGGTAACTACGTCGCCTATCACTATTACCGATGGGTTTTCAGCGGATACCTTATTTGTGGCTATGTTGCTTATCGTAGTTATCGTAACCTTACTACCCTCCATAAAGGCCCTGGTCAATATGGCGACCGGGGTGCTTGGATCTAGACCGCCTTTAATTAATTCGCGAGCTATCTCCCCTATTCTTGATGCGCCCATGAGAATCACGATGGTGTTCACAGCACCAGCCAGTTTTTGAAAGTTCACGAATGACTTGCCCTTGCTCGGGTCCTCTGTTCCCGTGACTATGGCTACCGAACTGGAGACTCCGCGGAGAACTGGGGGTATTAGGAAGGACTCGGGTACGGCTGTTGCTGATGTAACGCCTGGAATGACCTCGCAGGGTATACCCACACTTAGCACGGCTATGCACTCCTCAAAGCCTCTGCCAAAGAGGAATGGGTCGCCACCATGTAGCCTGAGCACCACCTTATCGCCACGCGCCCTCTCAATCATTAGCCTTATTATCTCATCTTCTTCCATAGTGTGCTTACCAGGCTCCTTACCTGCAAATACTAGCTCGGTGTTGTCCCGTGCATACTTCAACGCCGCCTTTGGTATTAACCTATCGTATATTATGACATCGGCATTCCTAATAGCCTCAACGCACCTAAGCGTCAGTAAGCCCTCATCGCCAGGACCTGCTCCGGCGATTATTACCCTACCAACCATACCCAACTTAAGTTAGGTAATGCATTTTTAGACCTACCTTGCATTTACCCACGTGGAGACAACATGCCTCTCAATGAAATTTGTATTTTCAAGTGCCCACAGGGTTAGGTTCAGCGATATATACGGTGGCGTTCACGGCCACAATTACGAAGTCACGGTTAGATTATGCGTTAATGGAAGGAGGGATTTGGTGCTTGATATTGATAGGGTTAGGCGTGAGATACAGGGAATTGTACATGCCTTTGATGGTAAATACCTAAAGTCAACTAGGGAGGGTATTCAAGGTATTACTCCGAATGAGTACGTTGAAATTCCTTGCATACCCGAGGGTGTTACGGGTGAATGCCTTGCCTGGTACCTGGTGGATTACGTACGTAACGCACTGAATAGGTTGGGTATCAATGATGTGCCCGAAATCCAGGTTGTGGTTTGCGACTCACCAATTAATTGCTTCGAAGCCACATCGCATTCCTAAGGTGGTGTTTCTCATAATTTAATCTAAAAAGCCACTAAGCCCATTAAGGCAATGGTCATCGCAACTTATAACGCATGCGTAAGTTATCCTCCTGGGGCATGTGTTTAGTAATAATTAACATTCATCTGGCTCTGTTTTTGTATATTTGGTAAATGGTATTATCATAACCTAGTTTCAGTGTTCCGCTAATTAGGAATGGTAGGTAGAGTAGTTTAAGTGAAAATACTAGGCCGACCAGTATCGGTCCTGGTAGGCTGCTAATATTCCTAAATATGTTCGTTATGGCGTACACCTTCACCCTCTCCTCATCGCTGAAGATTTGTGAGATGAGTGCTTGCCTGGTGGGTACATCCATTTGGGAAAAACTCTGCCTCAGGAGCAGGAACGCAACACTCCACTGTAGGGAGTTCATGAGTGGTATGAGGATTAGAAATACGTTGGATACCATGTGCGTGAAGACCATGGTGCGTAGATTACCAATTCTCTCCGCAATTAACGGTGCTATGATCAACGAGATAGCGGTTATGATGCTAGATACGCTGAATATGATGCCTAGGTAAGCCTCGGACACGTGGTATCTGAGGTAAAACCAAAGCGCCAGTAACGACTGGGTTATCAAGCTACCACCAAAGGCGTCGACTGCAAATAGTATTGAAAGACTCCTAACATCACTATTTAAGAATACATTCACTAAGCTAGCGTTCACCTTGTTACTGCTCACCTCTATATTCACAATCTTTTTGTAGATTGCGGCGAGAAGGATCGATGTAATTATGTAAAGCGTATAGATGAGCTTGGCTATGGTGACGTTGTTGGTAATTAAGTGTGGGAGTAACGATAGTGATAATGCGCCCAAAGATGAAAATGAATAACCGAGCAGGTTATACACCGTCTCTCCGGAGGCGGCGGTTTGTGTTTGTTTACCTTCGGTGGTTTCGCGTTCCACCGTCTCCTTCTCGACGGTCCCCCCGAGCCCCCTCACCGTAGTGGCTTGCCAACGGTCGCCCGCGGTTCCCAACCCTACGGCTCTCGGAAACCCATCGCTTCACCACCAATGGTAATAGGCGTTACGAATAATCACGAAAACCGAAACAGCCCAAGCACCCTACTGGATTTTTAACGAGTTTTGGGATAACCCCAACCTCCACCGATTGAAATGGACCTGTCTCGGTTCCGGTTACACTTATATTCCCTATGAAGAGGGCTATTGATATTAATACGAGGTTACTTGAAAGGAGTAAAATTATTCCAGCTACCATCATGAGTAGGCTATACATAATTAGGAAGTTTTTCCTTCCAATTAAACTTTCATATAAAGCTAGTAGTAAGTTGAATACTACATTGCCAAGTACGACGAAGAATATGCCCAAGGTCACGTAGAACACGGGGTAGTTAAGGCTCGCAAGATAGATTGGAATTAATATACTAATGACCCCAAACATGAATGTTCTTATACTCTTGGCTAGGAATATAAGGTAAATCGCCTTATTCATAAGAACGCCTCCGGATGGATTTTCCTCCCCTTAAAAGCCTTCCTGGAACCTTGAAGTCGCAGGGGTTCATAATTATTCTAGAGATAATTCGCCATCCCTTCTTCAATTATTGTTAAGTTTTAGATTTTCTTTATCACATGCGTTAAGCTTTCACTGCTTAGCTCCTGTATTTTTATTGTATCGGTACTGTTCTCGATAACGCTGTTTTCTCCGCCAACGAGTATTACCTTGACCGATCTGAATACCGTCTTTGCCTTGTTGAATACTGATGGATCTACATTATCATCTTCCCCATCCGTTATTATCACGAGTTTATAATTCCTTAGGGACGCCTTATCTGCCGCGTCCTGTATCGCCGCCCTTACGGCATTTGTTATGTCTGTCCCACCTAGGGGTATTAATGACAGGAGCATCCTAACTATGTCCTTCTTATTCGTCAAGATTGGGTATACCTGTTGGTCAAAGAACCTTACCGCTAGGTTGCCTCCCTTCATTGCGAGTATCACCGCCAATGCTGTAGCCCACGTTATCTTGCTTATCGCCCCAACCTCGAATATGTTTACGTTGACCGTGTAGAACATCGAGCCACTTTTATCGATTAACATGTATATCTTAGGCTTCCTGACGGCCTTCCTCTCCCTAACAAGTACGTTACCCATGGCCAACTTATATGCAAACACGGGTTTTGCGAATTTCATGAGTAATCTCTCGCTCGGCATCATATCCCTTAATTCCGAGGCCTTTGTCATTCTCTTTACGCCACCCACCACACCGACGCGTTCCGTATCTACGTCGCTGACGGTGTCGACCACGTATTTGGCGTCTACGATAAGTCTAATTAGGGAATTGAGCATTGAGATCAACCTTAACCTGTATGGGTCTATATCCGTACTTAATAGTATATCAGCTATCTCATGACCCACGGACTCCCCAAACAGCATCCTAACTCTGTTCACGGTATCCCCAACCTTCTTCATGTTGCCTACGTAGAAGTTTATTAGGGATTTTACCTCCCGCTCAAGGTTCGCCCTACTCTCCCTCGAGGTGGAGTCTCTCTGGTCCATTGCTGACTCAACCATTTGCCTAAATGCCTCGTTCCTATCCATCTTACTCAATATGCTATTGTAGACCTTGAGAAGCTTGAGCGCCATAATTCTAGATAACCTACCATTGAGTCTCGTTATCCTAGCCACATCGTTGTAGGTTTCGCTCCTTACGTACGTGGATACCACGAACCTCCATAATGACGTCTCCATATCCTCATTATCAATGGGCATCCTTAGTATAGGCTGCCTATAATGCACGTAGAAGGAGTCCGCGAGAACCTCCTGCTTCATCTTATCTATATAACCTATTGAGTGCCTACGCGCCTCTATAAGAACCTCCCTTACCCTATATTTTGTGAGCGGTTCCTCGTAATCCACATTGGCTAAGACACCAGGCACTATTGAATTAATGTGTGGAGTCCTTAATAAAACTTATTTACTGCATAGCTTGGGTATCTATATATTATATGTATCTAGAATCAACTGTTCGATCAAACCCCTTAACGTGCCGAACAACCTTTCGTAACCCATATCAATTATTAGGTATGCTGTGGAATTGAGCATTATTAGGGAGTATATATGATAAAACCAATTGTATATCTTAATGCCCCTCATAATCAATTGCAAACTCAACAATCTATTACCTCTATGTAGAACCTTGCCTGTGATCTCGCCATCATCTCCATGATACGCAATCCTTGATGATGATAGATCCCTAAATACCAAGCCCAGCTCATCCCTGGTCAACCCAATTGATAGGAAGGAGTAATTCCTCGAAAACCCAACCTCAAGACGGGGCATGGTTGGCACCGAGTTAATTACACCCAAATCCCTCAATGCCATTAACTTACCCATAATCACCAATTGGTAATCCCTATTAACAATATAATCAAGCCCGCTTAATGAATCCCTCATTGTGAAACCCCTACCAACAAGCTCGCCAACGAATCCCTCACCAATTATGGGGTTTGTGATTTTATAATCAGTATCGATACACTCATTGTATGTTTCAACTCTATTAATCGGCAGTGACTTGGCAATATCGCCATCGATAGCCAATGGAACGTTTAGGTTGACAGAACCCCCAATTTCCGATACCAATAATGACGCCTCCAGGTTCTTGCCGATGTCCTTGCCGGTGATTGCGTACTTACCTAGTTTGAGCCTATCACTATATATACTTAGGCAATTACCCGAGCTCCCAAGCACAACCTCGGAGCCAACCACGACTTTATCGTAGTGATCATAGACTCCACGTGCTTGATCAACGACCTTGTTCCCATTAATAATGAGCGACTTAAGGCTTGTGTTTATGATATGCATACCCAATATGTCCTCGAGGTACTTCCTGGTAAATAATTTTATTGATTCCCTATTCACAATGCCAAGCAGAGCGTGGGGCATTAGATCTGCAAAAAACACATCACCCTGTAATTCCGTGTACACCGTTACTTCATGCCCATCCTTAGCCATGTAATACGCATACATGGCACTACCCGGGTTTAGACCAGCAATTGCGATCCTCATCGTATTTTGAGTATTACTTATTAGAATTTAAATGAATGACTTAATGAATGCGTAGGTTGAGCATTAAGTCGTCGATTGCACTCGTGGATCAAGACTTAAACGCCATCGATAATGCCGTTATTGACATCTCTGACGGTGAGATAACAGGCATAGGTAAGGTACCTGGATACGCAAACGTCATTGACCTTGGTAACACTGTCTTAATGCCCCAATTAACAAACGCCCACATACACGTACTTGATTACTTCCTAATTGGGTTATACAATAAGTACTATATTGACGATTTGGTAGGCGCTCCCTACGGCCTTAAGTACTACTACCTACGTAGAGCCAAGCCTGAGTCCCTAAGGGCTGGGTTATCCCTTGTGTTTCGTAGGATCAGGAGTTACGGAGTTGGGTGTTTGTTAACGATCATAGAGTACGGCAAATACTTCACAAACATGGTTATTGAGGAGGCCAAAAGGGTTGGATTATGCGTAATCCCACTTGCTGAGCCCAGCGCTTTTAGGGTGTATGTTAAGCCGGATGAGGAGGAGGACGTGGATGAGACCTTTGAGGAGGAGGTTAGGTACTTCGTGGATAATGGATTCGGCATATCGCTTATTTCACCACTTAATTACTCAACGGCAGAGTTGAGGCTTGCGTCTAGGTTAGCTGGTTCACGTGGTTTATTAATTAGTACCCATGTTTCCGAAACAGAGGATACGCATGCTGACGGTGATTTGGATAGAGCGTTGAGTACTCTTGTTACGGGAAATTCCCTCTTCGTTCACCTGACCCAATTAAATGCGGATGAAGTATCTAAGTTGCCAAAAATTCCAACGGCAATATGCCCTAGATCTAATATTGAGCTTGTCAATAAATTACCAAACATAACCGCCATGTTAAGGAATGAATTAAGACCCATGGTTGGTACAGACAACGTCGCCTTAATAGAACCGAACCCATGGGATGAACTACGCTTACTAAGGTACACCGTAGCAAGGAGCCCTGAGCTGAAGCCCGTGAATTTACTTAAGATGGTTACCTCGTGGGCTTGGTCCTGGGGTTTTGGCTATATAATGAGGGAGGGGCTACCCATGAGGGGTGTGGCTGTGGGTGTGGCCTATGGAGAGGTTGATATCGACCATGTCCATGATTACCTACTCACGCGATTGTCCACAGGGGATATCACATATTTGATAGATGGGTCGGAGGTTACTAAGGTTGTGCATTAACGCCGAGGATCCTTATGGTCTTCATTATGGGAACCTTAGTCCTTGGTGTTAATATTGAGATGCTCATGTTATTGGTGCGATCTAGCTTAAGGGATTCTGACGAACTGCTTGGAACTTTAACATTATGCTCCAGGTTTGTTTCTGGAGACTCCACATTAATTACTAGGCTTGCATCCTTAATCCATCTATTACCTATGGTGATCTCCACCTGCCTATCATACTCAATAATCCTCAATGTCAACGCCGACAATGCCTCATTTACGATTTTCACGGTATTGAATACCCACGAACCGACATGCTCCGCATTCACGAATTCAGCCCAGTAATAATCGCTATCGAGAGTCATCGCCAGAGACATCCTTAAATCATAGTCCTCGCCGAAAACTTCCTCGTAGATCCTCCACTTATTAATGGCTAACTGCGCCATCGACCAAAGCCTCGATTGAACCTCAGCCCTCTCACTAACCCATTTACTCGGTGAGCCCAACCAGGATGTCGTCGGCAATTCCCTAATCTCCTCCTGAGCTTCATCAATAATTACGGATGGTCTTATCGGTATTATGTAACCATCAACACCAGCCCTAGATAGGTAGAGGAGTATTTTCTCGAGGAGTAGGGCTGCGTAGGGATTCGGTCGCGGAAGAACCATCCAATTCTCGCCATCCAGCGCTATGGTTACCACACCACCTTTAGCGTAGGAGCTCCTCATTGCTATCTCAATTATTAACCTCCTGGCATTCACGTCTGCCTCGCGTGCGTTACCTGCCTTGTTTAATTGAAAGCTTAATAAATCACTAAGTGCCGTGTCTCTGAATAGTATTGTAAGGCAGTCGTGTTTGTACAATTTAAATAATGAGCCCTTGTCCTTGATGCTCTCGCCTAAGTGGTAGACACCATCGAGTACTATGTACTTGATGCCCTCGTTACACAACATATCTTTCAGCCTCTCGGAAAAATAAAGCTCAGGTAGCCACATACCAACAGCATCAACGCCAAGAACCTCCTTAGTCACCTTCTTACCAACCTCTAGCTCCCACCTTAACAACTCGTCAACACCGTACTTCTCGATTAGGTAACCAGCTATTGGGTGCGCTATGAAGCTCGTCAAAACCTCTATGACACCATCCTTGGCAAGCCTTGAGTATGTGTCCCGAGCCTCCCTAATTAACTCCATCCTAGGATCCCGAGGACTCACATAACCGATGTAATCTTCACCCTCAATAAGAATACCGTTCTTCAACGCATCATCCCACTGCCACAGTAGGCTTGGACTTAGGTTATATGTAATTGAAACCCTGTACTTATCGACTAACCTAGCATGTAACAGGTAAGGCCCAACATCATATATAGGCTGCAACTCCTGCGACCAGGTATGGTAGAACGCCCAGAGCCCATGGTAATGACCATTTGGGTATTTATGTATTGGTTGGTGATTGTGAAACGCGATAATAAGCCTAATCGGTGATTCCGACCTTTCGGTAATCATTATTGGCACCCTACTTTCATCGCCGCAGCACTTAACCACAACCTCGTAGAATCCAGTATCGCCTAGTTTTATGTAATCGATAAAATTAAATTCAGGGGGCACTGCCTGAAGTGCGCGCCTAATGATTTCCCTGGAATCCTTTATTACCACGAAATCAACACTCTCACTACTCACTAAACCATCTATCTTAATGTTAACCTCAATATCCTCCCCTGGCTCATACAATACCTTATCCGTTGTTACCTCAATCACTGCTTTACGAATTAATAATGATTTTTATAAGTGCTTTTCAACATTTAATTATAGGGTGGTAGGGTGAAGTTTATTAACTTGGAAGTAAAATATTTAGACTTTGTGGAGCCTGGTTATGAGTCGAAGATTAGGAGCATAATGCAGGTTCTTCACTCATTAGCGGCTATTGATAGGGAGAGGGCTGTTAGGATTGAGGACCTGGCTCGGATTGCTGGCTTACGTATTGAGGAGGTTCGGAGCATCATTGATAAACTAAGGGTTCTTGGTTATGTAAATACCATAAATGATTCTGTGCACTTAACGACAACGGCGATAATTAAATTAAGCAGTATCTACTGCTAACTGTTGTGGTGATTAGGGTACTCCACATAAGCACGGAATACCCACCACATAGGGTAGTTGGGTCATTGGCATTCCAAGTAAGAGATTTGGTAATTAGGTTATCCAGTAAATACGAAATACACCTAATACACCCAGCTGGTTTTGAGGGCAATTACATAGATGGTAATGTGTACGTACACACGGTTAGTGATAGGTGGTTTAGTGACGTTGTCGCATACATGCACTTCCTACTTGTTGAGGTCCTGTCCAGGATACCGTACGTGGTGCCCAGGGACATACACCTAATACACTCTCACGACTGGATATCCAGCGTAATAGCCAGGGTACTGTCACAAAGGCTCAGGGTGCCATACCTAGCCAGCGTGTACACAACAGAACCCATGCGCTCGGGAGGCAGCATAAACCTACTCAACCTATCAATAATGGACTGGGAAAAACATGCCTTCTCCTCAGCACTATACGTCATAGCCCACAATAAGCAGGCACTCGATTCACTCCGGAGGGACTACGGGATAGAAGCCATCGAAATCAGATCCATAGAGGATATCGAGAGAATATACGACGACACAATCCACAACGCGAACAAAGCAATGGAGTAACTCACGATCAGGCACCAACGCGCTCATCAGGAGGTCAGGCCGTCGTCAGATCATCATTCACCTTACAACCTGCAATAAAAGGTATTAAGTATTTTTGCCTTGTCGGTGCCCAATCTTCGTTCAATCAGCCATAATTTAATCCAGCCATGAGTTATGGAGCGTCCGTGGATTAAGGCTGCCGTAAATGCTTAAAATCAGCTCTGGTTATATTCTATGGCTTTGCATGGGTGAGGCGGGTTGTAATGTTAGGGATATTGAGGAGGCAGCAAACATATTGGTGAACGCTAGGCACGCAATAGCATTCACAGGCGCTGGCATATCCACTGAATCAGGTATTCCAGACTTCAGGGGACCTCAGGGCTTATGGAAGCAATACAGTCCCGAGATAGCCACGATAAATTACTTCCTACAACACCCGAAGGAGTTCTGGTTATTCTATAGGGTGAGGATGAGCGCCCTCTTCATAGCTAAGCCAAACAGGGCACACCGCGCATTGGCTGAACTGGAGAGCATGGGGGTGATAAAGGCCGTGATTACACAAAACGTGGATGGGCTACACCAGGCTGCCGGGTCTAAAAATGTTATTGAGCTCCATGGAACAATGAGGAGAGCCATATGCATCGCCTGTGGTCGTGCATATCCTATGGATGTTGTTATCAAGAAAATAGATAGTGGCCAGGTACCACCCCTATGTGATGAGTGTGGTGGTGTGCTCAAACCTGACACAGTATTGTTTGGTGAACCCGTTAAGGACTTTGACAGAGCCAGGGAGTTAGCCATGATAAGTGATGCCGTGCTTGTTGTTGGTTCTTCATTAACCGTGTATCCTGCAGCCTATATACCGCTCTTTGTTAAGGAGATGGGTGGTAAGGTGATAATAATAAATATGGAACCCACGGAATTGGATTACATAGCTGACGTAAACATAAGGTGTAAGGCGGGTGACGCGATGGAGAAGCTCCTCGAAAAAATAATTGAAATGAAAAAGCAGGGAACCACGGTGACGCAGTAACCAAAGTAAACGCATCAGAGAGTTCATTCAAATCCTTGCCGTGAAAATTAAATTATACTACTTAATTCTTCAACCCTACTTATTAACAAGGGATTAACTTGATTAATTGCTAGACCTAGACGGTTATCCTTGCCTATATTAGCAGCCTCGAACAGAGACTTTACTTCAGGTTCATTAGTATATAAATGATTAAGTAATATTCTAATAATACGATCTTAGACTGTATATCTGTATGCATGTATACGTAAAGTATACGTATACATGTTAAGGTAATACACTAATATTCTTGTGATATTATGAGGGCAGGATCATAGACCACACGCCATTACTCAATAGGTCACTTGGATCATCCTTGAAGTGATTCTCGAGCATCTTATTGAAGCTATCAACGTCATGCACGCCTATCTTCAGTTCCATGTATGTTGTGGATTCAGCGATTTGGGCCGGTCTCCTTAAATAATCATTGATTAGGTATTTGAAGTAATTGAATCGCTTATTTAAATAGTGCTCATCAGTAAAAATATTACTAACGTTTAGAAGCGCTGCACTTAGTTCTTCCTTTAATTTATCGATCATGTCCGTGTTGACCGCAGATATTAGTATTTGGTAGTAGTATACTCCGGGTAGGTAGTCCCTATCCATGTCTATTGCGTATGTTAAGCCCCTATTCCTGAATCTCGATATTAGGTATGAACTTAACCCATTGATTAGGTGGAATTCCAATAAGGATGATCTAGCCATTAATAGGTGCGGATCCCTATTACCCAATATTACGTACCAGGAGTACGATAAGTATGCCGAGTCAGTGTGCCTATTCACGATTATGGGACCGCCCTTGCCCATGGTTGGTTCCTTTCTACGCTTTGATACGCCTGACCATCCGTTGAACATCTTCGCCACCTCATCAATTGGCATGTCTATGGGTCCCACAATACTGACGACCATGTTGTCAGGTGTGTAGTATGATTCCAGGAAGTCCTCTATATCCCTGGTATCTATGGATGATATGCTTTCCTCAGTGCCTATGATGGGGTCCCCATAGTCGCTATCGCCGAAAAGTGCCCTAGGTCCAAGGTCGTATATTAGGGTGCCTGGGTCGTCATTCCTCATCCTCAATTCAGACAACACAACCTGCCTTTCCCTCTCTAGGTCCTCCCTGCTCACCCTTTTATTGCCGAACATTTTGCGAATTAGCCTGAGTAGGTTTCTTAATTCGCTCGGTATTACCTCGAACGTATACATGGTCAGCGTCCTCTCGGTATACGCATCCGAGACGCCTCCCAAGCCCTCTATCTCAAGGTCTATGTTTGGGTAGCTCCTATATATTATGTGCTCGGTTAAATGCGAGATCCCTCTTTTACCTGGGTCCTCGTATATTGAGCCAATACCAACACCCAGCGCAACGCCCACCGTTGGTAAGTCCCTCCTGTCTATGATTAGCCTAAGCCCGTTGTCTAGGGTTATGTATCGACTCATTACCGTATTTTTAAAGGCAGCTTTCCTTTAAAAGCAGAATCGTTAGCAAACCCTTTTGCCTATTTGTTCGTCCTGTGGCTTGTCTATTGTGACTATTGTTGGGTTTTTCTCATCGCATGTGGCGAGTATCATTCCCTGGCTCTCATAACCAAAAATCTTCCTGCTCTCCAGGTTGGCGACAACAACCACATACTTATTAACCAAGTCCTCTGGTTTATAGAATTCCGCAAGCCCTGTGATCACCTGCCTCCTCTCATCGCCAATATCTATTATGAGCCTGAGGAGTTTTCTTGAACCCTCAACCCTCTCTGCATGTATTACCTTGCCGACCTTGAGTACTACCTTTTCGAATTCCGCCCTGGTTATTGTTTCGGCGGAAGACACGGTAGTAATAAACAACTCTGCTTATTAAGTATTGTTATTGCACCAGTGCATCAAGTGCTAACAATGTAAATACTTATTAGTGAGTTATTAATTGAATAAATACGTGGTTAAGAGATACTTCCTTAGCAATAAGGATGTGAAGGAGTTGAGCAATGCCGTTGGTGAGCTGGGGGTCATATTTAGGAATGCCGATAAGGTTGAGGTTTATGAATTAAATGAGCAAACAACCATCTACATAGTAGATAATAAGCCGTTGGTTGCCAAATTATCAATAAAGGCAGACTCAGAGCAGAGGGAGTACGTGATACCACTACTCACGTACTTCTACCTAAGCCCCACGTATACACTTAATTACCCAACCATAACTGTGGATGACGGCGCAGTACCGCACATTGTAAATGGCGCTGACGTAATGAGGCCTGGGATTAAGGAGATCAATGGGGATTTTGGTGACGGTGATGTTGTCTTAATAAGGGATTTGAAGGGTAGGTACATAGCCATTGGGGTCTCGTTGATGAGCTCGGGCGAAATGAGGAACGCGACCAGGGGTAAGGTCGTGAGAGTCATACACCACCTTGGGGATAAACTGTGGAACCTATCTCAGGAATTACTTAAGTCCAAGTAACTCTAGGATCCTCAGGAACGCATCATCACTCCTCACTACTTTATACTCCCTAATACTAGCACGTATTTGCTCAGGGCGTACATGAATACCAAGCATTGATCGAACTCTCCCCTGAAATGGTCCTTTACTCATAATGAGTGCGTTAAGTAATTGGGAAACATTACTAGCCCTACTATTCATACTCGCACTCTCGAAATCTACTATGTAAACCCTACCCCGGGAGATAATAACGTGCTCCTGGGGTCTATTCAATTCATTATGGGCAAGCCCTATCGCATCAAGCCTGCGGCAGTGCCAGAGTAGGTCGCGAACAGCACCCCTCAACTCATTAGGGTCTGCATGCTCTACGTAATGTTGTAGAGAGACCCCACTTATTAACTCCATTACTATGGCATTGCCCATGTAACCAATTAGGCGTGGGCCAACGCCTACGGAGTTCGCGAGCCTTAAGTATCGGCCCTCGTTTATGAGACTAGGTCTCGGTGAATCAGGTCTCCTAACCTTACAGGCGTAGTATTCATTATTAATCCTACATTTAAATACGAAACTATTCTGACCCTTACCCAGCAATTTAACGCCCATGAACTCAACACCACCGTCACTAATTAACTCATCAACGCCCAACTGCCTTAGGTCATCGATAACGAGCCCTAGGTAGCCCTCTGGGCAATTGATGTATCGGCATATCCTGAGCAATGGTTCATAAACCTCATCCACCATCTTTAGTTGGGGTGAATTATTTTTAAGGTACTTAACCCTATAGTAATGTGTTGATGATGCCGACAGGCCTCTGACGGTCTTGATGAGGAATCCGGTGCTGATTTTTATTCCCCCTTAACCACTGGAATTATGATGCAGTTGGTGATATTCATTCCACGAACAGAGTCCTCACTCTCACTATTAAGGAATGCATTACCTATGTTCATTAAACGATTTAGTAAAGTGGCATTACCGCTACCTAAGGAGTTCTGCAGCATCGCTGTGGCTAACCCAGGAAATGCTGTTGAAATGCTTAGGGAGGTTGTTGGTGAGGCCTTCGTTAGGTTGTGGGGTTGGGTTCCCGGATTCTTTAGGGAGGCTATGGTTGAGTACCCATTTGCCGATTTTGATTGTTATTATGATATGGATAGGTTAAGGAGATCTATTGATACTAGTATTGAAATAGCGAGGTTGGTGCTCAGGTACAGGCTTGGCGCTAAGGTCGACCTCAACGATTGGTTAGCACTGTTTAGTTCTATTGAGGTGGTTAGGGTACCGGGTGATTACGTGGTTATTATTGATGATTACGCCGTGTTAAGGTTTCTCGAGAAGACCCACGGATTTAGAGATGTCGTGGCACTAGGACCTTTAGTACCAACACCAATTGAGTTGCTTGAACTGATTGCACTGGGTATCCTAGGCAGGGAGTATTTAATGGGTGTTATTGAGTATGTTGTGAGGTACGTGAGCGATTACATTGTGCCCAGTAGGGACTTAACGGAGGCATTGTCGAGGCTTGTTAGCGATAGGGATTATCTCTCGTTCATTCGCTCCATGAATCTTTGAGATTCCTTACTTATTAACTACCATTGGCGTTACCACTATTGCTGAGTATGGGCAGTTGTCCTGGCATGAGTAGCACCCTGAACATACGCTCTCATTTATTACGTAGGCCCTGCCCCTCAATTTACCTGTTAAGACCCCCTTTGGGCATATTGTCCAGCATATGCCGCAACCAACGCAGTTATCCAAAACCCTCACCCTTATTACCACCGTCACGCACTTAATGCGTGTTTTTGCCCTTAAATGGCTTTTTGTTGGCATAATGCTTTTAAGACACACCCGCATAATCCGGTCTTGGGGGTTTCTATTGCCACGTTACAACTCATCAAGGCGGGTGAGCAGAGACCTAGGGAGAAATGGAGGGACTTTATTGACTGGTTCAACTGGGTTATAATGGAGACTGGGCTTTATGATTATAGGTACCCCGTTAAGGGCGCCTATGTCTGGAGACCCTATGGCATGAAGGTTAGGAGACTCGTTGAATCATACATCAGGGCTGTGCACGACGAGACCGGCCACCAGGAAGTTCTCTTTCCAGTGTTCATACCCTATGAGTTCCTGGCGAAGGAGAGTGAACACATCAGGGGTTTTGAGAATGAGGTCTTCTGGGTCAGTAAGGGTGGTGTTGGTGAGGAGAGACTTGTGTTGAGACCAACTAGCGAAACCGCGATAATGCCCATGTTCAAGCTCTGGATTAAGGACCACACAGACCTGCCATTCAGGGTTTACCAAATCGTTAGTGTGTTTAGGGCCGAGACAAAGGCCACCAGGCCCATGATTAGGCTTAGGGAGATATCTATGTTTAAGGAGGCCCACACAGCCCATGCCAATAGGGAGGATGCGGAGAGGCAGGTTAGGGAGGCCGTGGAGATCTACAGGAAAATCTTCGACTACCTGGGCGTACCCTACCTAATAAGCCAAAGGCCTGAGTGGGATAAGTTCGCCGGTGCCGTGTACACCATAGCCTTTGACACAATAATGCCTGACGGCAAAACCATGCAGATAGGTACCGTTCATTACCTAGGCACGAACTTCGCCAAGGTCTTCGACGTTAAGTACCTAACACCAAGTGGCAATTGGGAGTACGTACACACGACGAGCTACGGGATTTCCGAGAGGGCTATAGCGGCTATGATAGCTGTGCACGGTGATGATAAGGGTTTGGTACTCCCACCAAACGTGGCTCCCATACAGGTCGTAATCGTGCCAATAATGTACAAGGGCACTGAGGAAGCAATACTCAGGGAATCCAGGTCAATCAAGGATGAACTTGTGAACGCTGGTTTTAGGGTTGAGATTGATGACAGGACGGATAGGACACCGGGTTGGAAGTACAATTATTGGGAAATGATGGGTGTTCCACTCAGGATAGAGATTGGTCCTAAGGATGTCGAGAATAGGCAGGTGGTTTTGGCTAGGAGGGATACATTGGAGAAGTACGTGGCACCAAGGAACGAGATTGCCGAGGCTGTTAGGCAGGTGCTGAATGAAATTAGTAATAACCTAAGAAATTCGGCGTGGTCATTCCTTAAATCCATGGTTGCCAGGGTAAGTTCGATTGATGAAGCCAAGGACAGGCTCAGTAGGGGTGGTGTTGTTGAGGTTCCGTGGAGTGGTGATAATGAGTGCGGTATGAAGATACAGCAGTTACTTGACGCCGATGCATTGGGTATACCATTGGATGAGGATGCTGGTAAGGATATCGGTGGATTTAGGGACCTAGCTTGCAATGATAAGCAAGCCAATTATTGGTTTAGGCTTGCAAGGCGTTATTGAATTGAAAGCAAAACCTTTAAGAGATGCTCATTGTTTTAATGCGTGATGAAATCTTCATTAATCATAGCAATCCTGGTTGCGGTACTTGTAATCGCAGGGGCAGCAGGGTATTTGGTATTAACAAACCAGAACAGCCCAACGGCAGCCCTCATAAACGCAAAGAGACTGCTGGGTAGGAATTTCACAGCAACATACCGAATCACAATCGCACCAACCGCCATAGCAATGAATGGCGGAATTCCAGGTATACCAATTAAGCTAACGTGGGTAAGCGGTTACATAACGATCTCCAGGACCCCATTAATGGATGCCACGGTGATAAACGGAACATTATCACTCACGCATTACGGGTTAGGTTCCAGCTTCAATGCAGCATTTTGGAAGTTTAATAATGAACTTTGCTTTGCCGTGGAGTTTGGGTTTATGGGTGTTCAGGCAATTACGCATTGTATACCTTATGTTAATATTACGAGTAATTACGTGGCAATACTTAATGAAAGTAGGTACATAGGTGCCGGTGTTTGGGATGGCAGGACTACGTACTGCTTCTCCGCATTGATAACCACAACCCCAATAAACAATCAGTACGGTGGTTTCGAAGAACCAATTGTGGTGAATGTTACCAAGTTGTGCCTACTAAGCAATGGAGTACCTGCGAACGCAACGATATACACATACCCAGCCCAGCAACAACCCCTTGGTAGTTTCATGATCAACGTGAACCTAACACTCATTAATTACTCATTCACATTCAACCAGGAGGAGTTTACCCAAATTACCAGAGGGCTCATTCCTGGTTAAACTTATTGCTTATTGTCCTCAGTATCTTCGTGGTGCTACATAGTGGGCAGTCGAGGTAATCGTTAAATCTGATCACCTGCACGTTATCCAAACCCCTCTTCCTCAATTCATTTCTTATCGCATCATCATTGAATGGTTGATTGGGCCCAAGAAGTATTATGTTCGGCCTCTCCTCCTCAACAACCCTGAACATATCATCCTCATAACCAAGCCTAGCCCTATGCACATAAACTATGTTACTCAAAACCTCAAGTCTCTGGTTCTCAGGTATTATAACGTCCCTACCCTTAATCCTCCTAACCGTGGAATCCCTAGCCACAACCGCAACGACACGACCAAGGGACCAGGCATGCCTTAGGTATGCTATATGCCCTGGGTGGATTATTTCGAATGTACCTGCCACGAAGACCTTATTGCCCGCCCTTTGCAATAACTCATCAGACCTACTCCACCTGAAATTGACCATACCAAGGAGTCTCAATGCATCGAGTAGACCCTCTGCGTATGCTATTGTTGCCAGTGCTGTGAATGTATCCCCCCTCGATAGATAATACATTGAATCCTTGAGGTATGCTTTGGCGATATCAATAACCTCGCTTTTAATGCCCTCCCTCTCTATCTGCTCGATAGCAGCGGCGACATTCCTTATGTACGCCTCAACCCTATTCTCTGGGCTTGTCGTCTCCATGATTCACGATCTCCTTATTGCTAGCCATTAATAAACCCTTCAGTGACTAAGGAGGTGATAATTTTACCTGAGTTGGTATTTAAATGTGTTATTTTACTCCCTGAGTATTTCGAGGGATATGAAGGTCTTGGTATCCTCGACGCCCTCCATCATACTTAATACCCTAAGTATGTCATTGACGTTGACCTCCCTCGTTATCAATATTAAGTCATAATCACCAGAGACTCTGTATGCCTTCTCAACAGGGAGCTCCTTAATCTTCTCATAAATAATACTTCTATACCTCGGTTGAACCTTCACCAAAATAACAGCCTCATTAGAGCTCATTCGCAGAACCCTAAGCGCTTTATCAGTAACATCGACAAACTCACGCCCAGTCCTTATCAATCCAAAGTCCTTAAGCTTCTTAAGGTGAACGCTTAATGCCTGCCTGGTCATGCCTAGTTCCCTAGCCAGTTCATCCTGGTCTGCATATACAGTGTACACCTTAAGTGGCATAGCCTTTTTAAGCAGGTATTGAAGAACCTGGAGTTGTCTCTCGGTTAGTTGTCTCTCGATTTCCGCTGGGGTTACCTCCCCACTTGGTGATGTCACTGAAGCCATAGTAATCTACCAAAATGGGTAACTGGCACTAGTATAAAAAGGTTATTCCTAAATATTATATGTGGACCATCAAATAACCTAACGTAAAAAATAAAGCCCAATTAAAATGTATGATCAGTAATTATTTAATTAGGTTATACATAATGCATGGCTTCATGAATACTAAAAACAATTCATACTCTAAGTAGAGAGGTGTAAGTTCAGGTTTGATCATTAATTCAAAACCAGGGGACAAACGGGAATAGTATAACCCTAATGGTCAATAACGCTGATACTACAATTAAAGCGACGATTGTAGATGCATCAAATAACCTAATTGATGACCTAAGGATTGCCGTATCAAGCCTCCTTACCCCTCCATTAATCCTATACCTACCAATCTTCTCAAGTGTTGCATTAAGCGCCCCAGCGAAGGATGACATAGGCCACCCAGAATTAACGCTCTGCACCTTACCATGATCACGAAGTGCCACCTTAAAACTGCCCCTCCAATCAAGGCCCGTGAGCGCTGCTGCCATGGTTATAATGGGAGTAGATAGTCTAGCTGGTATGTAGTTCATTAATGTATCAATCATGGCCGAGAACCACCCAACATCTTCATAGGGCCACCCTTTATAACCAACCATTGAATCCATGGTATTAGACAATCTCTGTAGCAATGCGCCCGGTAGGCCAAGCAATGCGTAGTAAAATAATGGTGAGAGGAATCCGTCAACGAATGATTCAGCCATGCTCTCTATCACCGCGGATATCAAGTGCTCTCTATCTAACTCCCAAACATTTCTCCTAACAATCTCCTGGGTTAAAGCCCTGGCCCCCTCAAGGTCTCCAAGTTCGATTTTCCTAAGTATCCTCTTTGCATAATCCCTCATTAGTCTGTACGAGAATGTAAGCTTCAGCACGTATGAATAGGCAATGATGCCTACAACAATATTTACCATGAATAATCCCCAGGGAATTAAATAGTAAATAACCAAGAGTGGTATGACGGATATTACCCAGAGTAATACACCGAAACCCCTACCGCCTGGTCTAAATAATCTACTCGATATTTTACCGCAGACAACCACGGGATGAATCATTAATAGGGGTCCTCTAGGTTCGCCAACAACTACGTCAATGAGAACCGCCAAGACCATCGCCGCAAGGTAATACTCGAGAACTGCAAGCCACATAAAAATCAACATCGCAGGCATTTGGTATTGCTTATCAACCACCCCAATGATTTCATGAAATAGTTAATGAAGCTCTCAAGCTCAAATAATGGTCTCTCCACGTACGTACTTGGACACAGACTCTTCGTAACGTCCAGCACCCTCTTGTAAATAACGCCATTGGTGAATAGGATGGGTATTACCTTATCAGGGCAGTACCTCCCCAGTAATTCCGCTAGCCCTGGCTTTATTGCTAAAAAGGCGGTATTACCCAGGTCCAGGTTGCCTATTTCCCTAATAAATCTTGGATCGTCATCGCCATGAAACACGTAAAGCCCAGGGCCGAGGCTTATGAGGAATTCCCTAATGCCCGGCCAATCAAGTAGGGGTGGTGATGCATAGCCGATTATAGATACGGCCTTATCGTAATCACTGCCATAACCGACAAATAGGGGTATATAGATGTCACCGATTACCTCGTTAACCAAAGGTTTCGCGTGGGATACGAAGGCATAGGATACGTTGATCCTCCCAGCGAAGCTCCTCACATCATTAATGTAATCAGGATCCCCCGAGCCGTGAAGCACAATCACTACCTTCATGAATCATCGCCACATATCGAGATCACCCCATTAATTAAAACAGCATGAATAATCCCTTCCTCACTAGAATGCTCGATCCAAATAGGGGCATGGTTCGGGTCTGCCATAGTTAAATGGGAATCCTAAATCAGCATTTATAAGTGGTTTCCCATTAATTTATGTGCCTAGGACTTAGATGGCGTCTTCGGTTTGTATTAATTTGATGGCTTTATCAAGGGGCTCAATACATATAAATGGTTTCGTTGGTACGTATAATCGTGAAGAGCAGGGTCGTATCATTGCTCCTCTATTACCCTGCAGTATTAATGATAGTGGCTGTGGGCATCATAATGGCCACGGTACTACCCAGCTATTACGCCCTGATCCCAGAGTTAGTACTTTCATTAGCTTTCGTGTATTTATTGGCGAGGTTACGCCGTGGGTTAGGTATAGGTTATTTATACGTAGTAGTGATTCTCATCATAGTGCTGATAAGCTTTGCATCAGTATTCATAATAAGGCCGGAAACCATACTCAACAAAGCTCTTACGGAAATGAGACAGAATGTGATTAAGGGATTTACATACATCATCGTTTACCTATTTGCATCATTACTACCAGATAGTGCCACCGACCTGGTTGGGACGTTACCCATATTCATACTAGTCACCGCAGTTGCCATACTCGAGTTTAGGCTCAGGTATTACTTATTGGCTGGCGTGGTCACGGGCATACTCGGCATTGGCGTATCCAC
>Ga0326758_100144_pt1 | contig 21957 bp, 25 predicted proteins | sample GCRJH_S_FD_207221 | JGI IMG/M metagenome (GOLD analysis project Ga0326758, IMG submission 207221) | Hot spring sediment microbial communities from Geyser Creek Basin, Yellowstone National Park, WY, United States - GCR.JH_S | ecosystem: Environmental > Aquatic > Thermal springs > Near-boiling... | reverse complement strand
CGCGATGGCCGGGGACGGCGTCAACGATGCCGCAGCGCTGGCCCAGGCCGATTTGGGGATCGCTATGGGATCCGGGACGGACGTGGCGATCGAAGCTGCGGACCTGACCGTGATGGGAAACGACCTCGCCCAGGTGGCGCAGGCCATTGAGCTGTCGCGGAAGACCCTGGCCACCATCAAGACCAACCTTTTCTGGGCGTTCTTCTACAACGCCGTGGGCATTCCGGTGGCCGCCCTGGGACTGCTCAACCCCATGATTGCCGGCGCCGCCATGGCTGCCAGCTCTGTCCTGGTGGTGGCCAACTCGCTGCGGCTGCGCAGCTTCGGCAAGTAGCCCCCGCCTGGTACGAGCGAGGGCTCAGGCCGCCCCGTACCGCACCGCGGCCCGGGCCCTGGCCTTGGCCGCCTCGGTCTCGCGGTCCTTGGGCGGGGCCTGCGAGACAAGGGCCTCCAGGAGGTGCTGGGTGACGTGGGCGATCTCGTGGACGGCCTCGTCAAAGGCCTCCTGGTTGGCCTTGGATGGCTTGGTGCTGCCGCTGATCTTGCGGACGTACTGCAGCGCCGCCGCGTGCACTTCCTCAGAGGTGGCATGCGGCTCGAAGTTGTGGAGGGTTCGGATATTCCGGCACATAACGTCATGCTAGGCTCATCCAACGCCTGGGATCGACCCCTTTTTTTGGCCTTTCCCGGCAGTGCATGGGGAGTCCGGCATGGGCAGGGCTGCCCATCGACACTGTTTGGGGGCCGGGATAGGTTTTAGGCAATGGATCTTCCGGATGAGCCGGGGGGCCGCTGGGGATGCCGATCTGGTTCGGATCCACGATTCAACAAGGAGAAACTGATGGCTATTTGGGGTGCAGACGTTGAGCAGCTTCGCCAGCTCGGCAGCAAGCTTCAGGCAGGGGCGTCCGAGATCGAGACGCAGAAATCCACTCTCACCAAGGTTCTGAGCAGCACCAACTGGGAAGGCCCGGACGCAACCAAGTTCCGCAATGAATGGTCCGGTACCCACACCGCGATGCTGACCAAGGTTGCCGAGGCACTGAAGGAAGCCGGCTCACAGGCCAAGCGCAACGCCGAAGAGCAGAGCCAGGCCTCCCACTAGGAGCTACCGCCAGCTTAACGGGGCAGGGACACCGGTTGGTGTCCCTGCCTCTTTTTGTTCTCAAGGCATGGCCGTGTACGGCATGCGGGCGGATATGCCTAGGGGACGGGCTCGACGTCGTTGGCATGTTCCAGGGGTGACACCGGCATCCTGGCGCCATGTCCGGAGGGCGTGGCCGCGGCGGCGCGGAGTTCGTCGAGCCGTACCAGGATGACGCCGCCCACTATGAGGACACCTCCCAGGAGCTGGATGGCTCCGGGAAGTTCGCCGAGCAGCAGCCACGCCCACACCACGGCGAAGAGGACCTCGGTGAGGGACACGAAGGATGCGACCTTTGAGCCGAGGGACCGGGCCGCCATTACGCCGGAAACGTATGCCAGCACGGTGGCAAGCACCACCAGCCCGGCGAGCGGGACCCACCAGGGCGTGGTCCATGGCCCCAGGGTGGTGTCCGTGGCGCTGAATGACATGGGCAGGAGGCCGGTGGCGGCGGCGAGCCACATGACGGCAGCGCCCACCAAAAGGCCGCCCGAGGCCAGCACGAGGGGCGGCAGGGTGTCGTTTTCCCTGGCCGTGATGAAGAAATAGATGGCGAGGCAGACGGCGGCCGCGATCCCCCACAGGACACCCACAAAGTCCACTTTGACGGCACCTGTGAGGTCCAGGACCAGCACCAGTCCGGCCAGCGACAGCAGCGTTCCGCCGGCGGTCAACACCCGGGGGCGGCGGCGGCTGGCAGCCCAGAGCCACAGGACGATGATCACAGGGGCCAGGTACTCCAGCAGGAGGGCCACGCCTACGGAGAGCCGGGCCACGGCATTGAAGTAGAACAACTGGCAGGCGGCCACACCGATAAGCCCGAACAGCACGATGGTCAGCCAGTTCTCCCACAGCTGGTGCCAGCGCCCCCGGAGTGCGGCCACTGCGGGCACTGCAAGGATCAGGGCCGCGCCGGTCAGGCGGGCCGTCACGGCAGCACCCGGGGACCACCCGGTTTCCAGCAGCGACTTGGCGAAGGATCCGGACAGGCCAAAGACGGCAGAGGAGAAGAGCGCGATGCCAAGGCCGGACGCCATGAAGCTGCTTCGCCGGGCAGTCAGCTCCGGGTCGGGGATGTTGTTGGTGGCGGCAGGCACCGTTGCCTCCTGTCAGGAGTAAAGTGGGGTATTGGTCATGACACTACGCTTCGGCGCTGTAAGGAGTCAACATGGTTTTCGCCCCTGACACGGAAGTGGCATTGCGGACGGTGGTGAACCTGATCAATACAGCCGCAAACGGCAGGGAAGGGCTGGCATCCATCGCGGACCTGGACAGCTTCCTGGCGGCTGAGGACTTCTCGGGGGCCCGGACTCGGGACGCCGAGGAATTGGAAAGCGTGCTGGAACTGCGCGGCCAACTGGCGGCGGTGTGGACGGCGGATGAGGATGGTGCCGTGGAGACGGTCAACCGGCTGCTGCGTGATGCCAACGCGCTGCCGCAACTGACCAAGCACGATGGATGGGACTGGCATCTGCATGCCACCGCCCCCGAGGCTCCACTGGCGGAACGGATGAGCACAGAAGCGGCCATGGCCCTGGCCGACGTGATCCGGGGCAAGGAAATGGACCGGCTCCGCATCTGCGAATCGGATGACTGCGACGCCGCCGTGCTGGACCTGAGCCGCAACCGGTCCAAGCGATACTGCGACACGGGCAACTGCGCCAACCGGGCGCATGTGGCCGCCTACCGGGCCAGGCAGGCAGCTGCGGGATAGCAGTCCCGGCCGGCTCCTGGAGCTAGCTGCGGGGCGTGCCGTCCGTGCCGTCGCCCGGCGTGGGGGGCTTCTGGCTTCCAGGGGCACCAAACCCGTGGCTGGGGCCACCGTGCGGTGAGCCGTTGGGCGCCGAACTCAGGTTAACGCCCGACCCCTTGCCCAGATGCTCGGCATTCTCCTTGTAGCTCATGGAGAGCATCGCGGCAATCACCAGTGTGACGATGAAGGCGATGCCGGCAGCCGTGAAGGCGAGGTCGAAGCGGGGGGCGCGGGCACTCCCGCCCGATGCAAAAATCAGGACTGCAACGAAGGCTACGACGGCCCAGAAGGCCGAGAACATCAGCGGACCCTTCACCGAGGTCCGCAGCTTGCGCGGTTTTCCTTGATGCTGGTCAGCCACGGTGGTTCCTCCCTGCAGGCGGCGGATGCCGGCCTGGTGTACGAGTTGCAGTGTTGCGCCTGTTTTTTCTACAGAAAGTAGAAGGTCGCTCCCCTAGTTTACGGCTTTCCGGCGCCGGTTCGGGCATCGTGCCGGAGCGTCAGTCCCGAAAGCACCCAGAGGACGCCGGAAACAATGGCTCCCCCGCCCGCGACCCCGAGCAGGGCGTGGGCGCCAAGGTTGATGAAGAAGGGCAGCATTACTGCCGTGCCAAGGCCAATAATCCCGGAGGCAATCCAGTCCCGGGCCAGGACATGCCGGCCCCTGTGCCGCAGGCCGCATGCGAGCTCGATCACCCCGGCCACCCCAAGGCCCAGGGCCGCGATCACACCGAACAACAGGTCGCTGTGCAGGAGGAGCAGCGCGAATCCGGCTCCTGCCAGGGTAGCGCCGGCGGCGGACAGCAGTTTGCCCGGCACCGATTTCTGGCCCAGACCGGCTGCGGGGATGGTGCGGAGGAGCAGAACGCCAACAGCCAGGAGGTACAAACCACCTGCCCAGCCCATGACCTCCACCGACGGGGAGGTCCAGAAGACCGTTACGGCACCAAAGACCAGGGCCGCCGCCGAACGCAGCAGGACCGGTTTCCAGAGGTCGGGGTGGGGGGCGGTTCCGGGAGCAGTGCCCGCAGGGGTGGATGGTTGTGTCACCGGTCCAGTTTAGTGGGGGCTTCCGGCAGATCTAACCGGCCAGCCATTCCACGCCGCCGGCCGGCGGTCAGGTTGAACGGTCAGGCCGAACCAAGCACCATCCAGCGGTCGGACCGGGCCCGCAGGCCCAGCGTCACGGCGCGTGCCGCCATATAGCCCAGCCCAAAGGCCACCCAGAGCCATCCCAGTCCCGGGGCTCCGGCGGCACCGGACAGGGCAACCCAGGCCAGCAGCGGAGCGTAGGCGCCCAGGTTCACCAGTCCGGCCAGGGCAAGGTAGCGGGCGTCTCCCGCGCCGATCAGCACCCCGTCCAGCACAAAGACATACCCCGCAATCGGCTGCCCGGCAGCCAGCACCCAGAGGCCAACGGTAAGTACCGACTGGACCTGCGGGTCCGGGGTAAACAATGGGCCCACCCACGGGGCCACTGCCGCCAGCAGCAGGCCCGTCAGCACACCGAATCCCGAACCCCAGCGGATCATGGTGCCGGTCAGGAGCCTGGCCTTTGCAGCGTTGGAGGCGCCAAGCTCCTTCCCGATCAGCGCCTGGGCAGCAATGGCCAGGGCGTCCAGGGCGAACGCCAGGAAGGAAAAGATGGTCATGGCCAACTGGTGGGCCGCCAGATTGACCTCCCCCTGCGCCGTGGCCACCAGGACCGTGGCAAGGATTGCTGCCCGGAGGCTGAGCGTGCGCAGCATCAGCCAGGACCCCACGTGCGTCATGCTGCGGATGCCCCGCCAACTGGGGAGGAGGCTCACCCCGTGGCGAACCGCGTTCCTGCGGACCATCACCAGATAAACAGCCGCCATAGCCCATTGGGCAATGCTGGTGCCCATGGCTGAGCCCACCACGGACAGGCCAAGTCCGTAAACGAGCCACAGGTTCAGCACGACATTCACGCCGAAGCCGGCCGTGGCCACGACCAGCGGGGTCCTGGTGTCCTGCAAGCCGCGGAGCACCCCCGTACCGGCAAAGATCAGCAGCATGGCCACCAGACCGGGCATGGACCAGCGGAAGTAGTCGACGGCGAAAGCGCTGACGCCGCCCTCCGCGCCCAACAGGCCGATGAGTGGCCCGGCAGCAGCAAACCCGGCCACCGCCAGGAGTACGCCAAGGATCAATGCCAGCCAGACGCCGTCGCGCCCTGCCGCAAGGGCCTTGTCCAGCTGGCCGTCGCCAATGGCGCGGGCCACTGCCGGAGTGGTGGAGTAGGCGAGAAAGACCATGAGTCCGACGGCGGTCTGCAGCACGGCAGACGCAAGCCCTACCCCGGCGAGCTGGGCCACGCCGAGATGCCCCACGATGGCGGAGTCGGCCAGCAGGAAGAGGGGCTCAGCCACCAGTGCCCCGAAGGCCGGGACGGCAAGCCGGAGGATTTCCCGGGCAGGGCCGCGGGTGCCGGCCGTGGATGCGGGAGCAGGTTGTTGGGGCACGGAGCCAGCTTAACCTCGCCTCCGGGCAGGAGCCGCCAGGGATGACAAAGACCACATTCCACCGGCATTTGTTGACAGTTCAACCAATCGTCCGGGAGAGTGAATGGCATGAACCATTCACGACTGACCACAACCGCCCTTACCGCCCTGCGCATCGTGCTCGGGTTCCTGTTCGCAGCCCACGGATGGCAGAAGTTCAATGAATGGACCATCGCCGGCACGCAGGCCTCCTTCGCCAAGATGGGCGTTCCGGCCGCCGACGTCATGGCGCCCGCAGTCGCCGTCCTGGAACTCGCAGGGGGTGTGGCCCTGATCCTGGGCATCCTCACCCGCATCGTGGCGGCCCTGCTGGCCCTGGACATGCTCGGCGCACTCTTCCTGGTGCACGCCGGCGCGGGCGTCTTCGCCGCGAACGGCGGCTATGAACTCGTCCTGCTCCTGGCCGCCGCTGCGTTCGCACTGGCACTCACCGGAGCGGGCCGGCTGTCCCTGGACCGCGCCCTCTTCGGGCGCAGCAGCTCCCCCCTCTCCGCATTGGCATAGGAGCCCGCACCCTTATTCCCCGACGGCGGCCCGCCACCCAGTCCTGTCTGCACTGGTGTGGCCGGCCGCCGTCGGCCTTTGTGTCTTTGGCCCACGCAGCGCAACCGGCCGGTAACCGGGGCCCTCAGTAAGATCGCAGCATGACTGAGACCGGCCGCCGCAACTCCGTGACCCTCCGCTTCCTTGCCGCTCCCACTGATGTGGGGCACAGCGGGTCCGTTGATGCCGGGACGGTGCTGGAATGGGTGGACAAGGCGGCATACGCGGCAGCGGTGGGGTGGGCCAAGTCCTACTGCGTCACCGCCTACGTGGGAAACATCCACTTCGCCGATCCGGTCAACAGCGGGGACATGGTGGAAGTGGAAGCGACCATTGTCTACACCGGCAGGTCCTCCATGCACATCCGCACCGTGGTCTCCTCCGGAGATCCGAAAGGCGGGCCTGCCACCATGCGCAGCCAGTGCATGGTGATCTTCGTGGCGGTGGGAGAGGACGGCAAGCCCACCCCGGTGCAGCAGTTCGAGCCTGCCACTGCCACTGAAATTGAGCAGCGGGACCACGCCCTGGCCCGCATCAAGGTCCGGGAGCAGATTGTCGAAGCTATGAACGGGCAGGAATATACCGACGCCGGCACGGCTGAACGCGTGACGTTGCGGTTCATGGCCGCCCCCACCGACGTGAACTGGGGTGGGAAGGTCCATGGCGGCATCGTGATGAAGTGGATCGATGAGGCCGCCTACGTCTGCGCCTCACGCTATTGCGGCAGGGATACCGTTGCGGTGTTTTCGGGCGGCGTGCGCTTCTACCGGCCGCTCCTGATCGGCCACGTGGTGGAGGTGGAGGCACGGTTGGTATACACCGGAACCAAGGGCATGCACATCGCCGTCCATGTCCGCTCCGGGGACCCCAAAAGCCGTGAAATGAACCTCACCACCTATTGCCTGACAGTTATGGTGGCCCGCGACGACGAGGGCAACTCCGTGCCCGTCCCCGCCTGGGTGCCGGTCAGCGAGGAGGACAAACGCCTCCACGCCCATGCCCGCGAACTCCTGGAAATCAGGGGTACGGCGCCCGGGAACCGGCTGCCGAACCACCTGCTGGCCGCGGCGGCACAGGCCGGCGCGTCACCAGCCCACGGGACGGGCTCCTAGAAACCTCCACCGCCGGCGTCGCCCGCCATGTTGGCGAAGCGGGAGTAATGGCCCTGGAAGGCCACCACGATGTCCTTGGTGGGGCCGTTACGGTGCTTGGCCACCAGGATGTCCGCTTCCCCGGCGCGCGGCGATTCCTTGTCGTACACATCTTCACGGTGCAGCAGGATCACCATGTCGGCGTCCTGCTCGATGGATCCCGATTCACGCAGGTCCGACACCATGGGCCGCTTGTCCTGCCGCTGTTCGGATCCACGGTTCAGCTGGGACAGGGCGATCACGGGGACCTGGAGCTCCTTGGCCAGGAGCTTCAGCGCACGCGAGAACTCGGAAACTTCCTGCTGGCGGGACTCCACCTTCTTGCCGGAGCTCATGAGCTGAAGGTAGTCGAGAATGACCAGCTTGAGGTCGTGCTGCTGCTTCAGGCGCCGGCACTTGGCCCGGATTTCCATCAGGGACATATTGGGGCTGTCATCGATGAACAGCGGGGCATCATTCATCCGGCCCATGGTGGTGGCGATCTTTGACCACTGCTCGTCCTTGATGGTGCCCTTGCGCAGGTCCTGCAGGCCGATGGTGGCTTCGGCGGAGAGCAGGCGCATGGCGATCTCGTTCCGGCCCATTTCGAGCGAGAACATGACGGTTGAGAGGTTGTTCTTGATGGCGGCGGAGCGGGCGAAGTCCAGGGCGAAAGTCGATTTGCCCACTGCGGGACGCGCGGCGATAACGATCATCTGGCCGGGGTGCAGCCCGTGGGTCAGTTCGTCGAGCTCGTAGAAGCCGGTGGGCACGCCCGTCATACCCTCGCCGCGGTGGCCGGATGCCTCAATTTCGTCCACTGTGGACTCCATGACGTCCTTCAGCACCACATAGTCCTCGGCCGTGCGGCGTTCCGCTACGGCGTAAACCTCCGCCTGCGCCTGGTTGACCAGGTCCTCCACCTCGCCGTCCGAGCCGTAACCCAGCTGGACGATCTTGGTTCCGGCGTTTACCAGGCGGCGGAGAACTGCCCGTTCGGCCACAATCTCGGCGTAGTATCCCGCATTGGCGGCAGTGGGAACGGTCTGGATCAGCTCGTGCAGGTACGCAGGACCACCGATCCTGTTTATCTCGGCACGCTTGGTCAGCTCATCGGAGACAGTAACGGCGTCGGCGGGCTCACCGCGGCCGTAGAGGTCGATAATCGCCTCGTAAATGGTCTCGTGCGCAGGGCGGTAGAAATCCTGGCCGCGGAGGATCTCGACCACATCCGCAATGGCGTCCTTTGACAGCATCATCCCGCCAAGGACCGATTGTTCGGCAGCAATGTCCTGGGGCGGCTTCCGGCTGGAATCCGTTCCACGGGTGGCCTCGTCAGGGTCCAGGTGCGCGATTGACAAAGCTGCCGTCCTCCATTTGTACCGGGCCTTGGCCCAGTGGTTTATCCTGCCCGTGGCCTTCCGGAAACCGGACCCGCCACGTGCCCAGTTCTACCTCCAGGCCCTGACAATCAGGCTGCTGAAGGCGTTCAGACCGTGGCCGGCTTGGAGTTATCCCCACTATCCACAGCTTTTCCACAACTGCAGGTCCGTGGCATCGCTGCGGGTCCAAAACGGGGGCCTACAGGCGCCTTTATGGACGCCGAAGAACAGGTACCCCGCAACGCTAGCGGCAGGCGCGCCAGCCGCAAAGCCAGCAAGCTGCAGAGCCTGTGGATAACCTGTGCAGTACCGTGCATACCTTGTGCACAGCCTGTGGGGAACCCTGTGGATACAAAGTTTTTTTACTCGCCCATCCGGCTTTGACCTGCGGAAACGTTAGATCTGACATGTGGAGTAAATATTTCTTTTCGGGAATTTCATCCACAGGCCAGTGGGGAGATCACCGGGGGAACGGGGACAGCGGAGGGCTAACGAACGCAATTCCGTCAAAGGTGGCGCTCCTCATATTCCGTCCGGGGAGTTTGATCGGCTCCGGGCAGTGGTGTATGCAGGAGGTCGAATATTGCTGTGGATAACCCCGCCCTGGATTAAGCTCTAGATATGGGCGATCCTCGGGTGCCGCTGCCCGCAGCACTGCGCGAAGTGCCCTGCCGTGGTGTCCGGCCGCGCGGATGGACACCACAACAACCGCATCTGGCAAGGGCCAGGAAGTACAAAGAACGGCTCGTGAAATGGAATCCCTTGTGGTCCCCGTCCTGATCCTGCTCGCTGTGGTTGCGGGGGTCATCCTGGCCTATCGCGCCGCCCGGAAGCGCAAGGCGGAACGTGGGGCCACCCAGTCCCTGCCTGCCGCCACTCCGCAGGAGCTTGCCCGGGCAGCGGCGGAGAGGCTGTCCGAGGACGAACACCGCCGGCTCTATGCCCTGATTGCGCAGGGCCAGGCCATGGCTGCCGTCAAGCTCTACTACGAGATCACCGGGGAGGGGCTGCGTGCCTCACGGGACGCCGTAGGAGCCTTGGCAGCGCATCCCCAGCCGTACCGGAGCCCGGAGCCGGCGCAGCCGCCTGAGGAGGCGGAGGACGAGCCGCAGCGCTTCCCGTACCGGTACCGGGCCATTGCCAGCAAGGGCGATGTCACCCGGGAAGTAAGCAGCAACATGCTCAACGATGAGATTTACGGCAGGATCCGGACGTTGGCGCGCAGCGGCGACACCGAGGCGGCGGTGAATGCCCTGACACGGCACTCGGACATCTCACCGAAGCAGGCCCGCGAGTTCATCGAGCTGTTGGACGACTAGCGGGACCCGGAAATGCCCGCCAGCAGTTGCTCAAACGGGAGCGACTCCAGCGGGGCGGCTTTCCGGCCGGGCTGCGGGCCCTCCAGCAGGCGCGTGAACTCGCCCGCCGCGCGCTCAATCCGGTTGGCCAATGACTGGCCGCCCTCATCCGCCGTCCCCCAGTCCTGCGGGCCGGCAAACACACCCGTCGGGGTGATGCGCGTGCGAAGGTAGCTGAAGAGCGGCCGCAGCGCGTAGTCCAGGACCATCTGGTGCCGGTCGGTTCCGCCGGTGGCGCCGGGCAGGACAGCCTTGCCGTCCAGGGACTTCGGGTCCAGCACATCGATGAAGGACTTGAACAGGCCGCTGTAGGAAGCGCTGAAGACGGGGGTTACGGCAATGATGCCATCGGATGCCTCCACGCCGGCAATGACATCCGCCAGGCGTGGTGGGGCATATCCGGTGACGAAGTTGTTGGCGATGTCCACGGCGAGGTCCCGGAGTTCGACGACGTCAACGGCCACGTCGTAGCCGGCCGTCCGGAGCTGCCGTTCCGCAGCTGCGGAGAGCTGGTCGGCCAGCAGGCGGCTGGATGAGGGTACGCCCAGTCCTGCGGAAAGGACGGTGATGCGGCGGGTTTCCATGGCGTTCTCCTGGTTCTCGTTCTCACAGCATACATGCATATGCATCTACACCTCTGAACTGCCGGTGGCAGGGAACTATTCCCGGACACCAACTCCAGGCCACTGGATTAGAGCAGGACACTCCCCCGGATGCACGTGGTGGAATCACCACCCACCCAGATATCCCCGCCCTCAGCGCTGACATGGATGCGCCCCGACCGGCCGAGGACGGTCCCCTGCGAGGCTACGTATTCCTCCGGTGCCCTGCCGCTTCCAATGAGCCACTGGGCGGCACCGGCGTTGAAGCTGCCGGTGACCGGATCTTCCGCCATGGCATCACCGGGGAGGAAGGTGCGGACCTCGAAGTCGGCACCGGCGCCGGGCTCGTGGGGCCCGATGACGCCGATCTTCAGGTCACCCATCGCCGCCCGGTCCGGCTCAAGAGCCAGCACCTGCGCCGCTGACTCCAGCAGGACACCGATCCATTCGGGGCCATTGACCAGCCATGACGCGTCGAGAATGCCGGAAGCGGGCAGCCGCAGCGCATCGGCCAGCTGCCGGCGCACGGCTGCATCCACCGGGCCGGAACGTGTCAGCGGTGGTGCCGCGAAAGCCAGCCTCCCGCCGTCGCGCTTTATCCGGACCAGCCCAGCGGCGCACTCCTGCACCAGGTAGCCGTCTGACTGGGGTACTCCCCCGGCCTGCAGCCAGGCGTGCGCCGATCCCAGCGTGGGATGGCCTGCGAATGGGAACTCCTCGGTACCGGTGAAGATCCGGACCCGGTAATCCGCGAGGGAATTCTCCGGGGGCAGGAGAAAAGTAGTCTCCGAAAGGTTGGTCCAGTTGGCGAAGTGCTGCATTGTTGCCGTATCCAGCCCTTGGGCATCAAGCACGACGGCGAGCGGGTTGCCGCGGTAGGCCTGGCCGGCGAAAACATCTACTTGGTGGAAGGGGCGGCTGCGCGGTATCGGTTTCACCGGAGCAGGCTACCACCGGACAACGAAAGACCCCCGCCGCCGGAACCGGCAACGGGGGTCTTCTGATGCAGTTGAGGACTACTTTCCTGCAACCACGTCGAGTTCGATCACAGCAGCAACGTCAGCGTGAAGGCGGACGTTGGCCTGGTAGGAACCAACCGACTTGATGTGGGCGGGCAGTTCAACCTTGCGCTTGTCGATCTTGCCGAGGCCGGCGGCCTCAACAGCGTCAGCAACGTCGCCCTGCTTGACGGTGCCGAACAGGCGGCCGGACTCGCCGGCCTTGACGACCAGCTTGACCGGCTTTGCGGACAGTGCAGCGGCCTGCTTCTGAGCATCTTCCAGGGAAGCGTGCTCGCGGGCGGCGCGGGCAGCCTTGATGGACTCAACCTGCTTCTCGCCACCCTTCGACCAGGTCAGGGCGAAGTTGCGGGGCAGCAGGTAGTTACGTGCGTAACCATCCTTGACCTCGACAACGTCGCCAGCAGCACCGAGACCGGTGACTTCGTGGGTCAGAATGAGCTTTGCCATGTTAGTTAATCCCTTCCTTAGCCGCGGCCAGCGCCGGAGTAAGGCAGCAGAGCAACTTCGCGGGCGTTCTTGATTGCCTGTGCGATCTTGCGCTGTTCCTGCACCGTGACGCCAGTGACGCGACGGGCGCGGATCTTTCCGCGGTCGGAGATGAACTTGCGCAGCAATGCTACGTCCTTGTAGTCGATGACAGTGATGTCAGCGGCCTTCAAGGGGTTGGACTTTGGTTTGGGCTTACGGAGTTCAGCCTTAGCCATCGTGGAGCTCCTATTCTAGGGAGCCCGTGGATATTGATCCACGGGATGGTGGTGGCCCGACGGCGACAGTACCTTGGGTGCCTTTTGGCACCCGGCAGCCCCGCGCCGGGCCGTTGTTTGGGTTTAGAAGGGAGGTTCGGAATCGGGGCCGTTGCCCCAGCCACCTGCGTTGGAGACTCCGGGCGTAGCCCAGGGATCGTCCTGTGCAGCCTGCTGGTTGCCGCCACCCCATCCTCCGCCGGCGTTGCCGCCCTGGTTTCCACCAGAGTTGCCGCCGCCGAAGCCACCGCCGCTGTTGCCTCCGCCGAAGCCGCCCCCACCCTGTCCGCCGGAGCGCTGGGTGCGGTTGACCTTGGCGTTGGCGTAGCGCAGGCTGGGGCCGATTTCGTCGACCTCAAGCTCGATAACGGTGCGCTTTTCGCCTTCTTTTGTTTCGTAGGAACGGCTCTTCAAGCGGCCGGTAACGATGACGCGCATGCCCTTGGTCAGGGATTCGGCAACGTTCTCGGCTGCTTCACGCCACACAGCGGCGCGGAGGAACAGGGTCTCCCCGTCCTTCCACTCGTTGGACTGGCGATCAAAGGTGCGGGGGGTGGAAGCGATGGTGAAGTTCGCTACTGCCGAACCGGACGGTGTGAACCGCAATTCCGGGTCATTGGTGAGGTTACCGATGACCGTAATGGTGGTCTCGCCTGCCATCTACTGCCTCCTTGTTCGATCCTGGGTGAAGAGTGCGTGTCCTGCGGGGTGAAGAATGAAGAAAGGTGCTGAATTACTCAGCAACAACCTTCTGCTCTTCGGGGCGGGTGATCTTGGTGCGCATGATGGTCTCGTTAAGAGACAGCTGGCGGTCAAGTTCCTTGGCGGTTTCCGGCTTGGCGGTGAAGTTCACCACGGCGTAGATACCTTCGGACTTCTTCTTGATGTCGTAGGCCAGACGGCGACGGCCCCAGATGTCAACCTTTTCGATGGTTCCACCATCGTTGGTGATGACGTTCAGGAACTTCTGAAGCGACGGCTCAACGGTACGCTCTTCGACCTCGGGGTCGATGATTACCATCAATTCGTAAGGACGCATATGTGAACCCACCTCCTTTGGGCTAAGCGGTTACGGCATTTCCGTAACAGGAGGTTCATTTGCGGTTCCGTGCGATGCCCCGCTTCCGGAACGGAGGCAGGACGCAGCACAGACTTCACTATCCTAGTGCATTTGGACCCGATAGGCGATTCGCGCTTGACTCAAGGCTAGGTGCGTGGTCCCCCTCTCTACGCACCCGTGGACGGCTATGTGGAAAACCGGTACCCGGGACCGCTCGATTGAAGAAAGGGTGCCCAAACCTGCCTCGGCAGCCCTATCATCTGACGTGTGCGCAGACACGTGATCGCTCTTGGGGCGGCAATGCTGTTGGCAGGGTGCTCGACCCCAACGGACGCGACCGGCCAGGCTTCGGCCGCGGCCAGGCTGCAGTGGGGCACGCCGATCGCCGGGGACGAGTTCAACTATGCCGGCGCACCGGATCCCGCGAAGTGGTCCGTGTACGACAGTGCCGGGCACGCCGGAAACGGCATTAGAAGCCCGCGGCAGGCCACGGTGGACGGTTCCAAGCTGCTTATTTCGGGCACCAACGATGGGACCACAGCCGGCATGTCCGCCAAGTTCGGCAGCCAGGAGTACGGGCGGTGGGAAGTCCGCGCAGCCGGCTCCGGCGACGATGAGTACCACATGGTGGCAATCCTGTGGCCCGAAAGCGGAAATTGGCCGTGCGACGGCGAAGTCGATTATGCGGAGACAACCGGCGACTGGAACGTCGTCAACTTCTTCCACCACTACGGCTGTTCAAACTCGAAGACCTCCGTCTCCCAGGCCCTGGACCTCACCCAGTTCCACAACTATGCGGTGGACTGGTCCCCACGCGGCATCGTGGGCTACATCGATGGCGTGAAGTGGTTTGAGGACAACGACCCCACACACAAACCCGCTGGTCCCATGCACCAGACACTGCAACTCGACTGGTTCCCGGATGGCAGTGGCAACGGCCCGGGCGAGATGCGGGTGGACTGGGTGCGGGTTTATGCCCCGGCAGGCTAGGAGAGGCACCCCCCCTACCCGACGCCCGCACGGGCGAAACCCCCAATGTACCTAACGCCGCACTGACGGCTGTCCCGCCACCCCTGCCTCCCGCGTCACCACGTATTTCCCCACGTAGGAGCCGGGACAAAAGCGAGTACACACTACCGGTGTTTACCCGGGCCGCCTACCCTACGCTCGATTCTGCCGGCGGCATCACGGCCAGGGTTTTTCGGATTCGCCTAGGGGCACTGACGGATCGGGACCCGGGCCGGGCTCCACGGCCGACACCAATCAGACAGGGGAGGACTATGAGCACCAGGCGGACGAAGGCTCTGCACTTCGACATTCACGGCCGTGTCACCATCAGCGTCGACGCGAATGCCCCGGCAGCGAGGCAGCTTCAGAGCATGCTGGCATGTTTTGCCTCGGACACGGAGCGTCAGGCCGAGATCATTGTCGACGACCAACCGGAAGCCATGCCGGATGCAGGCCACGTAGAGCATGAGCTGGCGTATACCGACAACAGCGTGCGTTTCCAGGCCGATCGGGTCCAGGTTGTACGGGACGGAGACAATTGGCGCATCCACGGGCCGGGCGAACTGCTGACGTCCGTGGTACCTGTCCTTGATGCCGCCATGGTTGCCCGGGGAGCAGCAATGATCCACGCGGCAACAATGGCATACCGGGGCCACGCAATCGCGCTTCCCGCGGCCGGCGGAACCGGCAAGACGAGCACCGCCGCCAAGCTGATGCGGCGCGAGGGCTGGTCCTTCATGGGAGACGACTGGGCGTTCCTCGCCGAGGACGCCACACTTCTCGGCTATGCGAAGCCGATGTTTATTAAGCCGCACCACCGCGACATCTATCCCCACCTGTTCGAGGGCGCCCGCAAGCCCCTCGTCCCCTCCCAACTTTCCGGGACCGTCGGGCGCCTCACCACAGTGGTCCACCCGTACGTCATCCGTTATCCGCGGCTGGCAGACTTCTCCCGGCGCTGGTCCCCCGAGCACCGGATGGTCACGCCTGAGGCCGCATTCCCGGGGCGGAAGGTAACCACCAAAGCCCCGCTGGCCGCGGCCATCTACATCGAACGCTATGACGGTGCGCAGACCAGGGCGTTGGAACGGACGACCGATTGGATGGTCGACCGCATGATCGGCAACTTCCACATCGAAATGGCCGGCTTCTCGCAGCGGGTCGTGACGGGCCTGGCAGCCACCTCGGTCGTCCCGTGGCGCGAGCACTTCGCGGCGAAGGGCCTCGTGTTGAGCAAAGCGCTCGACGGGCGCCCCTGCCACCTGTTGCAGGTACCCGCCGCCTACTCCGCGGACCAGGCGTCGGATGACATCGTCCGGCACCTTGATGAGCTGCTGCCGTCGGTCCTCGACGAGCAGGTGTGAGGGGTGGACACGATGGGCCACAGCACAGCAGACATCACGGCAGTTGTTCCGGCCCGGAACGCCGAACACCTGCTCCCGGGCTGCCTCGAAGCCTTGCGCCAGTCCGGAGTCGCAGAAATCATCGTGGTGGATGGACTTTCCACTGACAAAACCGTTGACATCGCCCGCGCGGCAGGTGCCCGGGTCCTGAGTGACGAGGGGCGCGGCCTGCCCTGGGCCCGGACCCTCGGTGTCCGCAGCAGCAGGACGCGCTGGGTCCTGCTGGTGGATGCCGACGTCGTCTTCGGGGCCACGGGGGTCGCGGACCTGCTCATCGAGTTGATGGAGGACGGTTACGACGCCCTCCAGGCGGGGCTGGAGAGCGTCGCAGGACCCGGCTACTGGGGCCAGGCCCTGGCGCACCACCACCGCACGGGCCGCAGCCGCAACTGGTTTGGCCTGGTGGCGACACTGGTCGACAGGGACCTCATGCTGGCCCTGGGTTTCGACGACACGTTCAAGTCGGGCGAAGACATAGAACTTCGTTGGCGGATGAGGCAGTCGGGGATGAAGACCGGGGTGTCACAGCGGGTCTTCGTTGAACACCGGTTCGCCGCCGACGACTTTGACTTCGCACTGGACCAGTTCCTCATGGACGGAACGGGCCTAGGCAAGATGGTCCGCAAGCACGGCTGGCGCGGTGCCCGCCTGGCCCTCCTGCCCGCCGCAGCAGCAGTCCGTGGCAGTGCGTTAAGCCTCGCTGCCGGCCAGCCCGAATGGCTGCGCTACTACATCGCCTTCTGCTGGTACAACTATGCGGGTATGGCGAGGGGTTTAGGTCGTGACGGCTGAACGGGAAATCGCCCCATCGGATGTCCCAACCGTCGTCCGGCACTCCCCCCTGCGCAGTTCCATCGGCCTCGTCATCGCCAAAGCCGCCCAGACGGGTACGGGCTTCGCCTTCTGGATCATCGCCGCACACGCCACGTTTGACCGGGAGGTTGGGCTCACCACAGCAGCGGTTTCCGCGGTAATGATCTGCACCCAGCTTGCAGTGCTGGGCACCGGATCAGCTGTCATCGTCTCCGTCGGAAGGGGGGAGGCTCCGGCCCGGGTACTCGACACCGCCTTTGGCATCGTCGGAGTGGCGGGCACGGTGCTGGCCCTGGGCTATCTGGTCCTGGAAACCGTCGTCTCGCCGGACACCGGTTCGCTGACAGTCCTGTTCTGGCTGATGTTCATCATGGCCGCTGTCACCGGGACCATGTGTACCGTGCTGGACCAGGCACTCGTGGCGCTGGGACGCGGCAGCAGCGCCACGCTGCGGTACACGGTGGGCGGCCTGGTTCCGCTGTTTGCGACCGCCCTCGTGGCGTGGCAGGCGCACGGCGCCGGCGCCGACGTTCTCATGGCCTGCTGGACCCTGGGGTCGGCAGTTTCCTGCCTCATTGGTTTCATCCAGTTGCGCAGGCTGGTCGGCTACCGGCCAAGGCCGTCCCTCCACCCCGCACGAGGCCGTCCGCTGCTGATGCTTGGCATCCCAAACCAACTCCTTACCCTCACCGAACGTGCGCCCGGACTGGTGCTGCCGCTCCTGCTCGCGCACCTGGTGTCGCCGGAGGTCGCGGCCTACTGGTATCCGGCATGGATGATGGCCTGGGCCGCCTATACGGCTCCCATGCTGATCGGCATCGTGCAGTTCTCCGAAGGAGTCCGTGAGCCCGGGCGCCTGGCCGCGACCACGTGGGCGAGCTTCCGCTGGTCGCTTGTCATCGGAAGTGTCGCTGCCGTCGTCCTCATCGTCTTCGCCCACCCGTTGCTCCATCTCCTCGGGGACAGGTACGCGAACGCGTCCACCGTGGCCCTCCGGTTGCTGGCTGCCGGGCTGGTGGCATACGCCGTGCTTCAGGCCTACAACTCCGTGTGCAGGGTCCTCGGCCTCTATGCAGAGGCGATCTCGGTCGGCGTGGTACTCGGCGCCGCCCTCTGCATCTCGGCATTGGTGGCCGCCGCACAGGGCTCCAGCGCCATGGCCCTCGCATGGCTGGTGGTGCTCTCCGTCGGGGCCGTCGCGATCGGCCTCCGGCTTCTCTCCATTCTCCGCCGCGTGAAAAAGGAGGCATCATGACCAGCACGCTTAAGGAGACCGTCCCTCCAATGGCAAAGTGGAAGGCCCTTGATATCTGGTGCGCAGTGGCGGGCGCTGCTTCGCTCGCCCTTGCAGCCTGGTCCGCATCAACGGTCACTCTGCCCATTAACAGCGACCTGGGGCTCATCGGTGTACTGCCCTACCCGTTCTGGGCAGCCGTCCTGATCCTTAACGTCACTTTCGTGGTGGCACTGCGGGGAGACGCGGCAGGCCCGGCCCGGAGCCCTGTCATGGTGTGGCTCGTCGCGGTGCAGGTGCTGGTTCTCTTCGGCACCGCCGTCTTCGTCACGGATGTACCGCGGGGCGAAGTCGCATTCCGCCACCTGGGCATTGCCGACGCCCTCTCACAGAACGTGGCCGTCGACCCCAACATCGATGCGTACTTCAACTGGCCAGGCTTCTTCGCCCTGGTGGCAACCGTCCTCAAGGCCTCGGGCCTGGACCCGGTGACCGTTGCCCTCTGGGCACCCGTATTTAACGTCGCACTGTGGCTGTTGGCCGTGGCCGTGGTGACGCGCTACCTGACGAAGGATCCGCGCCGGCGGTGGCTGGTGCTCTGGCTCTTCTGCCTCGGTAACTGGCAGGACCAGGACTACCTCTCACCGCAGGCCTTCGGCTTCTTCCTGTACCTCGTCGTCATCGCCCTGATCCTTGGCCCCCTCGCCGCCAGGACGCCCCAGTTCAGCGGCTTCCGCCGGGCCAACCTCGCGGCGTGGTGGCGCGGCCGCACTCCCGCCGATTCCCGGCCGGGCCACCGCGTGAGCGCACTGGCCATAACGCTCCTGCTGATCGTGGTCATTAGCGCGAGCCACCAACTGACTCCATTCATGGTGCTCATCGCCCTCACCGCCCTGACCATGGCAGGACGTGTCTGGCCAGGCCGGCTGGTGCTGATTGCCGGCGTCGTGCTGGTCCTCTGGCTCGCCTACCCCGCCAGCACCTACCTTGCCGGGCATCCGCCCCTGGCGGACGCGGGACTCCAGACCGCCATTGAATCGAACGTCGTGGACCGCACGAACGGGACCGCCGGACACGTGCTGGTGGTGCAGATCCGGATGGCCCTCACCCTCCTGCTCTGGACCCTGGCTGCTATTGGCATGATCCGTGACTGGCGCCGCGGACACCTCGACATCCGCGTGCTCCTCCTCGCTGTCACCCCCTTGCTGCTCTTCCCCGCACAGTCCTACGGCGGGGAGATGCTGATCCGCATATCCCTGTTCGCCCTTCCCTTCGTTGCCCTGCAGGCGTGTTCCGTCCTGCTCCCGGCGGAAGGGATGGGGACGAGGATCAAACGCCCCTCGCTCCTGGCTGCTGGAGCATTTGTGCTCACCTTCTTCCTGCTCGCCGCTATGACGGTCACCGGCCGGTTCGGGAACGCACAATACGACGTCTTCACCAACAATGAGATCGACGCCGTCAACCGGGTGGACCGCCTCGCACCGGACGGTGCAGCCATCATCTCCGCTGCCCACCCAACACCCTGGCGCAACCAGGACTACCTGGGCCACCGGTACCGGACCATCGAGGACCTCTGCCCCTCCGACCTGTCGGCCGGGACATGCGGACCCCTCATCTACGGCTATGCCCGGCATAACGTGGCGGGCGGATACCTGCTGCTCCTGCGCTCATCCGAATCGAGCCTGGTAGTGCAGGGCCAAACCACCACGCAAGGCTTTGATGAGCTGGAAAACTGGCTCAGCGACCAGGACGGAGTAAACCTCGTGTTCAGTAACAGCGACGCGCGCGTCTACCGGGTGGGGCCATGAACTGGCGCGGAGTGAGCCGGCCAACGCTGGCACTGGCTATCGCCGCCGCTGTTCTGTCGCTGGCCGTGCTGGTCGGCCTCCCGGCGCCGCTCCAGGCGCTCTCGGCGGCGGCAGTCCTGGTCCTGCTCCCGGGGCAGGCAATGACCCGGCTGACGCCGGTGACGGACCTCGCTCTCGTGGCACTGCTCGTCCTGGCCCTCGGCCTTGCCACCCTCACCGCGGTGTCCACGGCCATGTTCTACCTCACGGTCTGGTCATGGCAGGCCTGCGTCGTCACCATGGGTGTCATCACTATTGTTGCGTGCCTGGCACGCGCACGGCAGGAGGCCGCAGCATGATCGATATTGCCGGGCTGCTCGCAGCCGCCATCCTGCTCGTCACCCTTGTCGCGCTCGAGGTCCGGCATGCCGGACCAAACACCGGGACGCCGGTACAGTCAACGATCCTCGGATCGAGACTGAACATGAAGGCCGTCGTCGCGGTCATGTGGGTGTTGTTCCTGGTCCTCCTCTTTCCCCGCGTGCTGGGACTGCTCACGTGAGCCGTGCGGCGCGATGGCTGCTTGTCAGCGACCTCCACCTGGACGCGTCGGACGACGATCCCCGACACACCGGCAGGATGCTCACCGGTTTCCTGCGCCGCAGCGTCCTCGCCGGTTCCGGGCCGCAACAGCACCTCGTATTCCTCGGCGACACGTTCGAGCTTGCGGCCCTGACCGAGCAGGAGAGCCTGGCGCGGCTCGAAGCCATATTTGCCGGCCACCCGGACACCTTCCAGACCCTGCAAGCGTGCGTGGCGCAAGGCGTGCAGCTGCACTTCGTAACCGGCAACCATGATGTGGAGTTGGCCCGCCCCCAGGTAGCCGCCCGCCTGGCCAGCCTGCTGTCGCCCGCCGATCCCACGCGGGTCCAGGTGCACCCGTGGCTGCTTTATGTCCCCGACGTGCTCCTCGCCGAGCACGGCCATCTGCACCACCCACTGCACCGCATCCCTGAGGTTCTCCGGACCGCAATCAACGGGACCGATGATCTGGACCTTCCTCCCCTTGCAGCCCTGCACGCGCATCCCTCACGGTCGCGCCTGGGGCGCGCAGGGGCCGTTGCCCGGGCATGCCTGGCCTCCGAGCGAGCGGAAAGCCGCATGCGCAGGCCCGCCTACGACCACCTGCTCACTACTGAATCCTCCAGGCTGGCACTCGACCGGGCGGCCGTCCGAAAGCTGGCACGTGTATCCCGGTTCCGGACGGTGTCTGCGCTTCCGGCCGCCGCGGCCCGCATGGTGCTGCGAGCCGCTGCACCCAATACCCGCGGCGCGGCCGCTCCTCCGGCAGCCGCCCGGTCCGCACAGATCCTGAGGACGCACGGTTCGGAAGTTGCCTGGTACATCTCCGGCCACACCCACCGTGCCCTGGATGTGCCGCTCGGCTCCTCCCCCACCCGCTACATCAATACCGGCACCTGGTCATCGGACGTGCGCGGGCCCGGACCCGACCAAGCCGACCGGCAGGCTTTCCCGTACGCCCTGATCGACGTGGACGACGACGGCACCACCAGCGGCGGGCTGCGTTACTGGCGGCCCTAAGGGGGGGCCCCACAGCGGACTTTTTGTGCAGCGGTGGACTTTCTTGCGCTGGACCTTTTGCGCCGTCAAGCGTAAAACCAGCAGAGGCCTCCATCCCTGGGGATGGAGGCCTCTGCTGGTTCAGGCCCTTACTGCACTTCCCGCCAGGCGGCGCCATGGGGAGCGGCTTTGTTCAGCTCCGTCGTGGAGGCGTGGGCCAGCTGGCGTCCACGCAGGTAGCCGGCGGAGGTGAAGGCCAATACCGCCAGGACAGAGCCAGCACGGCCCAGTCCCTGGGGATTCTCCCCACTGCCCCATTCCCTGAGTCCGGAAAACACGGCGCGCGGCAGCGTGCTGCGAACGTACCGCCGCTCCGGCCCAAGGGCCCGCTTCTGGCCCACAATATGGCTGACCTGCGCCTTGGAGATTCCCTCCGACCAGGACCTCGAGAGCATGTAGCGCATGGTTCCCCGGTCTGCGGGCACGTGATGGCGGACCAGGGCAGCCGGCTCGTAGACGATCCGCGACCCCGGTGCGCCCATGGTGGAGCGGATGCACACTTCGGTCTCCTCGCAGCCAAGGGGTATGCTCCCCTGCCTGCCGAGGGCCAGGTTGAAGCCTCCCACCTGCCGAAGGACTTCGAGCCGGAACGACATGTTCGCGCCGATAACATTGCGGACCTCGGAGGCGACTGTTGGCAGTCCGCGGTGGCTGCAGCCAACGATCCAGTCGAGTTCCTCACCGAAGTAGCCCGGCCGGCCCTGGTCCCAGACGGGCTCGACCCGGCCGCCGACAGCTAGGACATCGGGGTCGTCATATAGGACCACCAGGCGTTCCAACCAGTCCGGCGCCGCCACTGCGTCATCGTCAAG
>Ga0326758_100143_pt1 | contig 21967 bp, 23 predicted proteins | sample GCRJH_S_FD_207221 | JGI IMG/M metagenome (GOLD analysis project Ga0326758, IMG submission 207221) | Hot spring sediment microbial communities from Geyser Creek Basin, Yellowstone National Park, WY, United States - GCR.JH_S | ecosystem: Environmental > Aquatic > Thermal springs > Near-boiling... | reverse complement strand
TACATGGGTATTTATAATCACCACTCTCATCCCTTTGATTCATTGGGCGACCCCGAGGCAATATCGATGGCGTATATCTGAACACGTAGTCTGGCTTAGGCCTATTATTACATGTTACAACGCACCTATCACGTGTTTTCTCTACATCCTTAGCTTTGGGTCCAAAGCGTAGGGTATCGATATCCATAATTAATAGAGTTAGGTATGTTGCTGCAACAACAATTCTCCTAATCCTTTCACGAAGCTCATCAATGCTAATAGGTTTGATACCCCTACCAGCCACCGGAAATAATGGGTGGTCAGAGTATGCATAATTCGGCCTTATTATTATAGGTAAGACCTTAGTATCTTCTACATTACTAGGGGCTATTGCTTCTATCAAATCATTAAACGTCTCCCCATGACCAAGCCTTATAGCCTCAAGCATCGCATAAATGTATGCCTGGCACTTCTCAGTCTCTAACGGAGACCCCTCATCACTCTTCCACTCAACAATAATTGCCTTCCTAAGCCCTGGATGCTCAATTATTAAGTCAGGGACACCCCAAATATGTGATCTATAATCGATCATCTCATTCTCAGCATAGAAACGTAAGTTATCATAATCCTTGTAGGTAACACCAAGGCTTTGTAATGCTTTAGGCAATATTTCAATTAAGTTCTTTAACATTCTCTTAGCCCTATTCTTTATGTCTTTAAGGTCGTTTTCATCTCGTACTTGTAATAAATCATCAAGCTCCTTTATGCTTTGATTAATAATTCCATCTAATGCGTTCTCACTAATATTTCCTCCACGTCTCCACTCATTTAAGTACTTGATACTCGCTATTGAAAGAAGCTTATGAACATTATTTCCCTTACCTGGCAAATTCTCATTACTAATCTTCTTAGCACCTATTGCCACCATTAACCTAGCCGCGAACGAACAAGAACAAGCACCCCAAGCTACGGCTGTTGCCTTAACCACGTGACTAGTCCTAATATATGCATTCACTAGATCATCCCTAAAACAGGTATCCAATTCCCTATCATCATAATCGCAATTACGTTCATCAAACGTGTCGAACATTGATTTTACATAGACATCTAAGTATGACCTTACCGCATCACTAAACCTAATATTCATTATAGAACACCCACAATCCAACGAAACATTCACTAAACACCAAACTTAATGATGTATAGCATTTACTAAGTACCACAAAAGGTTAAGGCATCCGAGGCTTTTTAAACTTTTCTTTCTATTACTCAATAAAGAAAGGCTTATTTTCTATTCCCACTATCCCCTTTAGGTGCCTTATGTGGGTGGGTTGAGGGGTTTGTGTGGGCTTTCGTGTAGGTTTTGCGAGGCTAATGCCGAGTTCATAATGAGCCATAGGCCCAACCTCATTGATGATCTCAATGCACTCATTGGTGATGCCTACGGCCTAGAGCCTAGGGATTACGACGTTAATTCACTGTTTGAGTTCGCACTGGAGAGTGTTGCGGAGCCACTCAGTAATTACGTCCTGCACTCGGTGCTCGAGTGCTCGTTGTACCCGAGCCTATTCTCGATGAGGCTCATAATCGAGTCCCTAGCAGTTGGACTCTACGCCGATCGATGGTTTGGCAATGCCTGGCCTGGGGAGAAGTTGGTTTTGGCTAGGAGCTTCGAGATGGGTAGGTTCAAGAGGTGTAGGGAGTATAAGGGTGAGGATGGCAACTCATTATGCAACCAATACAGCACCCTGGGTAGGGAGGTTAATGAGGCGTTGGGTTGGTTGAGGGATTGGTTGAGTAATAACTTCGGTATAGAGCCAATGGACTTCATATATGAAACCTATAATTCGCTATCAAAGCCAATACATGCCGTGGCAATGATTAATGGTGAGGGCGTGCTTGGGGCTTTGGGAATTGCCGTGACTGATTTCATGCGTTCAAAAACCGGCATCCCACCGATGAGGACGACGATCTTGCCAGCCGAGTGCGAGGAGGACGACTTAGTAATGCTTGACGCAATCCACTGGGATGCATTACTCACTAGGTTGTCCATGGACATGCTAATCTACGCATGGCAATCAATAGTGAGGAGGACAGGCAACGAGGAACTTGCGAAAATCAGGGCAAGTATTGAGGAGGCGATTAGGAGGGCAGAGGAGGTTTATAACGAGATAGGGAGTAGGTACGGGATGCAGGATAATAAATAATGCAAACCGCATAATGCGTTTTTGAAGCATCAATTAAAAACTAGGTGAGGGGGTCAGGCACGAAGGGTCATAGCACGTGTAATCCCATTAACGGCATTGTTCGCACTAGCCACATTCACAGCCTTGATAATTATCGGCTCAGTAACGCCGTTGGTTTACGCCCGTGAGAAAAGATGGAGGGTAGGCAGTGATTGGAAGCCGCTCCTATTCACGCTATACGCCTCACTAATTGCCGGTAGCCTAATCATCGACACAACCACGGCACTAGTCCTCCACCCAATACCCCGGCTAGCGCCAGCATGCATGGGCTCAGTAACGATTGGAGCCCACGGACCAATCGACGGACTAGTCACCGCACCACCATTGGGGTTACTGGCCGGATACATTGTAATAAGTGCAATCATAAATAGCAATAAAGACAAGGCACAAGACCTAAGGACCCAAGGTCCTAACCCCACGGGCTCCTAGCCTACCTGGCTCCTCCTTGATTACTACTTGGTGGTTACATGTGTTCAATCACCGTGATGACCAGCATTATATATGTCACTAGGTCTATCGTGACTGCCAGGGTTAGGGGTACGAAGAATAACACAGCAATGGCAGTCGGTGCTGCCATGGAGAGTATGATTATGAAAATGACGAATACGAACTGCTCTAACATGAAGAACCTAACATTGTCAATAAAGCTAGAGGGTGCCTTTGGCCATTGCTTACCCACGATTGTTGCGCCCCCAGGCTCGGCACGACCACGAATGAATAAGGAGCCCACGGAGAAGGCTATGGTGATTACTACACCGAGGACCCCCAAAATAACCCTTACCGCAACCTCCTTAACGGCATTGTATACCTCAAGAGGTAATGATTGTGGGAGGACTGCTGAATGAGTAACTAGGATAAATTCCGCGAATAAGATTAAATTGATGAAGAGTATGATGAATAAGCGGAAGTAGAGAATCAGGAGTAAGTACTTATACACCCTACTGAGGACCTCGGCAGCATCACCCCTGAAGTAATCATCCACGCATTCAGGGACACCCTCAGGCGTCTCGGACCAATTAATCAATGCAGGCAATGCATTGGCTAACTTCCTGAACCCTAATATCAATGACACAAAGTTCAAAACAGGTAATAAATCAAATATTACTATGTAGATCGCCATGGCATATGAAATTAAAAACCACAGTAAAGGCAATAGTAATTTCTTGAAAAACACAAAAAACACACTAGGTACCTTCGGGTAGACTACAGCAATTACGTAAATGATGAAAATTGCGGAGAATAAGGCAGCTAAACCTAAGCCAATGTACCCCAACAACTTAATTATATACCCAATAACACGGATTCCCCCACCCAACCTATCCCCACCAGCATTCGTTAGGAAATAATCGAGACATAGCGCAGTCCTTAAAAACCTACGAAGCCCCACATTTACTACACGTAATTAACGATTAATTTAAGGCTATTGCGTAGGCAATGCTTAAAGCCGCGAAAATGAACAAAGCCTCAATGGGTTGGTTAAGTATTATCACAGCGATCTTAGGCAGTTTCGCGGGTTACATCTTTGGTGTTGTGTCCAAACCAAGGTTTGAGTACCTGGGCATAACCGGGAATCCGTACGGGCAGTACCTCCAGTGTGCTGCCAGGTTTAGGATGGAGGATCTTTCCCTCATCGTGACTATCCGTAACACATCACAACCAACACGAACTTCCACGACGTGTAATAGTGCAGGTATAGCTACGGGTTAGTAGTTATGATTTAAGTGACGGATTTAAGTGAAAATTTATATATTAGCTAAAATAAGTCTACGTGGAGAGAAACGCTACAAAGGGGGCCCGCCGGGTCAGAAGCGGACTTTTCAATCACCGATCAGTTCGACCCCGGGAAGAGAGGTTAGGCATCATCCCGGCGGGCTATCCTTAATCTTTGTGGTGTTGTATATATGCTTTACGCAGCGCGTTGGTTATTGCACATGTAGTATTGAGGTATTACATAGAGATTACTGGAGTAATGCGTGAATATTTTTAGTATGGTTTCTTTTGCTCATTAATGTAATATGAGTAAATCACTAAGCATTTCTCGAGTACTCTATCGCCGACAATTCTCTCCCGAATGCCGCGGTGTCTAATGCCGTGGTTATTAACGCCGTCATTGCCGTGGGCAATGTTACATTATGTGGGTGCAAGGGCGGCTGGTAAGGTTCTGAGTAGGGCAATGAGGAGCGAGCCACCCCAACAAACAACGAAGAACCCAGTTACGCAACCCTAACTCTCCTACTCATAAAAACCCTGAGAATAAAACTGATCAGTAGTTTGGGGTTTACCTCAGCTTGCCACTATAATTGCTTCATTGAAAGGAAACCCTCAATACCGTGGACGCTCATGGCTTGATCAATTTAATTAAGGGCCTAACAACTTTTTTACCTGAACGTAAGCTATAAGTCTTGGATACTCAACAATCTTAAAGTTATAATTCTCTGCCATCTTCTCCGCATTTTCTGAGAAAGATTCACCAACAAGGATGCCGACGACCTCCTTCACGTCACCAATATATTGTTTCATCCCATCTACGTAGCGCTTAAGTTGCGACACATCATCCGTATTAACTTGTTCTGTCTTAACCTCAATGACATAAAGCCTCTCACACCCATAGGCAATTAGGTCAGGTCTTCCGACCCCCTAAGCCGTTTATATAGCTTATCGAATAGGTCCTCCGCCCCGATAATGACATTGTCGCAATCAAGGAATAACCTAGGATACGACCTCACAAAATTCACAATATCATTGTGCGTCAACTCCCTCCTCATCAAGCCGCCACTCAACCGTGGATACTCAATCCAATATACCTCATTAATGGTAATCCATAGTTTCCTCTTTTTGTTTTCCGCAACTATTTCATTACCATGAAATTCAATGCGTGAATTACGTGGTAGCTGAACCTCTGGTCGAGCGTACTTACCACCGTGTACCTGAATACTCCCATCTGGCTTTATAATGATTAATCGCAAATCCTCCGAGTCAGATCTTACAGGAGTGCTATTGCGTAAATGCTTCGCATACCCATATTCGCACTTCACGTACATAACGATGGTGTACCCGCTATACAAGGCTTGGCGTAAGTCCTCGACCGGGAGTATACCTGGGTTTTGCGTAGGCTGGCCCACGGGTTATAATCAGCAGCTGCGTCTTAAAAAGTACTATTGATGAAACATTAAAGTAACGGTGTTTTAGGCGCGGTTCATTACGGAAATCTCGAGTTACATTGCTCAACATCACCCACACTCCGTATTCCTTAACTCCCCCTGAATATTACGTCCTGTAGTACTGATAGTTTAATCAGTGCACTGATGATGAGGAATTCGCAACACGCTAGCTGGGTAAACTATGATGGCGTAATCGCGAATAAGCAATGATTAAATAAAACTAGGCCTGTGGTCTCGATGTCCTAGCTCCACGGACCCTTAGTCTCCTTGATTGTCTCCTGGTGATTGCATGTGCTTGATTACTGTTGTTGCCAGTGTTAGGTAGGTCATGAGGCTTATTGTGATTGCTAGGATCATTGGTGTGATGAACACTATGGAGGCTATTGGCGGAAGCATCATCGATACTATGACTAGGGTTATTGCAATGGAGAACCACATCAATGAGTGAGACCTAACACCACGAACCACACGTAGGACCTCGGCATTGATTGCATCCCTACCAATGAGTAGGAGCCGAGGGAGAAGAACCACCGTGATTATTACGCCGAGGACACCCAAGGCAACATCCACGGAAGTCCTCAGCACAGCGGGCGCACTCTCGGTGAGTAGTGGTTCTTTGAGTGATGAGGGTGGGCCAATCACCAGCAACAGCACCAAGTCGGCAATGGCAAATACTAAGAAATACATTGCTGCGGAGGTGTTCGCAAGTAACCGCGAGTAAAGCCTACCCAACACCTCGGTAGCCCTACCACCGAAGTACTCGACCAAGCACGGGGGAACCTCAACCTCAGGCTGTGCCCTACCTCTAAGCTCCTCAACGAGCATTGGTAGTGCGTTGGCCAAGCCCCTGAAGCCGGTGATGGACACAGTGAGGTAGGCGATCATTAAGACCGCGAGCATGGCCATGAGCGCGATAAGCTCTGCATAATAATCACTCACTACCGAACCTACTGAACCTTTCATCAAACCTATCAATACTGGAATTCCTAGGATAAGTCCTAGAATTCCTACAATAACGACAATAACAGAGAACCACCGCGCACCCCTTGTGCTGTTGGAAATCAAAAATAATACGAAGCAACTCTGGGAATTACGCCACGCCCTCAAACCCCGCACAACCCTCCCCATCACCACACAACACCCACCCCGGAGTATTTAAACCAACCCCACGGCCTAGACGAGCCTGTGGTAAAGCTTGAGCAACACCAACATGAGCCGCTCATTACTATCAATACTGCAATTACTGCTACATGCATCATACACTTCACGGAATAAATTCCCTATTTGATCCAGCAATTGCTTATACTGCTCTACCTGCACCATTAACGGTGCATGTCTTGATGGCATCTTCCACCCAACATACGCCAAAGCTCCAACGGATTTAGCATCGCCCTGACCCAGCATATGCAGGATAAGGGCTAACCTGGCATGTGGTGTTTCGGGCGAATAGGCCAAGATGAGATTCTTCGCGTCTAACCTAACTGAGAATTGTTTCAGCTCTTCATATCTATTGCCTAATAATGCTTGAAATATACTATTACTTAGATTGCCCAGGGCATTGACGTCACTGAACAACGCCTTGACGGCATATTCACAATCTATTTTCTTTAATATATACTTATTCCTCAATAGTGCGTTCTCACTCTTTAATATGTTTTCACTGTATCTGCGATCACACTCACTCAGCGCCACCTTCTCATCACTATATATGCCGAAGATGAGCTTTAGGGCAGGCATGAAATAGTCTTCGACATGTACAGTAGTACTCTCGCCTGAGGATGTGCGCATTCTACGTTTTTCGAACAAATCAATTAACTCATTCACCTCAACCTCGACTCCCTTAACCTCAAGTAGTTTCAGCACAAGCTTGGTTAATATGTTGCCCTCTATTTCCAGTCTAAGGGCTTTCTCATTTTCCTCGAATAGTTTCTTTGCCTCATCTCGTTTGCCGATTGCCGCTAGGTAAACTAGGTAGCTGTTTAGGATGTCGGTTGCGATGCCGAAGTACGACGCCTTAGAACCAAGCTTGTTCTTGACACTCTTCCACAAGCTCTCGAGCTCTTTAGCAACACTCTTATACTCATCGAGACTCTTAACCCCGAGGATTCTGTTACGGATGCGCCAATAACGATCAATGAGGCTCTCATCGCCATCCTCCTCGATCTCCTTAAGCACGTCCACAACCACGCCCTCACCGCCTAATCTCGCAATCTCGATGGATTTAACTAGGGCATTGAGCTTATCCTTAACAACGAACATTTTGAACCCAAGAGGCTCCCTCAAGCCCTCGCCGTGAACCGTGATTTCAAATTCATACTTAGTGCTGTCGTCAAGCAACAAGCATGCCCTGTAGGGCCTTTTCACCGGATCGGCTGGACCGAGCCCTCCATACTCGCTATACACCTTAATTACGTATGTGTCACCCCACCAATCATATCCGTAATCAAAGATCAATAACCTACTCCTCTGTCCAGGGCTTATCGAGGTTATGTGCGCATAATTTGCATTTACTGGTTGACTATCAGTCTTGAAGGTCGACCAATACGTGGTCTCGGGCAAGCCCCAGGCCAGTGCCTCACCAATAACGTGCGGGTTAACCTCATTAACAAGCATACCCCTGTCTTCACATGCATTCCTTATGAGGAGACCCTTCAGGCTTTGCTCGCGGTCGCTCCCCCTAACCACGGCTATACTCGCAACACCCTTGGCATCCCTAACAACCACCTTACCCTCGTTCTTAACTAGGGCTGATATGCGGCCACTACGGCAATCATCACTCCAACACTCAACATCAAGCTCGTGACTAAGCGTTGTGGTTGTTGAGAGGTAATTCATGGCACTATGTAGACCCGTTGCGATCAGTGTAATTGCGGTGCCGAGTATTGGACCGGCTACCGTGTAAGGGATGAGCCTGAGCCATAAAGGGACTATTGTGATTATGAGTACAAATACTCCACTGTAAACGAGTGGGTGCTTAATTACGTACTTCACATCACTTAACTTACTCGATCCCTTAGGTTTCGTAGTATTGGTGTTGCTGGGCTTCATGGTTGTTGGCTCTTCATGTTTTCTTGCATGCTCTTCATGAGCATGTATATCGTGGTTATTACGAACTCCACATCAGCTCTCTTAATGAGCCTAGACCTACCAGCATGAGACCCAACATTGCACAATGCCCAAAGCCCACGGAATATATTATCCATCCCTCTGACTAAATCACTATCAGGGCTAGCACCGTATACCTTTGCGAAGTCAATCTCCCCTTTTACATCGACGAAACCCAAATCCTTGGCGTAACTCTTCAACTCCTCCAACGCATTCCTCGCCACATTAAGAGCCCCCGCATAGTTTTCGTACATTAACCTCCACGCCTCATCGAGGTGCTCGATAGCCGCCTTAGCATGCGCATTCGCCATATCAGTTATTGCCGGGACCTCGATGATCCTGACGTGCTTGAAGCCTAGTTTGGATAGTATGTCGAGCCACGTGTCGCGATTGACTTCAATAATTGAGCTATTGTTGTTTCTTGGATCCATTAGAGGTATATAGCACCTTATTAGGTATAGTTGCGGCTGTGGTTGTGGTGCTAATGATAATGATAACGTTTGTGCGCAGGGTCCCATGGGTATGTATTGGCAGTTTTGAGGTGGGGTAAGTGACTGTTGCGGTACGCATGCTATGAACTGTGTAGAGAGGTTTATTGTGAATCGCGGATTTTCACCAGCCCTTAATTTCTCAATGTATTCAAGATCATCATGCCTTAAGTCCAGGTAAATTCTCGTTGCAACATATTCCTTAGGAGGTATTTGAGCAAGCATCAAGGATTTAGCCTGGCCTAGGTAATACATCCTCGGGCTTTGCCTACTACCAGTAAAAACACTGCCATCAATACCTAATACGTAAGCCACGTATTGAGCAGGATTGTACAACCTAATTTCAAAGACAAGTCTCAACCCCTCATAATCCTCCCCGTAATCCCTTGGAACACCCAACCTAACAAACTCTGCAGTAAGCATTGCGTAAATCCGCAGCGGGATGAATAAAAATTTACTGTATTACTATAAACCGCAGGGTTTATATTAGTGTAGTTCTGCTCAAACCAATGGTTGTCCACGCACTACTGCCTGCTGTAGGATTGGCTATGAAGGCGCCTACGCATTCGACATTAGTTAGTGTCGGTATTTCAATGCCCATCATGTCACCATCTCCACCAACCACCCAGGCTGTGGCTCCACCAACAGCCCATAGTGTAATCCCTCCCTTCCTCCATCATGAGTGGGCGACGCCTAACACGAGCATTTCAATCACGTTGCCTACTGGTAAGCAGGATATTGGGCGGGCATGCAATGAGTTGACGAGGCTTAGGGAGAACTTCTGCCATGTACGTTATGATGATAGAGCGTGCAGAGACGTGGCGAAGATCATGAAGTCACTTGGGTGCGACTCATCAACCAACATTAAGCCCAGGCTTAACCTCAGCATCAAACTTAGATCTTAGATTAAGGATTTAATTCCTCCTTAGGTAGTCATCAACGCAGCTCGTTATTACCTCCCTTAATTCGAACTCATCCTCGTAGATTGTGGTGTTCTCACCGCCAGCCCTAACCCTTAAGTGAAGGTGATCTAACTCGTTAATGCATATTTCGAACTCCGTGGCCAAGCCCTGATCCCAATTTTCGAATTCCCTAACATCGGCAATCGTTATGCGTGGAAACACTGGACATATAAATGGATACTGGGTGGGTAAATGGATAAATGATCCTCCGTAACGGCGAATATCCGCAGGCCTTACCGGGAATATCAACCTTATTTGTCCTCTGTTTGCCCTTAAATTATCCTTTAATTGATAGGCATATTTACGGCATTCCTTATCAGGACATGGTATGAAGAATAGGATCAATGACTCCTCACCGACTATGTCCAGTACGTAGTGGTGTGAGTAGCCCCATGGTGCGTAACCAGCGTGTAATTCAATGTCACGTGCCTTGTTAATCTTGTTAATCAACGCAACCCAACCAATAGCATTCTTAGCATATATCGGTACGGCGAAGTGCTCAGACCTAAGCCTCAGGGAGCACTGAATAACCGAACTAGAATAATTTAAGCGCTCATCTATCTTTTTCCCTTCAATATTCTTAATCGTGACCTCCCTAATATTAACATCAAGATCATTACCCGTTTTAGTAACCTCCCTAAAGTAGGGCTTAACCAGGAATGCATTAACTAAGACGATTGCTGCGCTAACGATACCTGTTACCACCTCGAAATACCCGTAGGAGGTTACAGTATTGTTACTACGGCTCGCAGTTGGCATTAATATGGATAATAAGATGAACACGAGAACTAACATGAGTCCTAGTATTAAAAATATGAATGAGAATAGCGATAAGTAATACTTGAATTTTCGGCTAAATATTGCTACGCTGGTAAGGAATAGTGAAATCAGTAATACCAAGATCGATGATATTATTAATGATATTATTAATAATATAGATGTTGACATATTTCCACCGCGCTTTTAGCATGTTTCCTTAGTTTTTACTTCTCCCTTTAGGTACTTCATTCTTAATTCACTTGACTGCTTAATGTCCCCTGCAACTTCACTTACGCAATTACACTTCATAAACTCCTCATGCCCAGCCCTCACGATGGCTTGCTTATCCTGCGCATAATCGTACTTATCCCTGAGTATTAACCTCATAAAGCTCTCGCTGTAGGGTATCTTATCGACCTCATCACACCTAACCACTATGTCGAGGTTAACCCTCTTACAGGACCTATCCCGTTGAGGCCTAAGGCACTCGAGGTGCCTTTCACAATTGATCGTAAGGGCCAGTGGGTGTGCATAATATTGGCCCTGACATGGCCTCCACAGAGTCTCGACCTGTGGTGGTTTGATTATTAAATCGTAGACCGGCCTAAAACCGCTGTTGAGAAGCTCACGGATTAAGTCCCAGAACTTAACCAAAGCCTCACCACTTATTAACACGTCTAGGTCGCCCACGGAACCATAATCAATGAGCCCAGCAAGGCACCTCGCTACACTACGGACAATAATAACATCATTAAGGAGATTTAGTCTCAATAATGCGCCCTTTAGCTTTTCAAGCATGCTTAAGACCTCGTTAGGCAGATTAATATTATAATCCATAAACGCACTTAACTAAACAAGTGATTTAAATTTAATTATCAATAAATATCGATAAACCAAGTACGCATCGTTAATGATATACACCTCCACTGATTATGAGGAGAGACTGGGAAGATCCGGCTAGCTTAAATCACTTTAAGGTAAATCAGCCCAACCCCCTGATCACCGGCTCTAGCTCTATCACTGCCTGCCTCCTTATTGGTTCTGTTATGACTAGGGCTTTTGCGGTTAAGCCAGCCATGTGTGGTGGTAGGGCTGTTGATAGCCATCTCTTGTCCTCATCGGTTAGGTTTAGGACGCTGGCCACGTCCTCGACGTATGCGGCGTTGCCTCCCAAAACGATCATGAACGGCATGTTCTTTAGGATCTCCTCCCTAATGTCCCTTATTGTCTGCGTGATGAAGATGGTTGCTACCCCGCGCTTCCTCGTCTCACGCACAATGTACTCTATCAATTGGGTTTTGAGGACGTCGTAGGCTTCATCAACAACTACCAATCGTTGCAGAAACTCTCTGATTGGTTGGCTCATCGTAAACGAATACATGTGGTCAACCGTAACGCCCATGAGGAAGGCCCTCAGGTCTGGGCTCCTGACGCTCGAGAGCTGCAATGCCTTGTTGTTCATTAACTCCGAAATCGGCACAATCTCCGCGTCGCCCAAATACGAAATCAACCTATCGAAGACCAAACCAACGGGGGAGTCATCATCAAACCTCGCCCTGAGGAACTCCATGGCTCCATGGAAGTCCCTGTAGATGCCGGTCTTGTAAACCGCCCTCAAGTCCGGCAAAATGGCCTCTTGCGGTATGCCCAACATCTCGAAAGCGAGCAGTAATCGATGAATCCGCTCCGCCTCGGTCACGCCGTTCAACTCAAAAAAGTTGAAAAACCTCCTACTAATGTCGACGGGCTCGATGCCTGGTATCTTGTACTCACCGTGCGGGTCAAAAACAACCACACCAATACCACTCTCCACCAGCTCAAGCAATATCATCTTCATAGTCTTAGTCTTACCCATGCCAGTCGGGGCAACGATTACGCCAAAGCCAGCGGGCAGCGAATCAAAGTCAATCCAAAGCTCGTTGTTCTCCCTATCCCTGCCCAGGTACACCCTAGCCCTCAGGCTCTCCGAGAGGACCCTACCACCGTGGAAGACAGGGATTACCGCTAGGTCCCACCCTAGTTCATCGATGCTTGGCATCGACCAGAGGTGCATCTGTGTCGTTGATCTTGCCGTGAACAAGAGCGGTATGTTCAATGGTTTACCCAACGCAACCATAGCCCTCACAGGCTCCTCACCGCGCTCATTAATCCTCTCCAAAACAACTGCCCATTGGGAGGCCTTGGGTATTGCCCTCGGGTTCTCGTGCACTATGAGCTTGGTGTGGCTTGAGACAACAGTCCTAGAAACCTCACCCCTGAACTGCGGGTTACCACTTATCGAAACCATGAAATTGTTGTTACTTGCTATGAAAGCCTCGGCTATCGACCTAATGTCATCCTCACTAGGCTTAGTGAAGAGTAAGCCACTAGCCGTCAACTTGTGGCTTAGCCTCCCCAACTCACCGCCCTTGATCACCGAGTAGTTGTGCCTAGCCATGATGGCTAGGACATCTAAGACCAGCAAGGACGCCAAGCCGTATATGCCCATAAGGATGAAGCCTGCGAAATCAATCAACGCCAGGAATGCTACCAGCCTAGTTGTTGAGGGTGGCCTTGGGAACCCAACGAGCCTCTTCAATTCACTCTTCTCCACAAGGCTCAGTATGAAGTACTGCCTGAGCAATACCTCCTTCGCCTTAACCCAATCAATGAACTCCTTTAAACCAGCCTCGCTCGGCTCAACTCTCGTCGAGAGCCTAACGTACTTGTTCTCGCCAAGCCTAATGAAGGCAAATACCTCGTTAGGCATTAGCGAGAGCCTCCTAACGAACTCATTCACCAAGTTCACGTACTGCTGACCACTCAATCGAGAAATATCGAACAAAGGCTCAGCCGTGTAGAAGACGTGGGCGACGTTGTTCCTGTAATCAAAGACGTAGTCCTCGAATACCTCAAGCCTAGGGGCTAAGCCGGGGAAGATTAGTGAGTAGAGTCCGTCGATGAGCCAGTCCCTTGTTTCCCTGTAGATGAGTAGTGGTATTAGGAGTAGGGATAGTGGCTTGTATGCAATCCCCATTATTATGATTGCGATTAGGAGGAACCACCTGATTTTTACGCTGAGACCCACGCACTAACGCTAATCACTTTTTAAGACCCCTAACAATCGACAAACCAAGGCTCCTAGGCAGGCTAAACCTCCTCCTCGGAACCTCAACAACAGGTTGAGAAAGCAAGTTCCTAAGCTCATCCACGCCAAACCTATAACCGAAGCCATTGATTACCGAGACCAGGTAATCCCAATCAACGAAGCCCTCATCGATATACCTCCTCAACAAGGTATCATTGCTCAGCAAGGGGTCGTATTGGCTTGCCAAAGCCAGGGCAACCTCAAGCCTCAACCCCCTAGAGACAACCTCATTGAGTAGGTTGTTCACTGAAACCGGCGTGTAGTGGGTGTAGAGGTCAACCAGCACCTTCTCGCAGAACTGCCTAAGCTGCTCAACGCACCTCTGGCTCCACTGCTTGATTGGCTTTTGATCAACCAACGGTTTAACCTCGATGTTGAGCTTTCTCTGCTTGAGCCTAGCGACAACCCTCTCCAGGTTGCCGTCAATTTTGTCCAGTTTGCTCAGCTTCTTATCGCTCCTCATTGTTGACCCCCACCCTTATTCCCCTACCCTCAAGCCAAACCCTAAAGACCTCGGCGTACTCCTCACCGATCTTGTCCCTGATTAGGTTCATCCAGTCCTCGGGCTTTATCTTGCTCACGACCTCGTCGTTCTCAAAGACAACCATGGCCAGGATGGCCTTCTCAATAATTGAGAAGCCCCTAACCTCCTCAACCATAGCCCTCAACTTCGGGTTACCAGCCGGCACAAGCCTATCAAGCCTAGAGGTAACGGGCTGACCTTGACCAGGCAATTGATTAGCCACACTGGCTTGGTTACCCACTGGTTGGGCTTGATTAACCTGTTGTTGATTATCGTTACCACCAAAACCAAGCCTCCTCAACCTACTTATCGCATCACTCATCGACCTAGTGAGTAATGGGTTTAAAAGGGGGCTTGTCTTTGTGGGGTAGAAAGGCTTTTAAGGGCATCGTTTACACGGTCTTGATGCCTCGGTGCCATCTTAGGGAGTTGTTGGATAGGGGTTTTAGGCTCGTTGCGTTGGCTAGGTTGGGTAGGGTAGACATAAACGAGGCGCTTGATGATTTGTGGGAGGTCCTCGTGAACATGGACTACGAGCTACAACGCCTAGGGAGGCCGTGCCCAACGCCGATCAACGCGGCGCTACCAAATTAAAAACCGAGGAGCCTCCTCACCTGCTCAGCCAACGCCTTAGTCATGTTGTTGAACTCCCTAACGAACCTCTCCAAGCTCCCCCTCGGTTCAAATAGTACGAAGGGCTTCAGCGTGCTCGTTAGGTACTGAACAATCGGGCTTGTCGGCAGTATGAAGACCTCACCGTTGTGGGCGAAAGCCCTAGCCTTAGCCTCCACGGCGTCCAAGCCGGGCAGCCACTTGTTTAAAACCACGTTCACTATTGGGTTGAGCTTGAGTTTATCCATCATAGGCCTAACTATGCTGTTGTCTAGCTCGGCTAGTACTATGTCTGCGTAGTTGGCGTAGTCCATCACGAGGTTTATGATATTGGTATTAATCAATGCGGGCACCACAACAACATCATCAATCGATGCCGGTAAATCAATGACTATTACCTGGGCATTGGTCAGCCTAGAGGCTGTTATCACGAGATTCCTCAACGCATTGAAGGCTTGGTTCACGCTTATTGATGAATCCCACAAATCCCATGATTTTAGTGAGCCTGGTGGTACTACGAACACGCTCGGCACAACATTGCTCCTAACGAGAACTTGGTTCACGTCCTTAACCAAACCAAGCATGAAATCCAGTGCACCTGGTCTCTCTGGATTAATGCCGAGTAGTCGGCTCGATGTTTGTGTCGAATCTATGCCGAAGTCCATGAGGACTACGTTGGTCTTCAACGCCATTGACAGTGCAATGGCTTGGTTGCTGGCTATCGTGGACTTCCCAGTCCCACCCTTCCTACCACTGAAGTATGTGATGACAACCAACCTAGGAGCCAGCATCGCCAATCACTGGCCTTGTTTAAAAAGCCCCTCAACCTCGCTGTCCAAATTAAGGGCCTCAATGGGCAACTCAAGCCTAGGCAGGCTCAGGGACTCTATCGCCTCTACCGAGGGCTTCACTGACAACACGGACTCCGGATCCTTGTAGAACGCGTAGAGCAGGCTGGCTAATTGCTCCGGCGTTGGGTTTAGCTCTAATGCTTTAGACAGGAACTCGACTCGGTAACGCAGCTGTCTATCGATTGCGTCCTTACCATAGTCCCTCACCAATGCCTCCATGTGCCTATCCGCATTCCTAATCGACCTAACGAACCTCCTATGAACAACCCTAACAATACCACTCTCATCCCTAACGTTCTCCTTAGTCAAAGTCACCTCGACAACGACTGCCTCGCTTAGGAACCTCTCCGCATCGACGAAGCCCTTAACCTTCAATCGAGTAATTACGTCCTCGTGGTCGTAGGCGTGGAATGTGGTTATAGTGCCATGGCCGAGGGTCATGGCCTCGAGCAATGCCCTGAACTCCTCATCACCCCTAGCCTCGTTGACCAGGATAATGTCTGCGCCAGACCTCAACGCGTGGCTTATCAACTTCACCTTATCAATCGACTCAATGCCCCTAGCGTATGCTCGCCGCTCCAGCATTGGTAAAACCACTCTATGATATGGTAGGAACAGCTCAACGACGTCCATGACCAGGGCGATGACCTTATCAACGAGCAGGAACGCTATGGCGTTCTGAAGCGTTGTCTTGCCGGCGCCCATCGGACCCACGAATAGGATGGGGACCTTGTAATCAGCTAGCAGCCACAATAGGACTGCTTGATCAATACTAATCACGTTGTTCCTAATGAGCTCGGTGATTAGCCTTGGTCTCCTCGGGAGAACCCTAATGCTCACCCAAGGCGTTGGCCTACCAACGGGGTCCGAGGTTACGGCAATCCTAATGCGGTACCCTGGATCCACTAGGTCAGGCATTGGGTTGTGGGTGGTTATTGGTGTCTTCATCCTAATGGCGAAGCGCCTAAAGAGGTAGCTTATGGCATCGAAGTCGTTGGGCACTACCTTCTTGGTCACCTTCTTGAGACCCCTCCTAGTGATTAACTCATACGGCTCCCAACCGATGACTGCCCTAACCAAACCAAGCTCCTCGTGGTTCACATGGACGACAAAGCCATCATCTAATTTTCGAATGTATATGTCCGTGATTTCCGGCATTAGGAACAATGGGGTGAAGGCTCCATACCCATTCAGCCACCTCTCGAAGACCTTCCTCGCTAAATCAATGTTTTCAGTATTTGGCTTAACATTGATTAGGCCCAATGCCTTCTTGATTGCTTTTTCGAGCTTCTCCCCCGAGCCTAGCTTTTCAGCCACAAAGTCGAGGGGTAGCGCAATCAACCAATCAGGCACATCATCAATGACGTATGCCGTGTACTCAGGCGTTTGGTAAGTAGGGTCAACGACCTGGTGTATCTCTATGTTTGTCTTCAGGCCGAAGTTCTCCCTACCCTCAACCGTGTAGAACTTAACCAAGCCCTGGCTAATCACCTTCGGCCTAGATACATGCATCGATTAACAACTAATTAATTTTTAAAGGCACAGGCCAGTGATTAGTGTGTGCCCATGGGTAGGGTGGTCGCGAGGGTTTCTGGTCCCCAAAAGCCCGAGGACGTGCTCTTAGACGTCTTCGCCCTGTCCTTCCTCGCAATCATTATTGCGGCGTACACCGTCAACGTGGGTCTCTACCTATCAATAGCCCTTGGCGTAATCGACGGCGTGTTGTTCATCATGATGCTGCGCCGTATAGTTACTGCCACGTTCACAGTGGATGGGTTGATTATCGAGAGGGGTGGGAGGAGGGGGAGGGTCTTCATACCAAGGGACGTGGTTGTTGCTGGTAATGTGGTTTGTATTGAGTGGGACCCCAGGGACAGGAGTTACCGCATGCGTGTGGCCTATGGCGGGCGTGACTACACCATCTCACTGATGAATAAGCGATTAGTTGATAAGATGGTTGATAGGTTAAGGAGGAACTGGGGCTGGACACCACCAGAATGCCCAAGCACCTAATCCAAGCACGTTAAGCGAGGCGTGTTGAGGACTTAATGAGCAAGGGAATCAATGTAATCCATCATCGGCAATTGTGTACCTGACCTCGGTGCCGGGCGCCAAGCCGGGCACGTCCAAAGCTCTCATCACGCCCTCGGGCTTAGCCTTGCTCGGCCTGAGCATTAGCCACCTGCTATTCACTGTGTGGGCTAGGACGTTGCCGCCGACCGGTAGCTTGATTTCGACGTAGCCTGTTGGCATTGTCATTACCTGGTTCGTGTAGATTGCCAGTACCCCGAACTTTATTGTCAACCTACGTATCCAGTCAAGCACGTAGTGTAACCTCTGCTGCCTCTCGGCAAGCCTCTCCCTACCCCTAAACTGAGCCCTATAGAGGGCTGTTACGCTATCGATAATGACAACACCAACACCACCACTAATCACTTGGTTAGCCAACTTCAACTTTATGAAGTCCTCTAGTTCTTCGACTGTTGCAGGGTTGTAGATGATTAAGTCCCTCTCAAGGAACTCACTACAATTAACGTTGAACCTACTGCACATGCTCTCAATGAGCTTGCCGGTGGTTAGGTATTGGTCGATTGTCTTCTCGGTGTCTATGTACACAACACCGACCTGGTGCTGGGCAACTGACGCAACGGCGACTTGCAAGGACATGATTGTCTTGCCGGCGCCAAACTCGCCTGCGAACTCATAGCTAGAACCAAATCTCAAGCCACCAACCAATTTATCGAACTCCTCAACCCCGGTTTTAACAATCCTTTGCTTTACTACGGATTCAATCCTCTCCCTGGCACTCATTGGTCTCGGCTCATCATTGAGCAACTCCCTAGCCGCAGTGATTACTTTCTTGGCGGTGTCAAGCTCGCTCAAGTTGAGTAGCTCCATCAACTCCTCCGCGTTGAACAGCAACAAGTGCTTAGGGCTCGTTATACCGGCTGACCTGAGTTTCTTGATCAACTGTGCACTCACGCCGAAACCCTCAAGTGCCTCAAGGTCATCGATTGATTGTGGTTTCTCCTCGGTCTTCGTCTTCCTCGGCACTACACCCACCCCATCAACGCAATGATTGGTGCTAGGAAGAGCGGGATTAGGCTTATGCCGAGGCCAATGCTGTGCATTGCCTTGCCTACAACTATCGATGTTGATGCTCCCAAGGCAATGAGCATTACAAATAGGGCGTTTGTGTTCGCTAGGCCGGCTATGAATGAGACTGCACTCGTTATGCCCGTTGCACTAGATACTGCACTTGATGCGAGTGCTGGTGCGTGGAGGGCTAGGAGCATTGCCGCCAATGCCAGCATCATTGCGTAGCTGACGGCAATGAATGGGCCATAGAGGAAGCCGCTCCTGACGATCTGCCCAATGAAGTTCGTGAATGAGTCAACAACCATGTTGACACGCTCAACAACATCCCTAGAACCCCTACTGTAGGCGTAATCCCAGAGCTGGACCAACTCCCTCTCGACAAGGGTCTTAGGCGTTGGTGGCTTGGGGTCGTGAACCAATAGCAACTCACCAAACGCCCTACTCACCCTATTCGGCATCCCCAAGTAGTCCCTGGCGAACTTCAGGAACTGGGGCATGTAGAGCGCTGCGAAGCCTAGACCAAACGCTATTATCGAGACTGTGGCAGTCATCAATGCAGGTAGTTTAAATAATAACTGGGAAACAGCTAAGCCAACGCCCAACCCAACGAAGCCTCCTATTATTGGCTTAACGTAGTCGTACTTGGCGAGTTCTATTTGGTAGTAGTGAATTAACGGTATGTATAGTAGGTTGATTAATCCGACAATTGGCGGTGCGCCTAGGATTACCATGAAGGCAAGCACGCCGGTCATTATCGAGAGGACTATTATGGCTGTTAAGCTCGCATTAACCCACTGGAGCCTACTGCTCAACACATTGTTCAACTTATTCAAAATAGCCATGAATGCTACGTCAGGGTCAGTACCAGAGGTTACGAACGAGTGAGCATAAGCCAACAACTCACGCCTATAACCACCCCTCCTCAACAACCATGGAGTTGTGATAACGTTCAAGAGCATGGATAACTTGAACCAAGCCCTACTCAACCTAGAGGCTTCACTTACTGCCAAGTCCGTGCCATCCTCAGGAGCCCTAATCACGAAGACCAAGTCAGCAATGTACTCCTTGATAGAGGTCATCGACTAATCAGGGCTCTGCTTAAAAGGGGTAGGTAATGGGTTTGGGATGATGAAGCTGAGGAAGAACAATGTTGATTTTAAAATTAATTATTTTTGATTAATCCACCATGGCCGCCTAGCTTCGCATGACCCTCCTTGCCCATTTTGTGGCTATTGTGGTTAGTGCTGTGGTGTATGTTGGTGTTAGTGCGAGGGCAAACACTATGGTGTAGGAGAATAGTGGCACTAGGAGTAGTGGGTTAAGCCAGCCCATGGATAATAACCCCACAAAGACCATGATCCAGCAGAAACCAACGTAGACCAGGGCCCTCCTGAACGCACCCCAGAACGTGTATCCCCTAGCCTCAACATCACGTTTCAACAGGTAGGCAAGCAACACGAAACCGGCTACAGTACTCGCAATCGGCCATGCAAGCCAGGGAGAGTCAACATCGACAACACCAACGTGGGAAACAACCATGGCCAGCGGGAAGGACCACTGAAGCGGGTCTAGGAAAATAGCAACACCAAGGCCATAGAGGAGGTTCCTATCAACCATATGATAACCCCCATCACCGCATGACTTTTTTTATAACTTCGGCTGTTCATAAAAAGTGATTCGAGCGGTGTTGAGGCAGCTAGTGCGTGAGTAGTTCGATTATGTACCTCCTCGTCCTCGCCAGCCTTAGGCTTAACTCCCTAACATCGCCGTCGCAGACAAGCTTAGCCCTTAGTTCCAGGGGCTCATCTGAATAAACTATGTACATTACCCTATGCCTAGGGTTGAGCCTATCGCTTGAGTCAACAACCCTGACCGACTTAACAACCTTAACCCTACCCCTAAACTCACTGGGTATCTCTAGGTAGTAGTCTGTGCACTCTATGTTCACTACAGAGGCATAAACGTCACTATCCAGTCTCTTGTAGTTTCTGTACAAAATAACCGCGGCTATGTGCGTGCAGATCTCGCTCTTTCTCCTCAATCCCCAACTGCTCTCGAAGCACGAGCAGTAATACCTACCGTCTCTGAGCCTAACAACGTAGGTAGGGTACCTATCACCAAGCTCTGGTAAGCCCCTCACGACCCAAGCACCCTCGCCGTACTCCTTGACGGTGTTCTTCATGAATCGAATAAGCGCCCTCCTAACCCATGACCTGCTCTTGTTTGGGAAGTCCTCCCTAAGCCTCTCAATGGCTAAATCAATGAGCTCCCTACTCATTACCTCACTCAATGAAACATTGTTTGAATTTAAGGGTTGGATTAAGTTTGGATAAGGATGGGAAAAGAGGAAAGGTGGTTTTGATTTTGAGGTTTTGATTGGTTTACATCACGATATTGGTGCCGTGTATGCACCGCTTGTTGTTACCACCTCGACCTGCGTTGGTGAGCCGCTTAGGCTGCTGCAGGTTATTGATAATGTGTCCCCTGGGTTGAGGGTTATCGATAACCCACTGGCCGGCAGTGAGGTTATTCCACTGTACGTGTTCCCATTTAGGTATGCGGTGCAACTGGATGCGCTTGAGCCGCTGGGCACCAGGTTTATCGCATTAACCGTAATGGCACTAACACCCATAGCCTTCACGTTCACAACAAGCACCCCACCCAACTCCTCAGCTGTGACTGTCAAGGTGTTGCTGGCTCCTAATGACGGCATTGCCCCGTGGAAGACGTAGAAGATCAGGATCAACGCGAGCGCTATAGCAACAACAGCCACTACGGCCCAAAGTATGTTGAACTCGCCCCTCCTGCTCAATACCTTGGCATTGGCTTGCTTAACCCTCATGGCCTTCATCCTCACAACAAACCTTGTTAGTGGTTTGCCTGTCATCGGGAGGAAATTAGGTGGTTTTTAAGGGGTTGGTTTGTCTTGATTGGTTATGGTGTTGTGCTTAGGGCGTGCTTGATTAGGAGACTGAAGACGCTTGCTGTTTCTCTGAGCATTGCCTCGAGTATCTCTAGGGCGTATGTGCCGGCGTTCTGTGTGAGGGTTGCGTTC
>Ga0326758_100142_pt1 | contig 22045 bp, 19 predicted proteins | sample GCRJH_S_FD_207221 | JGI IMG/M metagenome (GOLD analysis project Ga0326758, IMG submission 207221) | Hot spring sediment microbial communities from Geyser Creek Basin, Yellowstone National Park, WY, United States - GCR.JH_S | ecosystem: Environmental > Aquatic > Thermal springs > Near-boiling... | reverse complement strand
TCGATGCAACAGATAAACTAAACCCTAGGCATAGGGTCACCTACATCATCTACGCGGATGAGCCCATGGAAATCAAGGCAAGGCTAGCCTGCGACGGGGAGGTTAGAGAACTAAGCCTCAAACTAATGAGGACGAGGAGGTACATTGTCGAGCTCCTAACAAGGGACTAAGCCCTTTTAAGCAGAGCCCTGATTATTCGATGACATCAATCAAGGAGTACGTTGCTGATTTGGTGTTTGTGATTAGGGCTCCTGAGGATGGCACGGACTTGGCTGTGAGCGAGGCTTCTAGGTTGAGTAGGGCTTGGTTCAAGCTGTCGATGCTCCTAAACGTCACCAACAGCCCCTGGCTCCTTAGGAGAGGGGGCTATAGGCGTGAGTTGTTGGCCTACGCCCACTCGTTCGTAACCTCGGGCACAGACCCTGACGTAGCCTTCATGGCTATACTCAATAAACTAAACAATGTATTAAATAGCAAGCTCCAATGGATAAATGCATCGCTCACTGCGGTGATAGTCCTTTCGATAATGACTGGCGTGCTAGCATTCATGGTAATCCTAGGTGCACCGCCGGTTCTCGGGTTAATCAACCTACTATACATACCGCTGATCCACTACTACCAAATAGAACTCGCCAAGTACGACTATGTTAAACCACTAATCAGTGGTTTCGTTGGGTTGGGCATAGGCTTGGTGGCTTCTTTGCTACTGCTTAGGTTACCTGCCTTGATGACCGTTGTTGTCTCGATAATTGCCTTCGGCATTGGCTTCGCAGCACTATACATGCCCCAATTCATTAGGTTTGCTAGGGATTACACAGGAATGTATGGTAGGGTGAGCAAGTCCTTCGGTGAGTTGCTACTGGTTCACGACCCCAAGCCGCCTGTGCCTCGAACAATTGTTGAAAAGGAGCTGATCCAGCTCTGGGATTACGCCTACAGTAGGGGTTCTAGGGATGTTGTTGAGAGGGTAAACATGGTTGTTGATAGCTTCATGAACTTCATTGGGCAGGTTGTTAGGAGTGGTTTTGTCTATGGACTGTTCATCGCGGTGAGCTACGCAATGATGCTTGCATTGGCGGCAATGCTCCTAGCCCTCCACGCGCCGGCACTCGCATCGAGTGCAGTCTCTAGTGCCTCGGGAATAAGTAGTGCGGCATCAATAATCAGTGGCTTAACGAATGTGAACGCTATATTCACAATGCTCATTGCCTTGGGAGCATCAACATCGATTGTTGTCGGTAAGGCTATGCACTCAATAGGCTTGGGCATAAGCCTACTACCACTCTTCCTGGCACCCATAATAGCCCTAATGGGGTGGGCATAATGCCTAGGAAAATGAAGGCTGAGGAAAAGCCTCAATCAATTGATGACCTTGATGCATTGAGGAGTTATGGTGTTTCGGCGCAAATGATTGAGAGGCTTAGGGCTGTTGGTGTAACAAGCCCTAAGCACCTGTTGCTGTTTAATGCCGAGGAGTTGATGGAGCTACTCAATCTCTCCGAGCTAGACACGGCGAGGAAGGTGATCACCGCAGCCAGGGGGTTGCTAAATGATGAACCGAAACCAATGAGTGCTAGGGAGAGGATTGAATCCGTAGCGAGGCAAAGGCTCGTTAAAACCGGGGTTGAGGATTTCGATAAATTGGTTGGCGGGGTTAGGTTTGGTAGTTCGTATGAGTTCGCTGGTGAGTTTGGTAGTGGTAAGACGTTAATGAGCCTGCAGATTGCTGTGGCATCGGTTGCACAGCACCAGGTTGGTGTGGTGTACATAGACACCGAGAAGACAATCGACCAGTACCTAACCACGGGCAAGTTAGTCGAGAACATGTGCGGTAGGTTCAACGTTAATTGTAGTGAGTTCCTTGAGAGGGACTTGGTTGTCTATAACCCAGCCACTGTTGAGGAGCTCGAGGATTTCATAAAGTTGAAGCTGGCTAATCAAGTGATTAGTGGTGGTGTTGGTGTGGTAATTATAGACTCAGTCACGGCCCTCTATAGGGCTCAGTTTAGGGGTAGGGAGAGGTTGGCGGAGAGGCAGCAGAGGTTGCACTACGTACTCGACTGGATACGTAGGCTGACAATAAAGTTCGGAGTACTGGCAATCTACACTAACCAGGTAATGACAATGCCAACCGGCTACGTCGAGATCAAGCTACCGGTCGGCGGCAACGTCCTAGCCCACACAGTGAATTCGAGGTGGTTGATGCTAAGGCCGAGCAAGGCTAAGCCGGAGGGTGTGATGAGGGCTTTGGATGTGCCAGGGCTGGCGCCCGGCACCGAGGTTAGGTACACAATAGCTGATGATGGTCTTCACTAATCCCTTAAAAATCAGTGCATCAAATCCTGATGCACGTATCTAGGCCTAAGGTTATTAGCCAAGGATTGGTCAAGTTCTACACGGTTGAGGGTAGGGAGAACTTCGGCTTGAAGACAAACATCGAGATTCACCAGGTCGTTGACCCAACCTACAAAACACCCGAGTACACTGCCTACATCATTGATGACGTGCCTGACTGGCTAATTGCGCTACCCCTGGACTACATAGCCGATAGGATAGGCTCTGGAGCAAAGCTTGAAAACGCGACCAAGAAGGCTTTGGGCCTTATCGGCATTAAGGCGAGCGGTGAAAACATTGATTTAGCGAAGAAGGTCTTTGAGCGTTGGTTGAATGGGTATGGGGCTTTTACCCCATTGTTCCTAATGCCCGATATCACGGACATATACATTAGGAGACTTGATGATGGCTTTGTCGTCCACGTGGACCACGAGGAGCTTGGGCTTATGCGTGTAATCATTGGTTGGGAGCCCTACGAGTTAATCACTAGGAGGGGCCTCAGGAAAGTGATTAAGAAAATCACTGTTAGTGATTTTGACGCCATCAGCTACCTCTTTAGGAGGTTCTCGATTAGGATGAAGACGCCAATAACCACACACAACCCAATGCCCGACTTGGTGGATCCAGACTACCGCATCAGGATTGCCGTAACCTCAGACCCCGTTGGTAGACCAACGCCTTGGGTGAGCATTAGGGTCTTGCCTAGGAGGCCTAGGCTTATCACCGAGTTGATTAGGAACAACGTGGTTAGCATAGATCAGGCTGCATTGCTTTGGTTGCTGGCTGACTACAAGGTGCCTATCCTATTCGTGGGTCCGATGGGTGCGGGAAAGACTACATTGCAGAATGCCATTGCGTTCCTATTGGTTGATAGGGTGATTGCCTTGGTCATGGACGTCGTCGAGTTGTTCCTACCATACCACCGGGTTGTTTTGCCTATGCTTGAGAGGAGGGCGTTTGCTAGGGGTATTGAGAGTATTGATAAGGTTAGGTTAATCAACCACTCCCTGAGGAGCGGTGCCGACATTATCCTGGTCAATGAGGCTAGGGGTGATGAGGAGTTTAGGGCTTTGCTTGAGGCAATGACTTTGGGTCATGGCACAATAACCACATTCCACGCCAACGACTACGAGGATGCAGTAACGAGGCTCAAGGTCAAGGGCTTTGTTGATGCAGAGAGGTTCTTGAGTGAGGCAGTCGTTGTTGAGGTGGCTTTGACTAAGGAGAGTGTTAGGGATGAGGGTGGTGTGGTTAGGGTTGTTCATAGGAGGTTCGTTAGATCCATTAGGAATGCGGATAGGCACATGGAGGTGCTAACTAGGGACTACGGGAAGGACACCATCGATAGGCAACTGCGCTACCGAGCCGACTTCCTAACAAAGGCCCTCGAACTCAACCCAACACCAGAGCAATTAGCGTCTTTGCTGTATGCCTTCTACAAGGACCCGGAGGGTGTTTTGGCCACGAAACCAAGCTTAGAAGCAATCGAGTCCCTAAACCTGCCTAGGCTTGAGTTGCCGAGTGAGGTTTTGAGACTCGATAACGAGGTTCTCGGTCTCGAGAAAGAGTCTTTTAAAGGGAGTGGGTGATTGGTGATGTTGACGCCTAGGTTGGTTGTCATCACATACTTCAGTGGTAGGAAGGGTGGGACTGGTAAGTCAACGCTAGCCGCCAACCAGGCAATTGCGTTGTCAATGACCCTCAAGACCAACACCGTCCTCATGGACTTCGGGATTGACAGTACACAGACAAGCTCTAGATTGTTAGGGATTAACCCGGATAGGCCAGGTGCCCTTGATTTCATGCTTGGCTTGGTCAAGGATGTGAACCAAGTCCTCGTTAGGAGCAACGTTGTACCGAGCGTCTTTGTTATACCGCCGGGCATGCAGAAGTCCTGGGATTTGTGGGGTTCTTCGATAAGCGTGAACCAAGCCTTCAACGCCCTTAGGAACCTAATAATCACTGCATCCAGAATCACTAATGCCCAGGTGATAATTATTGACCTGCCCGCATCAATAGATGACGTTGTTGTGATACCTGCATTGATTAATACCAATATCATAAACTTGGTCATGGACTACGCCAACTACGCAGACATAGTACTAGCCGAGCTGGACAACAACATAGTTAGGCCGTTGATGGTTCAACTTAAGTTGAACCCTATTGTTAATGTTGTCCTAAACAAGTGGTTGCCTGGCTTGGACGCTGTGGAGGCTAAGGCTAGGGCTTTTGCACACAACGGTGAGGTGTTTGTGCTACCGACAAGCCCAATCGTGCAATACCTAACGAGCACGCTGAAGCCCTTTGTGTTATATGAACCCAAGGGTTCACTGGAGAGGTACATGAAGGAATTCAACAAGATGAACAACGAATTAACAAAGCAGGTAAAAGCCCTCCTCGGGTTCTAGCCCCTTTTAAACCCATTACTCACTAGGTCGATGAGTGATGCAATATCTAAGTTGAGGAGGCTTGGTTTCGGCGGCAATGATAATCAACAACAAAATCAGCAAGTTAATCAGGCTCAGGTGAGTAGTCAAGCTGATAATGTGCCTCAATTGCCTGGTCAGACTATGCCTAGGCTTGATAGGCTTGTTCCGGCTGGTAACCCGAGGTTGAGGGCTATGGTTGAGGAGGTTAGGGGCTTCTCAATAATCGAGAAGGCCATCCTCGCCATGGTCGTGTTTGAGAACGACGAGGTCGTGAACAAGATAAAGCCCGAGGACTGGGTGGCCCTAATCAGGGATAAAATCGGCGAGGAGTATGCGGAGGTCTTCAAGGCATGGCTTGGGGGTAGGTGCAAGGCGGAGGGTGGGGTGAGGCAATGAGGGATAAGAGGCTGGGCAAGCTGGACAAAATCGACAACAACCTGGAGAGAGTTGTTGCTAGGCTCAAGCAGCGAAGGCTCAAAGTCGAGGTTGAGTCTTTAGTGGATGTGAAGGCTGTTAGGCAGTGGAGCCAGAGGTGCGTTGAGCCCCTAAGAGCCTTCTGCGAGAAAGTATTGAGTGAACTCTACATGCATTACACACCGGTTTCGGTGAACAACCTACTCAATGAGGTTGTCTCTAGGGGCCTTAGGCTTGAGGTTGCCTTGGCTTTGGCTAGCCAATTTGACCCAACGCTTGGTAATGACGCACTGCTTAGGAGGTACATTGAGGAGGGCTTTGTCGATTGGGATTACTTAGTCTCGGTAATAAATGGCTTTGGTTATAGGTTTGGGGTTGATGAGCTGAGGAATTTGCTTTCTCAACCTGTTGTTGAGGCTCCCAAGAGAAGATTTAACCTGCCTAGGAGCTTGGGTTTCTCGGGCATTGTTAAGGGTCTTAAAAAGTGATTAGCGTTAGTGCGTGGCATTAAGCGTCAAAATCAGGTGGTTCCTACTCATTTCAATCATAATAATGGGGATTGCCTACAAGCCACTATCCCTCTTGTTGATACCACTGCTCCTCTATAAAGAAACAAGGGATTGGATAATCGATCTTTTGTTCTCACTGATCTTCCCCGGCTTAGCCCCTAGGCTTGAGGTGCTTGATAATTATGTCTACGACCATAAAAACAACATCGCGCACGTGTTCTATAGGGCAGAGCCACTCTTCGACATTAGCCGATTGAGTGGTTCACAATACGTGAACCTGGTGAATGAGTTTGCCCGCCGTTTGTCTCTTATGCCTAACGAAATCTTTTCCTTCATTCGATTGGGAGAGAACAAGTACATTAGGCTCTCGAAGAAGGTCGAGCCGAGCGAGCGTGGCTTAAACGAGTTCATTGATTGGGTTAAGGCTAAGGAAATCCTCCTCAGGCAGTACTTCATACTGAGCCTTGTGGAGAAGAGTGAATTGAAGAGGCTCGTTGGGTTCCCAAGGCCACCCTCAACAGCTAGGTTAATCGCCATCTTGGCGATCCTCGACTTTCTAGCCTTCCTATTCATGGGGATTTATGGGTTAGCAGCGTTGGTGATCCTAAACGCACTAGCCATTATGGCTAGGAGTAACTACAGCGTGATCAAGGGCGGGGAGTTGGGGAGGCTGAGCCACAGGTTGACGGCTAGTGGCTTACTCTTCACTAAGCCTAGTGAGGAGGACCTTAGGTCAATAGCCGAGGCATTTGTTGCGAGTAACAACAGCTTCATGATTGCCATCTCCGGCAACCTGGGCTTTAGGGGTGAGGTTTCTAGGACTGTTGTCTCAAGCCACACGAAGTTGATCGTCCACGAGAACCCAAAGGCAATACCCAAGGCAAGCCAGTGGAGTATTGTCCTTGAGAGAATAAACGAGAGGGGCGAGGAGCCCGTGAAGGCTATGTTAGCCCTCGATAGGCAATCAAGCATACCACTCCTCTTCACCATTAGAACAACAACACAGATGCACCTCTGGTCAATGCCAAGCATCGATGAGTTGGGCTACGACCTAGCAACAATACCAATATTCCACGGTGGTAGGGTCCTCTCGGAGAGCCTAAGGGCTAGGGTTTACTTAGGTAGGGATAGGGAGAACAATGAGTTGTGGGTTGACTTGGACAGCTTGCCAAGCGGCTTTGGTTTAGTGGTTGGTCCGACTGGTATGGGTAAGACTTGGAGCGTGAGCACGCTGCTGTATAGGCTCATGAGGAGTGGCATAAAGGTACTCATCCTAGACCCACACGGTGAGTACCTAAGGATACCAGGCATTGAGCCCATCGACGTGACTAGGAAGTTCATAAACATCTTCGAGCTAGACGGAGTCACTGATGCGGAACGAATAAACAGGCTACTGCTCAACTTCGAGGTCCTCGGGATAAGGCCCGAGTCAATACTGCCCGACCTAAAGGCAATATACGCAAACGGCCTCTATAGGGACTTCTTCAAGTCCATGGAGTTCATCAGGGCCAGGAGCGATGACGAGCTAGTTGGCCTGGCACTGGATAGGTTGATGAGCTACCTCGGCAATGCCGAGATTGTGCCCATCTTGGAGTTGATGAACAACAAGGCGTTGCTCTTCAGCACGGTTAGGTCAAGCCCAGACCTAATGAGCTTCCTAATGGGCGTGATGACCGACCACGTACACACCCACATGATGAGCCAATCAATAAGCGAGCACTTGCAGCAGTTACTGGTTATTGACGAAGCCTACTTCGTGCTCGGCAACCCACTCATGGAGTACATTGTGCGTGGAGCAAGGAAGTTTGGTTTGGGCACAGTAATGGTCACACAAACAATAACCGGCATAGACGTTAACATCCTACAAAACATACCACTAATGATTGTTTTGGGCGGTAGCGATGCCTACGTAAACGAGGTGGCCAAGGTATTGAACCTAACAAGTGAGGACGTTAGGTGGTTAACCACTGCCTTACCACCACACATGGCAGGACTAACCACGAAGGCATTAATAATCACCGGACCAATAAAGAGACAAGCCACAATCGAGCTGGAGCCGGCGATCAAGGGGTTTGTTGCTTTATGAGGTTTGTTGTGTTTTTGAATGATGATGCTAAGGCATCAATGATGTTGACGATCTCGTTAGGTCCAATCTTAAGCAAAGGCAATATGCACTGTTCAATGAATTGCTCAAGGTACTTATCACGCTCCTCCGGAGTACTATATGAAGCATTGCTCGCCATAGCTTCCATTATCTTAGATAATTGGTCAAGTGCTTTTATGATATGTTCGACGCTGTTCATAAACTCCTCCAGGTACCTCGAGATCTCGAGGTACTTCTTCATGCTCTCCTCATCCACTGGCGGGCACCTGCTAACATCCTCGGCTCGGCAGTACCTACTGGTTTGCTCGAAATTCCCCATGCAGTTAACCAGCGGTAAGTCAATAATGCTTGAGTATACAAAGGCCATAACAAACCTACGTGTTAAATCAAGTATTGCGTCACAATCATTACGCTTTTGAGGATCAGGCAATTGCTGAATTAAATTATTGACTATGCCCCTTAACTTATCGAACCCACCCAATAAGCCATCCATACTCCTAAACCTCCTGAGCACATCATCAACACACCCATAATCATTATAGCCGCGGAATTCGTAATTCTCCACGCTCCTATCAAGGACGGCGATTGAGAAATCCCTAACCTGCGTAAAGACGTTCTTGATGCTTTGTTCAAGCTTCTCACGCTCCTTCTCATTCAATTCACGTAACAGGCTCGTCACAGCCTTTTCAATCAATTGGGCTACTGCATGCTTAACTGCATCTGGTTTTTGCTTAAGAAGGTTGCGAAGCTCCCGCTCAAGCTTTACAAGTGCTCTGGCATTATGGCCGTAACCCTTCTTTAGGAATTCAATTATTGTCTCCCTCGTCTTCCTATTTCTAGGAATGACCTTATTACATTCTTTCGTTAACTTCGTTATGCTTCTTTTTGCTTGAGCGTCTAACGTAACCTTATTCTTATTAATATGCATAATAAGCATGCATATAATGCTCACTACGTAATATACGTGGGTTTTTGCAAGCTTCTCCGATGCTTGTTGTAGATAAAACAATGCCCTCCTCCTATCCCCCTCGTCGGAGTTTGCTGAAAGTGACCTGAACTGTATTAAGTCTACACGGGCTTCCTCAAGATAACCCAACAAAATACTCGTTATATCATCCCCAACGGACATTAAAAAGCCGTGGCTAGCGATTTTATATACTTATCTTCAACTTCTCACTCAATGCCCTCCTTATCGCCTTCAGTACCTCCTGCCCGAGTTCGTCGGCATGCTTCCTGGCCACCTCCTCGGCTCGATCCCTCTCCTCACCTGGCTCGTGCATGATTAGGTTCCTTACCTCATTGACCCTCTTGCCCTCGAACTCGCACGTTAAGCCGTAATCGCTACAAAACTTCTCGACCCATGAACCGCCGTTTTTCTTCCTGCTTTTCTCTTTGTTCTTCCCTTTGCAGCCCATCAACGAGACAAGCAACTCGAAGGCAACAAAGAACTTCAGGAACCTATCCAGGGGATCCTCATCGAGACTCCCCGAAACCCACCACTTAACAACCCTCAATAAACCATCAACCACCCTCCTCTTATTGGGGTCAGAGCTTTGTAAGGCATCCTTGAGCTTGTCCATTAACTTCACTGCCTCATCGAGCATTCCCTTGTCAAGATCAATTGCTTTACTTACGGAGACCTGGATTGTTATGGGCATGCGTATTATGGGCGTACCAGTCATTTGCTCTGGGGTTTGGCCTAGTCCTACGGTGACTGAGGCGCTTATTGGGACGTTCACCACCATGCACGAGTCCACGCTAACGCAACACGCCTCAAAGCCGCAACTACTAACCAGGCTTAGGGCAATTGCCAAAAGTTTAGCCATCACCTCAGGATCTTCACTAACTACTTCAAAACTACCAACCAACAAACCATTAACGCATCTGAACCTAATATCTTCAACCTCAACATCACTAAATAGGCAATTAATACCGCACGCACCCCTCAGCACGAACTCAGCAGTCTTCACATTACCCATTAGGATAAGGGCCCTGCTCAGTAACATTAAAAGCTTTGTATGAATAAGTAATAAAATGGCCGCTCCACAGCAAAAGGAGTTATGGAGACGTTTTGTTAATTGGTTTATTAATCCTGGTCAGAGACGTTTCACGATTTGGTTAATTACCGCTTCCCTACTAATTACGCTTGACGTTTACTTATTCATTTATAAAATGTTTTGGCCTAGCACGTACATCGGCTTCCTTGGTATCGAAATCACCATATTGTTTTTCCTTTATGAGAAGTTTATGGCAATCCCAATCCTGAGGATTGAGGTCCCTAGAGAGGATGTGACTAGGAAGCCTAGATTCATCAGAGTAAGTCTACCACAAGCATGCAGATGCCCAGCGCAGCAACAACAAGTGTCTCAGGAAGTTGGCTACCTGAGACTTAGGGTTAAGAACACGGGCTTAGCTGCGGCTGAGAAGTGCGCTTTCCAAGTTAGGATTGCTAGATGGCCTTCTAATTGCCCTGCCAACTGCCACGCGCCGAGTGATGAGTATGTGGATTGGCAAGACGTCACATGGGCTGGCTGGAAACTGAGCGTTTTAATTAGGCCGAACGATGTTAGGTACGCGAACATAATCATGATACCACTCCAAAACGCTAGGGCGTGCTTACCCGCACCGTGGCAATGCGATAACCAGGTTAATCCGTGTGGACCAATAATTGCCTGGATTACAAAGCGAGAAGTCTTCGACCCTAAGTTGGGATGTGCAGCCAAGCTTCAGGATGGTTTAGTGGCTGGCGAGTATGTAGTGGACGTCCAGGTTACGTGTAGGAATGGGCAGGCCGTGCTTAGGGGATTAAGGTTGAGGATTGACCCTGACTGGGACAATACGGACATCACGACAGCTTAGTAGTAAACGAATGTTTGAAGACCCAAAATACTGGGCGTAGGGGTGCTAGGGGGATTACCTTGTCATAGCCTTATGCCTGATTACGTGATAGCCCGTTAATGTTGTTACCGTGAGTATTAAACCTATTAGGTGTGGTGGTGTTGGTGGTAGGAATTTGTATATTGAGTAGGCTATGCCGACTACGACAATCACTAATAATGAGAGTATCATTATAACGAGTCTCGTGGGTAAGCGCCTCAAATGCCTTGGCCGCCTCAATAATGTCGCTGTTAGGTATAGTGCTACGTATGCTGCCGATGCCAGCATGAATACCGTGTATATTGACGTGCCAATGCCCGGCTTACCCCATGCAAGCCAAGTAACGAGTGATGTGATGTATGATGTGACGATGGCTAGGGCGAAGGAGTGTGTCAGAAACGACCTACCCACAGTCACGCAATCTGCCATGCCTTCTCGGCACAATCTTGGCACAGGCATTAGGATTAATGTGAGGATCACCGTGGGCATGACTACCGTGGCTATGAAGTAGAGCCAGAGTGGGTAGTGGAGTATCGACGACTCGTAGGCGTTGAATAGCGAGGTTAGGTAGATGATTAGCATGGGCATGTTGAGGACCGGCCTAAACCCAATCGCCTTCACCGACGCCCAGTAGGTAATGAGTGATTTCGGTATTATGGCTAGTGAAGCCCAGTAAAGGGCGGTGTAGATCAGCAACACGGCGAGTAGGGAGACAACAACAAACCCAAGACGCACCATACAACCACAGACTATATCAATAAATACCTAACCCATCCAACACCAACCACCACAACAACCAAGCACATAACCACCGAGGGTAATTGAGGAGGAGACCAGGGAGGCTAAGAGGTCCGTGGGGTTAGGACCTTGGAGCCTTAGGTCTTGTGCCTTTGTCTTTATTGCTTATTCGTGATCGTACTTATTACAATGTATCCGGCCAGTAACCCCAATGGTGATGTGGGACTAGCCCATCTATTGGTCCGTAGGCTCCAATAATTACTGAGCCCATGCATGCTGGCATTAGCCGGGGTATTGACGAGAGGGCTAGTGCCGTGGTTGTGTCGATGATTAGGCTCCCAACAACGATTGATGCGTATAGCGTGAACAAGATCGGTTTCCAATCGCTACCTACCTTCCATCTCTTCTCATAGGCGTAGACCAGCGGTGTTGTTGAGCCGATGATTATCGAGGCTGTGAATGTGGCTATGCTATCGAGGTTAGTGGGCAGTAGGGTGCAGTCATGGGCTGGGTTCGCAGTAACTGCTAGGTACAGGGTTGCCGATAGTATGGCGTAAGCAGCTATTATACCCAGCGAGTACTTCGTCAAACCGACCTTCAGCTCACCCCTGGCAAACATTAGGTAAGCTATTGCGACCAACACTGCGTTAGTGATTATTGCGGTTAGGTTCACGTAGAAGTTATCACCACCAATGATTAACGGTGAGTCTAAGCCTAGGGTTTTGTTGGAGGTTGGTGAATCGCCAATGTTGGTTTGAATGTTTAGGGCCGTGTTTGTGGCTAGTGTGAATATGATGGTGAGCGCAGCGATGCATGTTAATGCCCTCAACGCATCACTCACTACATAACCCGCTCAAGGCCCAACTTTAAGCGTTAACAACGGCGGCATTGATGGACTAAATAATTAGGAGACCGAGGAGCATTTGACTAAGCCAGCCTTCTCGGCGTTGTAGTAATGCATCAATGCCCTCGCTGGGTCGTTGGCGTAAATGAGCTTTACCGACAACTCCTTACCCCTCCAATACTCAATAATTACTTCGCCACCAACCTCGTACAGGCAGTACCTATCGACGCTGCCCAAGACCTCTCTAGCGATGGGTAGGCCAGCACTGAGGGCTTCATTAATTGTTAGTGCCTTGATTTCCACGGGGATGAATAGGTCGTCCCTGTACATGAACCAGGGCATTGCTTACTTATTGTTCTGCATGTCTTATAAGGTTAAGGCCCAGAGGATTGAGGTGGTTAATGTTATGGTTATCGTAACTATTACAAACACCATCCTCAGGTAATCATCGGCGTGCCTTAAGTCGTCATATACCTTGGTTAATTCAATCAACGTAGTATTTACTGTAGCAATAATCCCTAGATTAATCGTAAATGCCAAAACTGGGTAGTACGTTAGCAAAGTATTCAAGACTGTACTTAGTGCGTTGTATAGTGTTGCGAGTACGTACGTGCTTATGAATCCTGCGAAGTAATCAACAACAAACATTAGTATAAACGATACTACAATGAGAATTAAGGCATCAATATTGTTCCAATAGTCCCACTCATCTATCCAATCCATTGCTTAATTATATGCATCGGGTATATAAAACTATTTGATCAAATGGCAATAATACCTACCTAGAGGAATGAGGTTATTGATGCCGACCCACCACCCCTCCTACGCCTCCTACCGCGCTCACGCGGTTTCTCCTCGGCCATGGGTGGGGCGCCGGGCCTGGCCACCCTCTCCGCACCCTTAACCCTCCTCTCCATCATCTCCCAAGCCTGATCCCACAACGCATCAACATCAACCTCAATGCCCAGCAACTCCGCAATCTTAGAATCAATCTCCTTGAAATTACTCTTTAACTGCTTGAACATCTCAAGCTTGGGCCCACCAACTCCCTCTTCCTCCTCCCCCTCACCCTCCTCATCACCAAGTGGGTCATTGGTAACTGGCTTAAGCCCCATGAACTTCCTAGCCTCAGCCTCAAGCTTGTCAAAGAGCTTGGCCAACTCCTCGACTCTGTCCCTATCAATAGCCTTGACATTGAGTATCGGCATCCTCTTGGCAATATTAACCTCAAGGGCCAAAATCCCACCACCAGTCCTCCTACCATTTTGCTCAAGCCACAACCAATTGAATGTTGAGTTCAGGTAAGCCAACAACGCCTTAACCTCAACCTCATCAAGCTCCACGTTATTATTAACCTCACCAATAATGCCCCTATACTCACCTGGGTCGAAAACCCAATTACCAACCCTAACCCTCACCCTGGGTATGAACGTTATTATGTCATGATAAGTAACTAATGGCGTTTTGGCCAGGAAGAACTGTGGATGGTACCCAGAATAGTAGATTGCCATTATTGGTGTTGGTATGAATCCTCCTAGGTCGTACCAGCCGTAGAACCACCTACGCGCCTCCCCCTCCTCCCTAGCCCTGCACGCCACTGCCTCGCTACACCTCTTACCACCACCCTTTTGCGTCTTACACTCACCCGACTCACCCCACCTAATGTACTCAGCAACCTCACTTGGCAATTTATCCCTGGGCTTATGACAGATGAAGAGGTAAACGTTCTTACCTCCCCTCCTCAGCTCCTCCCAATCATCCCTCGTGAATACGAAGGTCTTGACCCATTGGGACCTCGTGATTGCCGGCGCTAGGCAATCCATGACCTTACTCCTGAACTGGCCATGCACCTTCTGCCACTCATCAATCTTCCCCTCACTGAAGTAGAAGAATTCCTTAGCACCCAAATTACGAACACCACGAATAATACCCCAACTGGTTAAGCATAGATATAATGCATTGCCATAAGATGGCCTAAACCACTCACCGGCCCTAATCATTATTTTGCCCTCGTTAGCCAATTCCTCAAGCCTATTCACGACATCCCCACCACCAAAGAATAGCCCAATCCACTTCCTATCCCTGGGCATTCTCTCCTGCTCGATGAAGCGGTACCAATCACCAAGCTTACCACACTCCCTTAACTTGGTCTCGTTAAACTCATAGCTCCCCTCGTCAATCGCGTCAGCAAGACACGTGAAAATCTCCTCTAGTCTCTTCTCAACATCCGTGTTACTCAGTTTACTATCAATTGGTGGCACCCTGACCAGGAGTACCTTATTCCGCGCCCTTTCTGCCTCATTGCTTGATTTCTCGGCCAGTACTATCACCGTGCTTATCAATGCCGTGAATAACCTATACGATATGTCTATCAAAGCCTTGATTTTGTAATTATCGAGGAGGAATTTCCCGAACTCAATGCCGTAATCCGTCTGCATCCACATATTGCTTATGATCATCCCCAACCTATCACCATCATTGAGGAACCTCGTGGCATGCATGATCCAGTAAACGTAAATACCCGGCTCCCTACCACGGTTAGGGTCGGGCTTAAGGTCATATTTTTCTAGGAAGCTCGAAATCGACCTAATGACCACTTGTCTCGCATTTAGCGATAAATCAGTCCATCTGGTATATGGTGGATTCCCAATCACCGCATCGAAATTTTTTGGAAGCACTACTCGCCTAGGCCTTATCCCTCTAACGGTTACTGTCGTGTAAGGTGCTAGTACTTGCTGTCCAGGTAGTATTGTGAAGAAGTCCTGGTGTACAAGGTTCATGTTAGAGCTTGGGTTCCTAACATTCCTCATTGCCAGGTTCACGGCTGTTAGGTGTAGCGGGAATGGGTTTATGTCCACGCCATATAATTGGTTTAGGATCGCCTCGTGAACCTCCCTACCCGGCCTACCCTCAAGTAGGGTCTTGCCAGTCTTTAGCCTATACAGTCTTGAATAGGCCTCTATTAGGAATGTGCCCGAGCCGCACCCTGGGTCTAAAACCACGTCCGTGGGCTTCCTCACACTCCACTTGGTTATTAACCTAGCCACTGCCGGTGGTGTATAGAATTGGCCGAGCTTGTGTCTCTCCTCGGCGGGTATTAATTCCTCATAGACATACCCAATTACATCACCAATACCCTCGGCACCAACCTCATCGACTAGGCTTACCAAGTCATCAATAACCCTACAAACCTCGGGGTCATCAGGTAGTCTCAACTCGTCGAAGAGTCCCGTGTTGAATATTGGCTCGAAGTCCTCGGTAATGGTTATGGCGTTGTTGAAGTAGTCATTCCTTAGGGTCTCTAGGTACTTACTCGTGGAGTAATTGATGGATTCGCAGAACGGCTTCAGCATGGGTAGTTTGTAGTGCTTTTCAAGGATTTTGTAGAATATGATTTTGTTCATGAGGACGTAGAGCATCATCCTAGCCAGGTCATCGACCTTTTCGAGGTTTTGACCAACTATGTCCACCAACCCATTCTTATACCCATAATCCCTTGCCAACTTATCGAGGTAGCGCCAGTAATTGGAGTCGCGATTAAGCTCGCTCCTGAGGTAATCACCAACACCGTACGTGTCTAGTAAGGCTTCTATGAAGCCGAGCCTCAACTGCTCAATGAACCAGTTACCCAGGTTCACCCTGAGCTGCTTAATATTCGCCATGTTAATCCATGAATTAGCAACATCATCGATTATCTCCTCGACCTCGGACTCTGTGAGCCTGTAACTCCTGAACCTGTACTCATTAATTAAATCATTCCACCTACCTGGCTTTAATACATCTTCATACCTACCATCCCTACACGCATTCATATCAACGAAATAGCTCGGGTCCTCTATCGGTGAGAACACGGTTATACCATCAATGTTTGCGGTGGCGAAGAACGGCGTGGCCCTAAGCCCATGCGAGTGCTTGACTAGGGTGGCGTAGCATAGTGCCTGCCCAATCACTGCCCTACTTATCGGCGTTATCCTAGGGTCTATCCTAAACGTCCCCCTCTCCACGTACTTCCTCTTCGTCTCAATGACGAGTATTGGGACTCGCCTATCCTTAATCAATACCACGATGTCTGCCCTCTTATTATCAATTGGGTACTCACGCTCGACAGTTAGCTCAAGGCCGCCGAACCTCTTGTTAGTAATTAGTTTCTGTATAATTCCGTAAAGCCTATCTTGAACAGCCACTTCGCGTGTGGAAGCCATTTCAGTAATTACCGTGGGTGAATATTTAAATATTAAGCGTTCAGTTACTATGCCATGGTTAAGGATGTTATTAAGGTTCCTGGGGGATTTAGGTTCTGCCCCAGATGCAAATCCTTACTTGAATTTAAAAATGATGAACGTGGTATAGTTTATCGGTGCCCCAGGTGCGGTTATGAGGAGGTAATACCAACAAAAACAATCATTAAGTACTCAGGTAATTCCAATAAGCCAACCGTTATTGCAGACTTGAAAAGTGGCCCCGAACTATGCCCCAAGTGCCACTCCCAACTCTACCTCGTTCACTCACACAACCTATTCTTCAGGTACTGCCCGAACTGTGGGTATGTAGAGTCTGAGTTTAGGCCGCCGAGTTATGAATTACCCGTTGATCCTGAAATGGTCAGTGTTTGGCTTGAGAATGAGAGGGTCATTGCCGAGAATAATAGGAAGACCATAGGCTATGGTGATGTTGCGCATTGGGAGATCCCTAAGGGTGACCCGCACATAGCACGCGTCACCATGGATGTTGAGCTATTGAGTGGGTACGCATCCTCGCTTAGGCCGTTTGACTCGGTATTTATAGGGAATACCCTTGGTGTGGTTGAGGGGGTTAAGGTCGATATTGAGAGAAAACATGAATGCAGGAACAAGAGGGGTGAGCTTTGCGTTGATGGGCAGTTAATAGTCCATGTGCAATCCAATAAGCACCTCAGTCATGGTAAGATAGAGCTTGCTGAGCCCTCAATACTCTATGAGTCAGCCATAAGGATACTTAAAGGGTCGATAGACCTCAGCAACGGGGATTGCTCATTGTACGGCATTATTGATGGCGTAACAGCATGCAGACCTAACCCACAATCCCTCATGCTTAATCCCGACCTAGGCAAATACTCCCTCGACCCTGAGAAGGTTAATACCGTGAGGGAGATAATCAATATGAAACCCTACGGCTTACTGGCGATCGAAGGCCCTCCAGGCACTGGTAAGACCACGGTTATCGCTGCTGCCGCCTGCGAGTTAGCTAGGGCTGGTTATAGGGTCCTGATAACGTCCCACACAAACGTCGCCATAGACAATGCCCTGGAGAGGATTATGGATTTATGCCCAGACGTTAAGGGTATGATGGCTAGGGTCGGCCACCCAGCCAAGGTTAGTAAGAGGGTTAAGGAGGTGATTGCAGCGCAGGAGGAGGGTAGGCGCAATTTCCTACGGAAGGTCTTTGTGTCGAAGGTGGTTATTGGTATGACCATCGCGAAGCTCGCCGTGCTCGATATGGTCTACGGCCTTGAGGATTTCGCGAAAAACGAGCTAAGGCGTTGGCCTTTGTTTGATTACGTATTCATTGATGAGGCGTCGATGGTGCCCCTGGGCATAGCCATAATACCCATACACTACGGCCTCAGGAGGGTGATACTCGGCGACACGAGACAACTACCGCCAATAACTAGGTCTCCGCAACATACCGAAGGCGCTGAGTCGATACTCCAATTGCTCGTTAGCAGTGGTGAGGTACCCGTTATCCAGCTTAGTGTACAGAGGAGGGGTGTTGAGGGTATTTTCAAATACATAAGTGAGGCATTTTACCAAGGTAGGTTACGGACTGCATACTCGGGTAAACCAATTACCTTTAGGGCTAGGTATAACGATGTGATTGATGAGGCATTAACCAGCGGTTCACCAATCCTCTGGGTTGACGTTGATGGACACACAGAGTGGGTTGAGGTGAAGAGGGGTAAGTATACGTCGTACTCCGCAATTAACCGTGACGAGACCTGCCTAGCCGTGGCCATTTACAGGAGACTTCGTAAGTACGGCGTTGGTAAGGATGAGATTGCGATAATAAGCACGTACAGGGCCCAGTCAACACTTATAGCAAAGGCCATTGAGAAACTTCACCTTGATGAACCAGCCATTGCCTACTTAGTTTTCGCAAGTGAGGGTAAGGACTCAGAGGGTGTTGTTGATGAGGAGGATGTTGAGTCATTGCTCGACCTTAGGGTTTCGAGTACGGTTGATAGTTATCAGGGGCGTGAGAAGGACATAATCATCTACTCAATAACAGCCGATAAGTACCACAAGGCCCTCGCGAACTACGCAAGGTTCAACGTGGCAATCAGTAGGGCCAGGAAAATGCTGGTATTATTATCGTCAATGGTTGAGGATGACTTAAGGAAATTACCGTGGATACACGGACTATCAAGGCGCAGTTATAGAACCTCAATTGACGTGAGCGAAGCCGGCAATGACGTATGTAGGGCAGTTGATGATGCAATCAGCGAGTCGTGGTCAGCCTAGGCTTGACCCTAACGTAAAACTCGGACTTACCCCTTCCCGTGGTGTTTTTGTAGTGGTTAAACTCCCCACCGCACCTATTGCACCTATACATCGTGACCTCGTAAATCCTAAACCTCCACGACTTGATCGGTGTTAAGTCCTCTGAGCCGCAGTATGGGCATTTGGGCATTAATTCTTGTCTCAACCGAGTTTATTTGGGTGTTTCGGTTACAATACCTCACCGCTCAGTACCGCCTCGCATACCTTCCTCGCCCTGTTTGGTCCCTCCGCGTTTATTTTCTCGGCTATTTCCTCGTAGAGTGTGTTCACGGCTTCTGCGGCGCCTTCGTGTTTGTCGAGTACGTGCTTTAGAGCCATCTCTGCGTAGTTAATGTCCATGTTGGTGTCTATCGATGCGTCGTTGAGCAGGTCACGCACGAGGCACATGAACGCTATGAAGCCGAGGACGCCATCCACACCGCTACTCAGCAACCCGTCGAGATACTCAATGCACTCGGCACACGCCGGCGCATAATCACCACCTTCACTCCTAATAAGACCCATCCTAACAAACAGCTCCGCATAGCGTCTAACTTCGCCTAAACTGGGCATTGAGGGTAGAAAGTTGAGGAATTTATAACACTTCCTCAAATGCAGTACTATGTCATTTAAGCTAGATTGACAATACAGTTAAGGATAAACGCGCAGGGCATAGCCACCAACAATAAACCCCAGTGCATACTACAAGCACCACTGCTAAAGCCCTCATGCCGAATAGCTAATCTTAGTGCTGGCATGTGCAACTGTGCCCCTTACTTATGTGCTTATTTGGATGAGTTGTGTGGTTGTATGTGTAGGTACGAACATCGTTTACGATTAGGCAAAGCAGTGCTTCATTGGGAAAAACGGCGAGGTTTAGGGAAAATGTTGAATCGAAATTTAAAGAGTGCGGTCAATAACAGAGGGAGTCGTAATTTTTAAAAGTCACCATTCAGGAATGATTATAATGAAATATTACGTATTTATAGGCAGGCCCGTCAATGCGGCGTACTCACTTTATGATTTTATGAGCAATAAGCGGAGCACATTTGTTTGGGGCTTTCCCGAACGAAATAAAAAAGTTTATGATGAAATACGAAAAGAAGTAGAAAATGAAGTAAAGGGGGGTGGAGGTGGTTATGCATTTCTATATATTACCGGAGTAAATCGAATACTACTTAGTGGTAAAATTGAAGAATTCTTTGAAGATTATGATAATAAATATTATAAATGGCCTCTCCCTTGTGGTGAGAAAGAGGAAGGTGAAAAAGGGGAAGAAGATAATTGCCCCTTAAGAGTTCGTATAAAGGTTGAATACTTATGTGTAAATTACAATGAGCAACGTGTCAAAGAATGTTTTGAGTCTAAGGATGATAATAGTAAGGAATGTGAAGAATGGAAACGGGACTTTCTTTTAAAAATACCAGGGATAGGTAAAAGAGCTCCCTCTATAGTACCTTTGGAGGATGATGAGGGTGAAGAGTTACTTAATCTCTTGAAAGGAAGGTGCATTAGGTTGGGGATTAATTACGTAAACCTCGTTGATAAGTTTAAAGAATTGATTAATGATAAAAATCCGTATAGCCATCTTAAGGCTCTCATGCTTATTCACCTGGTTGCTGGTAAGAACGTGATTGTAGTCGGTCACCCTGGCTCTGGTAAGACGAGGATTGTTAAAGAGCTCTGTAGGGACCTAGTAGGAAACGAAACCGAGTGTGACCTGTATCCGGGAAATCCCGAGTGGACCTCATTCGACACCATCGGCGGTAAAGACATAAATGGTATTTTTAGGCCAGGCTTCATAACGAACGCCATTGCTGAGTCCTGGCGTAAAATCAGGGAGGGTAAACCAGCGTTTTTAATTATTGATGAGTTGAACAGGGCCAATGTTGACTTAGCCTTTGCCCAGTTTTTCACATTGCTTGATGTTGAGCATAGGCGTAATACACCGTTATTGAGAGGCAGCGAACTGCCGGAGCAGTTCAAGGATAAGGATGTTTTGATTGAAGATGGGTTGTTTGCGCCTTACTCGTTTAGGGTTCTTGCCACCATGAATAATTACGATAGGGCATTATTGTTTAAGCTGGGCTATGCATTACTTAGGAGGTTCGCCATAGTAGAAATGAGGAGAGATTTGAAATTCGAGGAGGGTTCGAATAATATAAATAAAATAAGGGAGTTTATAAATGAAAAGAAATTTAATCCTAATTGCGACCTTAAGGAAAGTATCAACAAACAAATTATTGAAAATAGCCTTAAGCTATCTCGGGAAAATCAAGGGGATTTTGCAGTGATTGATTGGACGATTCATCGAACGTTGAATGATAAGTCACTTGATAATGTATTGAAGGTGGACGATCTCGATCTGTATGATTTATTGTTAAGTATTGTGTGCATAATCAATAATAGATTGCACGATTTTGGTGTGGAGGTTACCGAGGGCCCTGTCTCTGACGCCATCAGGTTTCTCGTTGCGGCTTTACTACTCGATGGGGATTGGGCGCTTAAGCACGTTGTTTCGTTGATTGATGAAGCTATCGCATCATATGTTATACCTCAATTAGGTGTTTTGGTTAATAGGGTTAGGGCTGAGAAGATGGGTATTGAGGTGATTGAGGGTAAGGGTGAAAAGATAAGCGATGTATTAAACGCGTTATCTAAAGAATTCAGGGATATGGGCTTGAGAAGGACGTCAGGATTGTTTGGGAGGTTGGCTAGGGGTGAGGATGTTCCGTGAAGGGTTGGGGGTTATGATCTCGGTGGCCCTAGATGAAGATAAACGTTACAGCCTGAATGACCTTAGAAGTATGTTTCAAAGTCAAAATATTAGTGAGGAGTACGTAAAGCCTGTATACGATGAGTTTAAGAACTCCATCATCAATATTGAACCAGTAATTGAAGATATAAGGGAGAGGTTTGGGATAGAGTCTCCCCCTCCATTAGTAGTTAATGATTATGTGAATGTAGGGCAGTGGATTATCCCATTTAAGTGGAAGTGCGACCAACACGAGATCCTTATCATTACTAAACCCAAGGTCGGTTGGGACGGCTTTAATAAGATGGTTCAGGAAGTCGTACAACTCCTCGAAACCCTGCGTAATCTCGAGCTCGTAGCCTTTGGCTTAAGCAATCTATTGCCCAATATTGAGGATTACGTGATAGATCTGCTATACAGCCCATTAGTCATTAAGTATACCGAGGCAGCTCTCTCCGAACCTCTACCAAGGATTATTAAGTACAGGTTAATAATTAGTCAGGGTCAATTTGGGAAGGTTGATGTA
>Ga0326758_100141_pt1 | contig 22097 bp, 22 predicted proteins | sample GCRJH_S_FD_207221 | JGI IMG/M metagenome (GOLD analysis project Ga0326758, IMG submission 207221) | Hot spring sediment microbial communities from Geyser Creek Basin, Yellowstone National Park, WY, United States - GCR.JH_S | ecosystem: Environmental > Aquatic > Thermal springs > Near-boiling... | reverse complement strand
CCCCATTAACGCAGATCATAGTCATACCATACGGAATGCTCCCCGAATACTACCTAAGCAATAGGGAAATAATCTTTGGATACTCCGAGAAATACGCACCCGTAGGTACTGCTAAATCAATCGTGTACATAGGCGACTCGGCATACTACATAACGCTTTATCTGTATTATGGAGGCAACGTGTTTGGCGGCATGGCGTCCACGTCCACATGAGGTTTATCGCTCGTTTTGTTAAAACGAGTCTCTAAGTTAAAGGAAAAGAATAAATACTACCCCCTACTTATGGGGAATTGAAATGAACAACCCAAGCAATGAAGTCAAGTCGGCTGGATCGCTTGGGTTTGTTGGCGTAATACTAATGCTCGTGGGCCTCATACCATACGCGGGCGTCCTGAGCATTATTGGTCTAGTACTGGTCCTAATAGCCCTGAACAGGCTATCCAGGGCCTATGGTAATGATGCCATATGGCGTAATGCCCTATACGGCTTCATAACAGGCATTGTGGAGGTCGCCGTGCTCGTGGTTGCAGTGTTCGCCTACCTAGCGCCCATACTGGCGTTGCACGCACCACCCATGATCCCATACAACTTCGGTACCAGCTTTCTAGTGTTCTTCGTGGTACTGTTCATAATAGCCTACGTCTTCGCAATACTTGAGTATAGATTCTTCAGGGATGCCTATAGGGAGTTGGCTAGGTCGAGCGGCGTCAATGATTTTGACAACGCCGCGAAGTGGTATTGGTACGGTGCACTCACACTCATTGTGCTCGTGGGTGCCATATTAATACTCATTGGGCACATATACGCACTACTAGGTTACAATAAGCTAAGGTAGCCTATTCGCTGCCACCACCATTTTCGTTCAAAATCGAAAACATTGATCATAGCAATCCTCGGTTTACCAGGCTCACACTCTATCAATGCTGCGGCAGGGACTAAAGCCAAACACCCGTTCTTTAACGCCTTCCCCGCGTTAAATTCCTTAGTATTATATTATTTATTAGTTTTTTAAGGAAGCAACCGCCCCCACTGGGTGGGTGTTATGGCAAGGCGGCACAGGAAACCCACTAGAGGTAGGGGGAGTAGGGCAAGTAGGGCAAAGGGCGCTGGGGGTAAGGGCGTGGACATAAACAAGGCATTATTGGCAACAGCCATCGCACTCGCTGCAGCCCTGGCCGGCGTCCTCGTATACTTCCTGGCGCCAATACATATACATAAACCCGCAAGCACTCAACCTAGCTCAAAACCAACAGGGCAAGCCCAGGTAATAACGCCCACACTGGCCTTTGAGGATGGTGTTGGGAATTGGTTTGGGGTTGAGTGCGTTTATGATAGGTACGGTGGTAATGCAACCCTAAACCTGCTGAATAGTATCTATGGTATTGCTTATGAGTACTTGGTCGCGTATTCGCAGTCTAACAATGTGACATACCTCCTGGAGTACCCCGTGGCCCAGTACGAGTACCTAGCCAGTGAGTACCCGCAGTGCGCGTTTAATTACACAGACCAGTACCTGGCCGTCACGGTCGCCAACGCACTAAGCGATGTGTCCAACACAGCTGCGGAGTTAGGCATACCCAACGACATGCTGGGTACCCCCTTGTTCATAGTCTTCGACAAGGCAAACAACATAACCTACGTGACGGTCGGCGCACTACCCCTAGTCTTCAACGCAATTGACTATGCCGAGGCCGGCGATATCACCGCACTCACCTACCAGGGCCAGGTGCTTGGCTACGGCTTCAGGGCTAACTCGACCCAGGTAGGCGTGATCAACAACATAATCTCGAGCGGGCTTAGAATCGGCAATCCAGGGGCAAGCGTAGTCGTTATTGAGTACCTAGACCCAGAATGCCCATTCTGCGCATTGTTCCAGGTGGAGTACGGCAAAGCCCTGGATAGCATGGTGATTAATGGCTCCGTGCTTTACGTAATACAGTACTTCCCAACACATGTTATCTATTACGGGTGCTCATCACCGGCAATAGCCCCGTTACTAGGCCCATACTGCGGGTAGCATTAACGATAAGAACAAGGCCTTTAAAAACAACACGTACAAATCGCAGTGAGTGCATGAGTAGCGCCAAGGACATTCAGGAGGTACTGCGGTACCTAGAGTCCCTACAGCCCAGGCAGTCCGATGATTGGTTAGCTAGGCTTAGGTCGATGAACGACGCCGACAGGTATGCAGTAATAGAGCGAGCAGTCAAGAGGGCGGTGGATGAGTTGGTTAGGTGCATCGACGATGCCGTAAAGAGCAGCGCCCCAAACATCTACCTGATGTCGTGCATTGAGGTACTAAGGCTCGCCCTGGTCGCCGAGGCGGAGGCCGCGCCTGTGGGGCCCAACGGGCATCACGAGTTTTTTTGAGGTTGTGAACGTATGACTCGTGGGCAACCCCGCCCTAAAGGGTGAGACTTTCAGTTGTAAGAGTAACTATTTTAAATAGGTAGGGCAGTAAATCCACGCGATGGCGCAGGAGACGGTGGAGTTCATGTTAAGGGAGTTGTCGGCGCGTAAATTAAAGGAGTACATAGATAAATCACTCATACTGCTCGAGACGGTTGATACTCAAGGTGAGGAGGTTAGGGGGACGGCGAGGTCGTTGTTGTGGTCGCTCTACAGCGTGCTCGCGAGCAGGGGTAGGTTGAAGGGCCGGCAGAGGAAGGTGACGATTAGGTTGATTGAAAGGATGGCGCTACAGCTCGAGAAGTACTCAAGGGAGAGGGGTGTGAAGCCCGAGGAAGCACTACTCTCTGTTGTGCTGGACGTGGCAGGCGACCTACAGTGCGTCCAAACCGTTCCGAAGAAAAAACTGCAGTTGTTCAGTGTCAAAACGACGCTGTTGGAGTTGTTAAAGCAAAAGGCGTATTTCAACTGGAGGGTCTTGTCATGTAAGGGGAGGCTCGCGAGGTACCTCCACAGGGTGGGGCTAAGCAATGAGTTGATCAGTAAAATACATGAACAGTTGGATAACTACAGGGCTTGGTCGCTTGGTGCACCAACCGTTATAGCCGCAACCACCGTCGACTACATCCGCTGGCTCAGCCCGAAGGCCGTCCCAATAAAACAGGAAGAGTTGGCGAGGGACTTCGGTATTACAGCCGTCGCGATCAGGAAGCGCCGGAGGGATATCATGAAGTTGATGCAGCCGTTGAGCGATGAGATATTCCGCGAGTTAATGGAGAAGCCCGCCGGTTGATGCTGCAGCGTTACGCTTATATACGCCCTCGGCACGTTATTGCTGTTAGATATGCAGCATAAGGGTGGTTGTGCATGAGCAATAGGCGCATACCCATTGACGTGTTCACAAAGAGACAACAGACCCTCATAGCAGAGTCCCTAAGGGAGGTGTCTAGGGCGCTGAGCTTCAGTGATGCAGTGAGGAACTACATAGAGCGGGTGATGGGTAGGAGGGAGCTTGGTGACTTGCTGGGCGAGGTGTGCATCGTTGCCGGTGATGAGAGCATCCCAAGGAGGAGGCACGATCTCGTTACAACCCGGGGCACAACTCACGTTTACTTCAACGTCCACATACGCGGTGTTGTATCGTGTAGGTACTCAACGGGTGGTGGTTTAACAAACGTTGGTTTCCGTGTCGAGCCTCCAGATGAGGATGATTACTTCGTACTTGGGGCTAGGGTGCTCAGCAGCTCAGCCATCGACCTAGGCAACAACGCGGTGGCTAGGAGGGCGAGGAGGGTCGAGAGGGCCCTCAAGGACCAGTGGGGGGTGGCTAAGCAGTTAGAGCTCCTGCGTTTGATCATTGATGAGTCCCGTAGGTCGGCTGGGTGTAGGTTGGTGATTGCGGCGATGGATGGGTCGATCATACCTTGGGAGCTCAACATGGACGTCGTGCCCGGCTCCAAATTCTTCTCAGGTTTGCCGGACGACCTGAGGGACAAGATGTTGGATACCGAGAAAAAACTGTTCCAGGGCTTTCACGAGTTGTACAACGACGTGTACAACAGCGGCAACACCGTCCTCGTAGGGGCAGTGAAGAGGTCTAAGGACTGGACCCTGCAGGCTATGGCTAACGTGGTACCAAGCAGTGAGTACCCAGACCAGGTGCGGCTTGCGGAGGTCATGGGGGAGGACACAGTCCTAAGGAGCCCCATTGTGCACTACAGGTTTAGAGACTTTACAGAGAAGCTCGGTGTGTTCGGTATCGGCCACGTGGATTACGTCGTGAGTACATACTACGTCAGGCGCGACTTGGCGACATACCCCCTCAAGCTTGAGGTGCTGTACCCCAAGGCACTGCCGGAGGACGTGAGGGAGGCAATCCCCCACCTACTGGCTTACCTAACCGTGGCGAGCGACAAGCACACCTACATCACCGCTAAGGCCGGGGGCGATACGCTGGGCATACCAACTCTCAAGCCCATCTTCGTGATTGACCAAAATGTGAGCGAGAGGGGCGCGGCGGAGAGCGTCAAGGCTGCATACGAGCTCGATAAGTACTGGGAGAGGATTAAGGACGAACTGGTGGAGTGCGCCTACTCGAGTAGGGAGGGGGAGTGCGTGCGTTCGAGGAGGGATGTGAGGAAGCTCATGGGTGGTGGGCATGGGTAAGGGCGATGACTACATAGGTGTCGTTATCGACGGTGTGGTGGTTGGCGAGAAGGACACCCCATCACCCAGGTACGCCTGGGTTCTCAGTAGGAGGGTTGACGTTGTCCTCGGGAACTTCGTGAAAATCGCCGATAATACACGCAATATTGAGTTTGTTGGTTACATATCCGAAGTGCTCCCGAAGTCCAGGTACGGGCTACCGCTTAGGACTGCGCTGGACGCTGTGGAGGAGGGGAGGGGCATTGCCGACATTGATGAGTTCGTGAAGGAGCCAGTGCTTTTCCTAAAGGTCACGGTGTTGAAGACGTACGACAAGTCCAGCGGCGCCCTCGGGGATCCAATAAGGCCAATAATGATCGGCTTGCCGGTCTACTACCTTGACGGCAAATTGGCGCAAAGGGTGTTGGGGTTGGAGCTAAATCCCAACTTGTCTATCAACGTAGGCACCCTATACGTCAGGCAAGACGTACCTGTGCTCCTGAACTCGGCGCATGTGTTGAACCACATCGGGGTATGGGGGATGCAGGGTTCGGGGAAGAGTGAAACCGCGACAGTGCTGGTTGAGGAGCTGGTGAAGTTGGGGTGGGCTGTCGTGCTTTTTGATTTTCATGGCGAGTATAAAAGCATTGATCAGTCAAAGAGCGGTGGGCAGGGGCTTAAGGTGAAGAGGTTGGTGCCCGGTGACGACCTAAGGCTGGAGCTACCGTGCTTGCTGGAGCCCGACAAGGCTAAGGAGCTCCTCGTGGATGCTGTGATGATCGCCGATGAGAAGAACCCACTGCAGGACCAAGGAGTGGCGCTTTTGAAGGTTGCGTATGACGACCTCACCAAGAAGCCACCACAGGATTGGAAGGGCCGCTGTCCACCCACGCCTGATCAGTTCTTTAGGGAGTTGATGAAGAGGGTCGAGAGCGTCGGCGAGTCTCACGACTACTCCGACCAAACGATAGGCGCGGTTATACGCAGGTTGGACATAATCAACGACCCAGCCCTCTGGGGCGGTAGTTTGGATATGAGGGAGTCCGTGCTCCCCGGCTTCGTAACCTTAATCGACTTGTCCAGCTACATCACGAAGGTGTTCATCACGAAGAAGTTCGACACACCGGGTAAGTTGGTTTTTGCCGAGTTCATCAAGAGGTTGGTCGAGTCTAAGTACAACAAGGAAGTCGATGCAAGCCACGTTGCGGTGGTCATCGATGAAGCCGGCGAATTCTTCCCACCGGGGGACAGCTTCCTAAGCGGGTTGGGCGTGGGCCTAGTTAGGCAGGTCAGGAAGATGGGCATAGGTATAATCCTCATTGCACAAAGCCCCGGCTACATACACCCGGACATCGTCAAGCAGATAAAGACGCACATCATGTTTAGGACGGCTGGGAAAGACCTCGATGAGTTGAGGAAGCACGTGGGCGCAGAGCCCGAGGTCTTCGAGGACCTAAAGACGCTGAACGACATGGTTGCGTACATTTACGGCCAAGCGACCAGGAACACGCCCATTAAGGCTAGGATCAGGGAGCCGAGGGTCAAGCACATGAAGTTCCTCGAGCAGTTCGGGCAATAACCTAAACCGCACCTCCCCTCCTCATTATTTGATTGAGGTTCTTAGTGCATAGGTCTTCATGCATCGTCATTATTTCACGCATGTTCACCTCCATCAAGTCCTCAGTACTATACCTCCTCCTCGCCTTAAACCTCATGAACGCATTCCTCCTGTAGTTCCAGATGTACACGTCCCCATCCACCTTAGCCCAGTAGATCCACACTGATGTGTCGTAACTGTTGATCAAGTGGTAAACCCTCCTCAGGGAGTTCATGCTAATCCCAAACACGTGAATCCTAGCGTCAGGTAGTGCCTCCCTGACTGCGCTCAACACCCTATACACCATGGGTGGTGACTTCATCATGCATATTGAGCCAACGCCCCAGTACCTGAACTTACCAGGCGTTACCCCATGTGACTTATAGAGGTCCAGCGATTCCAACCACTGGGTTGGGTCATCAAAGCCTTGTAAAACAGGCACTACCTTATCAACAACCCCCAGGTCCTCTGCCAGGGCCACTAGCTCGACCCCATGCTCCACAGTCCTCCTAATACCCTCACCAATCGGCAGGCCCCTCGGGTGTAGGATGTCGAGGGGCAGGTCCAGCGTCGCTATGTAATCAACCCCCGCCCTCAGGGCGAACTCGAGGTAATCCCTCTCGGTGTAGGGGTAGTCGAAGCCCCTAAAGCCTTTGTAGAATTGTTGTGCCCCTGAGTCCATGAACACGCTGCCGCCGAGCCCCCTCGCTAGCTCTATGTCCTCGCTCATCACAAACCTGCCCCCCTCGAAGTAAGCCCCAGCCGACAGCAGCCAATTCAGCGGCCTAACCCCGCTCCTGGTGGCGACCTTAAGCGCAGTGTCGGCCCCCGCCAAGAAAAGCCTGGGGCAGTACTGCTTACTCACCTCCCTAGCAATTAAGCCCTTGAACCAAGCGATGTCGCCCAACCCAGTGAGTTTGTCTCCATAAAGTCTCCAGTCTTTGCTCCCCACGGCTAAAAACACAGCTGTGGGTTTTTAGGTATATTTTTAGAAAAAGGCTTGTTTTTTGCTCATGAGGGTGTGCTGTTGAGCAGTGCGCCTATTGCTTTGAGTGCGTTGTATGTATTAGTGATTGCGCGCCTTAGCTCGTCCTCGCTCTTCACGCCTGCACAAACACACTTCCCAGTCCTGAAGATCAGGAAGGTTGTTTTCCCTACCTCATATATTAATCCAGGGAACTGCTCCGGGTCATACAACGTGTTGTCCAGCGTTAACGCGGCCTTTTCAATATCAACCTCGGCATGCATGTCGCATGACGCCACCACATTCTGTATCTTAACCTCCAACTTCGGGGGGTCGCTGGCGCCGGCCGACCTAAGTATCTTCCTAAGTTCGCTCACAGCGTGTTTGAGCGTTTTCTCGCTCTTGGCGCCCGCAATAACAACCTTGCCTGTCCTGAATAACAAAAACGCTGCCTTCATCGGGAGCCTAATGATCAAGCCTGGGAATCGGCCGGGGTTGTACTCAGACGCCGGCGACCTCCTAGCAATCGCGTCTAGATCCAGCCCAACGCCTAGGTCAACCGTAGCCACGATATTCTCAATGCGGTATGTAGGTTCCCTCATACCACAACCCACTACACAGCACTGCATAAAAAAGTAATGAGTAATTTAGTAATTCGCTCGTTATTCAAGAACGATAGGTTTATTAGCACAGACATAAAATGGATACGTAATGAGTATGCCTAAGAGGAAGGTTACGGCTACCGTGAGCGGGGACACAGTCATTCTTACTGGTGCAACTGCCCCGGTTAGCGATGACATAAAGGAACTCGCTAAGGAGTACGGCCTTGAGCGCTCGTGGGACGGGGAGAGGAAGGCCTGGATTGTGAAGGGCAATAGGATTAGCGAATTCATACAACAACTGCATGAGAGGGCGTCTAAGAAGAACATCGAGTTCGCAACCGAGGGCGAGGTTAAGGAGGAGGCCAAGGCGCCACTAACTGAGTTACTTAAGAGCGTTGGTTTTGAGCTAAATACAGTAGGCGTCCTCTCCGGGTTTCCGTTTAGTGGTAAGACGACGTTCGTTGTGAACTTGGCGGATGCCTTGCTCAAGCAAGGCATTGTCAGTAATTCGTATGTAATATTTACAGAGCCAAATGTGCTGCAGGGTAGTGAGACGCAGCTCGAGAGGGCTAGGAAGATCTTGGGGGATGATAAGGTGCTCTACTACGGCGGTGATGATGTGTTTGAGCTCGAAAGAATAGTTGATGAGATCATTGAGACAACACAAAACGCATTCATTGCAATTGATAGCGTAGGTGAGCTGTCACTGTCGATGTTTCACGAAATGCTGAAGCAGTACGGCGCCAGTGGTGGGGCGCTGACAGCCGCGCCGCGGATAAGCCCTGTGGTGTCATCATTCGCAAACCACATTGCGAAGAAGGCGGCTGAGAGGAAGCACACGGTCATGATCACGACACACCTCACGCAACTCCCACCGCCCCAGCAGTGGTTTGGACTGGGTGTGAAGCCATCCTTTGCAAACCGCGCGCTCCATAGTGTGAGGTTCGCCTGGTTGGTGATCGTGAACCCGGATGGGGCGAGGTCAATTCAAGTCGCCATCCATAGGCAGCCCCAATTTATTGGGAGGAGGGTTGTCTTACCACCACTCAGCCTTTAGGGTTGAGTTGCTTCACTATAGTTAAAAACAACCCGTTTACTAGGGCTTAAAGCTGGGCTGGTTTGGGCACAGGACTTCGTTGGCGGGGTTTGGCCACGAGACAACCGCACCGCACTCACTCGATACCGAGACCCACGCGTGGTTCACACTCTCCAACACGCCACCGCCAGCAATAATTAATCTCGCCGGGGCCCAGGAGGAGCCACCCCAGTAGTACAGGGCGAGAAGCGCGGTAGTTCTATCACCAGCGTCGGCTCGCCCTTCCTCAACCCCGCCCAGGAGCATTGATGCCGCTATGATTGAGCCGCCGCCAGTGTGGTACGCGTCGAACCAAACCACGTGTTCTCCATCTGGGCTGTAGCCAATGTACACCTCGCCCCCCTCTAGCGCAATGACTAGCCAGCCGCAGGTGAATGCCGGTATGGTTTGCCTTGCGTGGAGCAACACGGGGTTTGCACCGGCCGACCACACGTTTGAGTCGTAGAACGAGGTGAATAGGGTCGGGATCGGCGTTGCCGACAGCATGATGTCTTGAACCACGGCGTTGTTGGTTAGGTACGCGTTCAACATGACGCTCCAGCCCGAGGACGGAAAAACCCTCACGCAGTAGTAACCCGCAACCGCCGTGGTATTAAGCACTGCAGCGGCGCCGGCCGGGTTATCCACCACAAGCCCAACACCCGCTGCGGGGAGTCTCGTGCCTGGCGTGCTTATTAGTGCCGTTAATAGCGGCATCACGAGGAGCACAACCGCCAACACAATCAGCACAGACACCAACATTTTGCCTAGCACCATACCAAACAGGCGCCATCCCTTTAAAAGATCCGCATGCCCGGGAAGACTTAAATACTGCCTCGCTTAGTATCTAAGTGGCCCGTAACCCACCGAAAGGTGGGGCGGGCACCCCCACCCGATGGGGGCCTGAGGGAAGCCCAAGGGTGGGGGCTTGCTGATAGTGATTGCCAAAAGGCTCACTTGGCGTTAATCTCACCCACGATAATGCCGTGAAGCAACCTACGTAGCCCACCGAGGCGTGTATTATTAATCATTAATGCATAAGCCCACCTCCAGTATTTAAAGGCGACTATGCAGGCATTGTCAATGCTGGTACGGTGGTTAACCTCTGGTTAACCGGTGGTATACCACTGGTATACCTTAGGTATACCTAAGGTAAACATTAGGTTTATTACTGGTTAACCGGGGGTAAGCCACAATGGAGGGCCGAACCACGGGGGATGAGAGTGAGAAGGGGAGGAAAGTCCTCGTTAAACTAAACGCCGAGGCGTCCAAGGCCTTGGACAGCGTTAGGGAAAAGATCCTCTCCTTAATTTGCGATAACGAGAAGTGTAGGGAGGCGTATAGTACTGCCGTAACCAGGGTAGGGGTACTCCGGGCACTCATCGAGATGGTGCTCTACGCCAATGATGAGTGCATCATCGTCGAGCTCGCCAGGAGGGTCGCTATCCGTGATGAGTACACATACAACAGAATCATGCCCCTAGTGATGCAGTGCAAGGAAAGGGCCGCTGGTAGGGAGGCGGTTGAGGAGGGGGGTGCGAAATACCAAGCATCAACGGTTCAGTGCACAGACCTACAGAGGTGCCTTGAGGAGGCAGAGACAAGCGCCGGGGAGTTACGTAAGTTGTTGGGGTCTGAGGAATAATACCTTAATTACTATTAAAATAAGCATTACCCTTAAAAGATTCATTATGAATTGGCGTGATGGGGTATGTGTAGTAATTATGAAAGAGAACCAAGCATCATCATTGCGAGGGGGCGCTTGATCAAGACTCGCAATAGGGGCAGGTATGTGGCATACTTCATACGTATCCGCAAGCCGAGGGGTAAGCAACTCCCCAGCCTGGAGGTTTTGGCCGGTAGGGACGTGACGGTCATCATAACCACGGGCAAGGTAAGGTTGAGATAAGGTGGTGTTAAATGAGCCTGATAAACCCTGATGCCCTCAAAGCCTTGAACGAGTTTGTCAGGAGGGTCTATGTGGAGGGCCAGGATCCAAAGGCGGTCATAAGCGATATGCTTCAAAGTGGGAGGTTGAGGGAGTACGAAGTGATGATACTCGCTAAGTCGCCCTACCAATACCCAATCCAGGCTGTGTTGAGCGACGGGCATGCCGAAAGCGTGGTCACGTTCTTCGATGTGTTCACAGGACAGTACAAACTCAATAGTGCGACGAAGCCCCAGCCACGCCCCGGCCCCGATCATCACTACATGAAAATCACCAACATAGAGATCGGTAGGTTGGTCTTTAACAACGTGGAGTACGACCTCATGTCTTTTGTACCTATCAACACAGTGGGAAAGGTGAAGGTAATCGGCAGAGAGCTCCTGCTTAAAACAAAGGGGGGTTTCATCAAGCCATACATGGTGATTGTTGACGTCGCCCAGCCTACCGTGAACGCCCTACCGCTGGATCAGGTATTCAAGGTGTTACCAATAGAGGTTGGTGGAGACCCAATGAAGAACTTGCTCGTGATTCTCAACATATATGCCCCACACATCGTCGGGCAGGACAACGCCAAGATAGCGCTATTCCTAAGCGCGGTAGGCGCCGGCCCCGCCCAAGGAAGATTTACGATACATCCATTATTGATCGGCGCGCCAGGCACAGGAAAGACAGCTCTAGCGTATGAGCTGCATAAGGCGCTACCCAGGTCCGCAATTATTGAGGTCACGCACTCAACGGAAACATCCATGGTGGTCGCCGCCACCGCCGATGGTGTACGCGGCACAAGCCGCGAACTCATGCTAGGCCCACTCCCACTCCTGAGTGGGGACTACCTCGACTTCGGCGTTGCATTCCTCAACGAGGCACAGAACCTGCGCGAGCCGCAGAAGTTAATACCCGTGCTCGACGGGAGCGAGATAAGCATAACCAAGGCCGGCAGGAGCATCAATATTCAAATCAACGTCTCAGTAGTCCTCCTCATGAACCCGACGTTCGGCTCATGGGACCCCTCAAACTTCATGGCGAACTTCCCACGCAGCTTCACCCCAGCGTTCCTGTCCAGGTTTGATGCTATTATTGTGGTTTCTTCGCCGTTCTCCGGCGAGGATGGTGTTAGGGAGGTTACGAGGGCCATTAGGGAGGGGCAGAGGGGCCTTAGGACTGACTACGCCATGTTGCAATCGATAATACGCTACGCAAGGTCACTAATTCCCAGGGAGAGGAGCGATGTTGAGAAGCATGTGGAGGACGTAATCGTTGAACTATCCAGTGAGTACAGCGATAAGGGCATCCCATTCCTGCCGAGGACCATTGAGAACATCCTAAGGCTCATAAGGGCATTCGCAAAGCTAACGCTGCAAACCGAGGTAACAATTGATTTCGTGGACTTCGTGGTGAAGATTGTGAAGGGTTGGTTGGACGTGATGAGCAACCCCACCCTAGGCATAATCATGTCAGGGAGCGATAGGAAGAACGCAATGCTCCTGCTTGAGGTCATGAAGTCCGACTGCACGAAGGAGGTGGGAGGCTGCAGCCTGGCGGAGCTGGTGAGGAAGTTTGAGGATTTCTTCACCGCCCCCGATGCGGAATCACAGTTGCGAGATCTCATCAGTAAGAAGGGCTTCAGCAGCGTGGTCTCATACGTTGAGAGCCTCCTTTACAGGCTCTACATGGAGAACTACGTCTATAAGTGCGGTGCCGACAGGTACTGCGTGGTCACACCATGATCCTCCGCAGGCTTTGCATAGACGTTGAGACATACGCATCGATGCCCAGGCACCTCAAGGCATTGGTAACCAAGCTCGTGAAGAGGGGCTGCCTGGAGTACTCAACCCGCTGCGTCGAGTACGGCGGGGGCAGGTGCACTAGGTACGCCACGGGGTACTTCCTAACGATCGGCGCCGGCTCGTTCACACTCCCAATCAGGGGGTACGGCGTGTCCTATGAGGTGGTGGGCGAGGGCAGGGCGAGGGTGTGCATAAACTCGGTGTGCCTGGAGGTGGATATAGCCAAGCCGAAGCCAGCCACAACAGCGGTGGAGTTCACCAACCGCGGGGTCGAGGTGGACCTGAGCGACATCAACTATGTAATGAGGGTGATAAGGATCGAGCAATCACAGTGGGATCGCAGGTGCGGCGCCATAACCAGGCTTTTGGAGTACTTGGATTGTCTCTCTACATCATAAACAATTAGGATATAAGCACCGCCCAGTTACTAAGGCTGTGGGTAAGAAGCAGCGCCTACCTATATCGATACTAAACCCAGACTTGGTGGAGGATCTGCTGAAGAGGTTGAGGGTTGTTGATTACGGCGAGTACCTCATGGTTGAGGTAGGCGCCCACAAGTACATTGTGAGGAGGAACAGGGCTGAGGAGGATATAACAAAACTACTCGAGGTGGAGCAGATGGCGTGCAGCGAGATACCGATACTCCTAGCCCTACTTTTGGTACGCATTGCCTTCGACCCACGGAAAGTGAGGATCAACAGGAGGTGCCCATCGATGTATAACGAATTGATCAAGGCCTTGGCCAACTCCCTAAAGCCCAGGAAACCGTGGTAGCGCTTTTGGTGAGTATCCTTTTAAAACACCGCAGTAGTTACGCTACGCGATGGGCAGGGGGCAGCCCCACAAGAGGTGTGTCGTTAAGAGGTTTACCGAGGAGTTAGGCGACAGCGAGAAATCAACCATAGTTGGCACCGGCTACATCATCGCTGTAGCGTTCACCTTCCTACTCGTTGACCTCGGCAGGAACCCACTGGGCGTCGCGATTGGGGTGGCGGCCTTGTGGTTCATCCTAGTCATTGCACCAATGCTCATCATTTACCTGGGCGCCATTGAGGAGTGCCGCGAAGCTAGCCCAAAGGCTTAACGATGGATGCACTGGGATGAGGGGGCATTACGAGCTTTACGTTAAAGTTAAGCTTATAAAGCAGTTGAAAGTAGGAGTTGATGTATGAGCACAAACATGAATAGAAAGGGTATATCGAACGTAGTAGCGACAATAATACTGATAGCAGTGGCTATAGCACTAGCAGTGGCAGTCGCAGTGTGGGTCTTCAGCCTAAGCGGTTCAGCGTCAAAGACAGCAACACTCACTGTACAGGCAGAGTCCCTGGTAAACATCGGCAACCCACCAGCCACCCTCACGCTACTCATTAGCAACCCATCAAGCAGCGGCATTGGGATTAACGGCTTCACACTAGGAAGCCTATCATGCGTTATAAGCACGCCGTTACAAATACCAGCCGGCACCCAGGGCGAGTTGATACAAATAACACTACCCGTTACTAGTGGTTACTTCGCAACCAGTGGCGTGAGCGTGAACGGCACAAGCGCCACATGCAGTGGAAACCAAGCCGCACAAGTCGGCATTCAATACAGCGGTTACATAACAACAGTCAGCGGCCAGACATACCCATTCACAGTAACAGCAAGCTCATAACACAAACAACCCCAGTAAAATCCCGTTAAAAATCAAAAACTTTTTTTGTTCAATAACCCCTTATAACAGTCTCTATTTATGCAACCAATATGCAATCAATGCCTAACAAGGGTGATTACTCAGAGAGGGTTTATCGAGAGGCCATGGATCAATGCCTAAAGCCGTGGTACACGGACGATTGCCGCAGGTGCAGGTCGGAATTCATTAAGTGTCTAGAGGAGTACCTATCCTCACTGAACTAGGGCATGCACGGGCCTAGTTAGTTTAAAAACAATTGTTGGTTTTTACAACTACGCCAGTACAACCCTCGGCAACTTCTCCATTATTTCCGCCCTTACGTGCCTCCTTACTAGCGCCGCATCCGCGCTGTAGTTGCTCCTAGCCAACACAGCGTGAGCCATCGGCGCCTTCTCGTTCATGCGGAGTCTCATCCTCGGGTTTAGCGCATCCTCAACCACAAACCTGAGCACCGCGTGTATATACGCAATGTTCCTGAGGACTCCTAAATCATCGCTTGCCTTCAGCGGCATAGCGGTTGGGTCTGCATTGGCAGTCCTAAACCAACGCCTATTGAAGCCCAACCTCCTGAGCATGAAGAAGGCGGGTATAGCCAAGCCGGCCGGCATTGCAGTGAAGACTGGGGTCTTGACTGTTACCGAGTTCTCTTCAACCAGGAAGTCCCTAAGGGCAGAGAGCCTTGAGTAGCCCCACTCAACAACCCTAGCCCTTATGGTGAATGCCTCATTGCCGCCCTCGACGGTTACGTCGAACTCGCCCACAGCCACACTAGCCCCAAGCCCAACCAGGAACAAGTCCCTAACACTCCTTATATAGAACACTACTGGCCCCCAATGCACTCCCAAACACCCCTCAAGGCATCACCATGCAGTTTACCGGCAACCTCGAACCCCTTTTCCCTGATCAAGTCGGCAGACACGCCATACAACTCCGCGCACTTCCTAAGAGTTATTGCATACGGCTTTGGTTGCACCCTCACGTCAACCTCCACGTGCTTTACCGTGAACCCCGGCCCGTAACATTCGAACAACTCCTTAGTCGTCGAGTATATCAAGACCTCGGCAGTGTACGGCTTCTCCCAATGCTCGGGGAGTCTGCCGGTGCTCGGCCGTATACCGGGCTCCCTATCACCAATTGCGTACTTGAAGCTTGGGTACCTAGACAGTGCATCCTTGACGCTCAGGAACGGTATTGGGAACTCGACAAGTATCTTTGCGACTGACATAACCCAGGGCGGGAAGTCAAGCGGTGATTGAGTTATCAGCACCGCGTACCTACCGAAGTTCCTACCCATTCGAATGAACTGTGGCAATGTTGAAGCCTCCCTCCTAAAGAAAATGTGTGCCTCATCGATGACCACGACCACGTTCCTAGCCCGCTTGGCCAAGATCCTCAGGAAGCTTATTATGTAGAACCACCTCTGTATGTCGTCCTCAAACACGCTCAAGTCAATACCAACGCTCCTACCCCTCAACTTACCCTCGACCGCCTCGCGAATTAGGGGGTGGGTCTCCGAGTCAACCATCCAATGCCTAACCAGGTTGAGCCTCCTGATCAAAGCGTAGATGGACTCGATGAGGTTGCCCTGGATCGCACCCACGTTGACCGCATCCTCGGCAAGCTTGATCATACCACCCAAAGTCCTCGGGTACTTCGAGACATCCAAACCCTGCGGGGGAGCCTCAAGGCCTAGGAGCCACATGGCAAGCAGCTCCAGGTTCCTAGCCATTGTCGGGGTTATCGCACCCTCCTCACCCGCTATCTCGAAGGTCTCAGCGAGCACGCTCGGGAGTATCACAGGGTTTAGTTCATTAACAACATTCAGTGGGTACGGGGCGTGGTAGTCGGTGTAGCCCTCGTAACCGCCAGTCACGTCTAGGACAAAGACTGTGTAGTTCGGGTCTATGTACGGCAAGGCGTTTTTAATGAACGTCGACTTACCTGCCCCGGTTGCGCCCGAAACCACAGCGTGTCCTTGGTTCGTAGGTATCAGGCGGAAGAAGTCCCTGATAACATCACCGGCGCAATTATCGCTGGGTGGGTTATCGTGTGGGTTGGGTGGGTTTTGATTACTCGGTTGGTTAGGTCTCCTGCCCCAAAACATCAATAAGCCGGGCAGCGTTTTTTAAAAAGCCCCTATTAACTAGGTGTATGTACACGTTCCCAGGATGCGCCCAAGTAATGATTGGGTTGATTAGGAAGAGGCCTGTGGATGTGTGCAAGCTCAACACGAAGAGTAGGAGCACTGTGGTGCAGCTCGGCCTAGGCACTGTGGCCCTTATAACGAGGGATGTTGCACTCATAGCCAGTGAACAACCGATAATGGGTTTGCCGAAGGACGCGCTGGAGGCGATAACAGGCCAAGACGACGTCCTAATCAAGGCCAGGGTGCATAGGGAGTACTGCTGGGACAACTGGATCCTGAGGCCCGACTATGTTGATGAGAGGGTGAGCCACCTGGTGGACAGCGGCCTTGGGCTGGTGGTAATGAGGATCGAGAAACCGCCGAACCTGGCCAAGATCTACAAGAGGCCGATGAGGGACGGCCTTATCAGGGCCACGGACATACTGAACATGCAGTACGAGATATCCATATCCCCAACCCTAGTCTCGATAATAGAGATCAGGGCATTCGGCAAGGGAAAGCCCTTCTGGGCCTACGCCAATAGGGGCTGCATCGCCGGCAACTACATAAACAACGCCCTAACACCCCTCGGGTTCAGGGTGGTTTGATGCTCATCCAAGCCAACCCATACTTGATCCAGTTGTTCGTAACCATAGAGGCGCTGCTGGTGATTGTTTGGGGCATACACAAGGGAGGAATCAACGTTAGAAGAATGGTCTTCGCTGGTACTGCAGTAATCTTCGCGTTCGCACTCCCGTGGGTTTTAAGCCACTTGGTGCCAGGCTTCGGAAACGCAGCCACCTACCAGTTGCTGCAGAGGTATGCGGAAAACACCGAGAGCTTCTGGGCGGGCGTTTATCAGCTCTCGTCGAAGGTGATGCTCATCGATGCTGGTGCGATGTTTGTCCTTAACTTGATCGAGTTAATAGGCTCATTCGGCCTGGCTAGCATTCCGCAGCAGTACATGGGTGTGCTCATGAACCTCGGCTGGACGCTGGACCCGGTAGATGCAATTGTCGAGTCGATAAACCACGCAGCACAGGTGTTAGTCGCCATCTTCCACACCATTGCCTGGTTGGCTTGGTTCAGCTGGGCTGTTGCGCCGGCGATCCTAGGCATAGCCCTGGCACTCATTGTCTTAGAAAGAACGAGGCCAGCCGGCACCGCCCTGCTACTGCTGACGCTGGCAATCATGTTCTTCACCTCATTAGTCGGCTACACTCTAGGACTAAACCAGGAGACCCAGTTGATAAACTCGATAAACCAGACACTCGCAACAATCGAGGGCGATTTGCCGAGCAACGTAACAATAAGGGGATACCTACTGCTACAAAGCAACTACCCATACCTCGTTAGTGGGCAACTAATCAATGAGACAATGGTCTGCGGACCAGGGGGTTGCCACTACGTGCCCCAACCAGTCTCCTGGTTCATAGGCTTCACGCCGTCAGTAGGCTTGATAGACCAATTCGCATACCCACAAATCAGCAATGTGACGCTACTTTGGCTAAGCGTGGACCCAAACTACCAATGCAATTTATTAATATGGCCACCAAGCAGGAACCTAACCCAAGGGCCAGTCCTTGAGCAGTGCAACCCACAGCTTTTCGATAATAACGAGACGTTTGCTGAGGAAATAATAATCGAAGGGCCGCCCTTCAGCCTAATCACGGAGGCAATAAACGGCACCGAAGTCTACACTGGAGCTTGGGAGTGGGTGGCACCGCCAAGCAGTTACACAGTGAATAACGGAAACAACACCGTTGTCATAAACGCAACAATCAACATACCACCAATGCACTGCGTCAACATTACCAATCCGAAGACGGGCACTCATGAGAAGGTCTGCTACCCAGGCACCGCAACTGCCGATTTGTGGGTTTGGGCATCATCGATAAGCTACCCAACCAGCCTAGGCGGCGTTAATTGGACATGCACCCTAAGCCTAACCAACTCAAGCATGTACAAACCCGTTGACTTAACGAACCAGTTCAACACGATAAAGACCTTCATGAATAAACTAATCAACGAGACAGAGGTCTCTAGAGAGCTCATCTACCCAAACGCCACAGTGCCAAGCTACAAACTCCCGAGCCCAACACCAAACGGCTACAGGCAGATGGAGCTAAGCATTAATTGCATTAATTGGAATAACTACACAGTAACTGTCCCAATCACGATCACGATTTACGGGGTAGGGGACAACCCCTGGTTTGGGAGCGTGCCATTCCTCATAAGCCCAAGCGACGCCTGGATAATCAACGCAACAATCATCGGCGATACACCGCTCCTAATCAACTGGTGGGATGTTGATGTTAAGCAATTCCTCGGTCTCCTCGGTATCCCGATCGCGCAGTGGTTAGCAGAAATAGCCGTGATATACGGCTTGTTGGACGGAGCAGCCTGGTTCTTCGGACTACCAGCGATGCTCGGGCCAATCTACTCAATAATGGAGGGCGTGATAATGGAGCTATCGCTGGTGCTGTACCTGCAGATAAGGGCGGTGGGCAGGTTCATGCAAAGAGCTATCAGGAGGTTCACGAAGGCAGTAAACTCAAGGCTCCAGGGCGTGAACCAGAGACTGGCGAAGAGGTACCCAGGGCTGGCCAAGGCGGAGAGCGCCATAACCAGGGCGGTTAGTGCCTTCAGGAGCGAAATAACTGGTGGGTATGGGTACAGGATCACTGAGCAAATCACTAAGGAGTACACATCAACACCCAAGGCAGTGAGGATTGTTGAGATCGCGCTCCATCCATGGCACCAAGGACTAGGCACAGTTGAGCAGTACCACATAAAGAAGGCTCAGAAATACGAGGAAATGGGGCGCATGCGCGAAGCCCAACTACATAGATTCCTCGCCACGGCAACAAGGTTCATGAGGGACTACGGGAGGATTAAGGAGCTAGCTGAGAGGGGGTTGCTGTTCCAGTACACGAGGAGCGGGCTATCCAGGCTGGGTAGGCCGATATCGGGCCACCACGTCAAGGCCGAGGACGTTGGAGACTACGTCATACACAGTCCTGCCCACCACCTAATACTCACCGAGAGGTTGTCCTGGATAAGGAGGACATCTCACGTCATTGCCGAGTACACAAGGCTCGATTGGGCAGAGGTCTTCATGAAGCATGAAGGCACGGAGTTCGGTAACTTCGTTAGGAGGACCTATGAATCCGGCGAGAAGTCCAAGGCCGCGGCTCTGGTGCTCGCCAAGGAGCTTGGTGGGGGGTACATAAGGCCGATTAAGACACAAATCCTCTTGGTCAGGGAGAACGTGAACGAGGTCAGGGACGCCTTGGCCAGGGGCAATCTCGCAATAACGCGCGTCAATGACAAAACGATTGTCCACTTCACCGATGCCAGGCTAAACCACATACTTGAGTCACTCAAGCAGTTCAGCGGTTATGGCGGCGATGTAGGCGAGGCGCTGGGTAAGGCTATCGCCCTCACGACAGCCACCGTGAGGGTAAACCTAACCAGGGGAGTGTTGAAGGGCGAGTATGCCAATGAGGTAGCGAGTAGGCTAAAGCCAATTAGGGAGTTCATGGAGGCGACTAGTAAGGGAGTCATCGTCAACCTCAACCACCCAGTCATCCAGAGGTTCATCGATTTCCTAGGCCCGGAGTCTGAGAGGGCGGTTAGGGAGGTGCTCAACACGAGAGGCATGATTGACAAGGACGCAGCAAATGAAGTCATAAGTAGACTTAAGCCGCTAATCAATAGGCGAGTTAATGAGGAGGTTGAGGCGGCTAGGTACATCGTTGCACTTAGGCACCACGCCGATGAAATCATTAAGGAGTTCGCCAAGGAGCTAGGCATCGACAAGAAACTCAACGAGCTTGAGGGAGAGCTCAAGGAGCTCGAGGACTTCGTTAGGAGGGCCATCGCTTCCGAGTTCCCAATCCCCAAGGACAAGGCCGCTAACCCCAACCTCATCAAGGGCGCCGAGGTCGTTAGGATTGGGAATCGGGAGTACGTAGTGGTTAGGGAGCCGTTCAGTAGGGAGTTGAGTCTCGACTGGCAGTTACCAAAGGTGGTGCTCGGCAACGAGGAGCTGACTAGGATAACGGGCCTTTGGGTTGTCCACCACTACGCTGACAGGCTCCACGGCTGGCTCGCGAGGAGACCCGGCGATGCCATATTCTACAACAGCGTTTACAGCGGCTGGGTGCCGGGCGCGGTCGTTCTGTCGGCACTCCACAGCCTAGGCATAGACCCAAGCCGCCTCGACTGGGGAGGTCTACTAGACCACCTCGATAGGCTGGAAGAGAGGATAAGCAAGGTGAAGGAACAACTCAAGGATGCGAAAGATGACGCCACGAAAAACAAGCTCACCGAGGAACTAAACAGGCTAAAGAGTGAGCGTGAGGCGGTGCAGAGGGCATTGTTCACGTGGGCGGACGCAATAGAGGCGCTCAAGCTAGCCCTACCAAAGGAGGAGTGGGAGAGCATTTACGAGAAGTTTCCGGACAAGCTCAAGGTCTACATTGATGTGGCTAGGGACCCGAGGGGCAGCTTCGAAATATTCCTAAAGGGGAGTGGCTTGAAGATAGGGGATGGCTTGAGGATATTGGCAATACTCAATAAGGAGGGCAGGAAGGCGGGCAGGCGCCTAGGCGTTGACGAGGTCAAGGAAGCAGTGGAATTGCTCAAGAACCACCTGCCAACGCTCGACAAGCTGATCGGGCCAGTCAGGGCCGAACTAATCGATGAACTAAACAAGAGGGTTAATGGTATGATCAATGAGTTGGAGGACAAGCTGAACAGGGGCTTGTTCGTGAACACAAGGCTGGACGCCCAATCGGCAAAGCTCATGCTAGAGCAGGCAAGGCAGGAGCTGGGCAGCGGTAACCTGGACAACGCAATACGCGACCTCAAGGTCGCCATAGACCACCTGAGGGAAGCAGCTAAGGAGGACAGCGAGCTGGCTAGGGACGCCGGCAAGCTCGATGAATCGGTTAAGCAAACCGAGGCATTGAACGCGCTGGACAGGCTAATGCGAGGACAGGCAGGCCCTGTCGATAGAAACCAACCTAACGAACCAAGCTTTTTCGACGATCTTTATGGGCTGGATCATGAAGTCGATAACGGTTAGGACATCATAGTCCCTACTCAAAACCACACACCTAGGTCTCTCTAGGCACAACCTCGCCGCCTTTATTTCCGCCGGCTCGTCCTCGGCAAGGACGTACTCAAGGCCCAATTCCCTAAGCCACTTGATCCTCGATTTAGCAACCTCCCTGTGGATAGGCTTCGAGTAGTCGAGGGCGAAGACCACCCTGGGCCTTAGGTAGCCGTAGTCAAGGGCATACCTGATGTTGACTAGGAAGGACCTCGGGTCACTAACGCCGTAGGTTATGCTAGCCAGGTCAATGACTAGGTAGTCGAACCTACCATTCACCAGGTCAGGCAGCAAGCCCCTAGAGACCTCCCTAACGCACCTCGAGTAGGCCTCACGCAACCTGGGATCCATACCCAACCCTCAAAATCTGGATCCAGTGGTTATCCTTAAACCAATCTCAATAATCCACCCTAGCCTTGCATTGCATTATTCTTCTTGATTTTGAAGAAATAGAAATATAAATGTCTCTTAAAATAAATAGAATACATGCCCACTGTTAAAGTTACTAGGACACGCCCGCAAGTCTCGTTCTGGGACGGACTCAGGAGTAAGGTAGCAAAAGCGAGCGAGAGGGTTATTACTGCCTCGCCAATCCTCGACCCCAAGTTCGTTATTGAAGTTGCGAGGGCTAGGGATAGGGGCGTGAATACTG
>Ga0326758_100140_pt1 | contig 22296 bp, 18 predicted proteins | sample GCRJH_S_FD_207221 | JGI IMG/M metagenome (GOLD analysis project Ga0326758, IMG submission 207221) | Hot spring sediment microbial communities from Geyser Creek Basin, Yellowstone National Park, WY, United States - GCR.JH_S | ecosystem: Environmental > Aquatic > Thermal springs > Near-boiling... | reverse complement strand
CTTGACTGAGGGAAGGAGTAAGCAGAAAGAGAGTCGGTGGAGGAGCCTTTCCTATCAAGTAATAGTACGCTGAAAAACGATCAACGGATTGACCGAAATATTGGAATAAGAACTGGAACTTAACGCACGTGGAAACCTCAGCTAAGACGTTATTACCTGAAATAAAACTAGCTGCAAAGAACTCGGGTTGCGTATAGACCTCCGTTGTTCCTCCGGTGTAGGGCAACTTCAGGTTAATTGTTGCGAAAATTGCATAAAGGTTAGAGGTAGCCAGAATTAACAAAATGAAAGGGATTAATTTCGTTCTTATCCCACCTAAACCGAAAAGCATTGCTAAGGGAATTGATATATAGTCCATTAGTCTGTACGCAATGTAAAAACCCAAAGAAGTCTTAATCAAAACTGAAAAGAGCAAGAGCACTAGAAGGGATGAAAGGAGTAAGTTAACGTAAGTTAACTTCTTCTCATTAATGTAATAAAATCCTACTATGTAAGGTACTGCAAAAGGTAAGAAGTAAGGAGGGAAAACCGGTGAATAGGGTAACTTAACGAACAAGGAGAGTATAACAAGAACCACAATCAAGCCGGATATCACATAGCCTTTGACGTTAAACTTCAGCAAGAACATTGTTAAAAAGTAAAATGCTATATACACACCTAAGGCCAGTAGGTAAATAGGCCTAATTATTGTTGAAGGGAAGATTATTAATGAGAGGTGAGGGAAGAATATTAACAAAGGGAAGATTATTAATAGAGGTAAAGAGGCACTTATGAATTTCTTCCAGTCCCTGTCATATAGCGTAAAGAACAGCGCTATAAGAGACAAGAAACCAGTAAAATAGAAATATATTGGAATGAGTGATAAGGAGAAAAGAAACAACAAGAAGTACTCCTTTAACCCGCACTTTCTTCTCATCATTAACCATATAGCTAACAAGAAGAGCGGTTCACCGTAAACTGCGTTCTTAACTGCAGCATCTATCAAGGCCTCACCGAGAAATATGGCTAAAAAAGTTGAAGAAAGGAACGCGACTTTGACCCCGAAATCCCTAACCATTAAGTATATTATTAAAACCGAAATGGACCCCACGGCAGGTATAATTAACGGCTCAAAGGATATCGGATAAACGGACGTGATTTCTGAAAATATCGCTGAAAAGAACTCGCTACCTAAAGTCGGGTGAAATAAGAGTAACCTTGAAAGCGGAACCTTACCGCTTAATAACATGTTGGATAAGTATATGTTAACCCAGCTTATCGTAGTGAAAGGTTCACGGGTGTATAAGTACGGATAAAGCCTCAGCACTAGGGCTACAAAAGTGGGGATAAACGTAGCCCACTTACCCTTCACTTTTCTTCCCCTTTACGACCTCCTCAAGTTCTTTCTCTAAATCCTTCAAGTCCTTCGGTTCAGGAGCTTTAACCATCGAATAACCTATCCAACCAACTATGCCGAAAACCACGGTTATTATTGCGAAAACCGCTATTTTTAAGAAGATTTCACTGTAAGGAGAGAAGAAAAGACCGTAAGCGTAAAGAGCGATCACTAGAAGGGAAAGAGCAATAAGGATTATTCCTAAAGTCTTCATAGGAGAATATTATACAAGGGGGTTATAAATATTGGATACAATGACTACTCTATTTTACCTCCTCTTTACTTGTAGAATCGCCAAGGGACGTAAACTCTATGCCGAGGGCATGACCAGCTTCTATGAATCTCTATCGTATGTGCTGGGGGGATCACATTTCGCTATTATGTAGTAAAGACGTATGAACCTGAAACTTACTTTTTAATGCTTCAAATAGAGAACGAAAGACTTATCTGACGAGATGTAGTTAGCGTCTTTCTACCTATTACACTTTAGCTACCTTTCAAAATCACTATCTTCTAAGGTCTTCTTATATACATCCTCATACATATTCACGACCGTTTCCCAAGGCAAAACGTCCTCCGGTATTTCCTTAACCTTGAAGTCCTTAGCTTTTAGCAAAACGTTAGCTAGAGCCTTATAATCGCCGGGCTTAAACAGGAAACCGTTAACCCCCTCCTTAACCCTATACTTCAAAGCGCCTACGGAAGAGGCGATGACCGGTTTCCTCCTGGCCCAAGCTTCAGAAGCTGCTATAGAGAAAGCCTCAACGTAATCCGAAAGGCTCGGAATGACTACACAGCACGACGAGTCTATTAAAGCGATCTTACTCAGTTCGTCAAGAGAACCGGCATAAACAGCGTTCGCGCCTTCAACCTTATCTCCGCTACCAACTATTACGCCCTTAAAATTGGACAATTGTAGAGCCTTAATGAAGACCTCGACGCCCTTCAACTTGTGAATCCTACCCACGTAAAGCGCGAACTCACCCTCTTCTAAGTTAAAACGTTTCAACACCTCTTGTCTGAAATCCTCACTTAAAGGCTTAAAATATACGTCGTCTAACCCGTCAGGAATTAGGAAAGGGTTTGCGTTAAACTTCTCTAGAATTATTTTGTCGCCCAAGTTTTTCACTGTCACTGCGTTGGCTAACTTTAACCCCTTTTTTATCATGTAGTCCTCGTAAATAGGACCTACCAGTCTGTAAAATAAATTAGGATGAGTACGCAATGTCTTTACTGCTAGAAAACTCACTACTTTTTTACCTTTAAGCATTGAGGATACTGAAATATTAAAGTAGCTCAATGAGGAAAGCGCGTGAACTACATCATAATCTCCATCTACCTTATCTAGAGGTATTTGAATTTCCGGGTTGAATTTAAGGACCTTAACTTGCCTAACGTTCATACCTCGACAGGCTGAGGCAGAGAAGAACGTTACTTCGTGTCCCCTTTTAGTCAAGTAATAGTAAAGCCTTTGAGAAACAACCTCCATACCACCGTAACCGCAAACACTATGATGGACTAGTGCTATTCTCATCAACCATAAAAAAGCGGGGAAAAGAATTTAATCTTTCCTAAGAATACATCACCATCATAAATACTCCTCGTAATGCTAATTTATTACACTCTTAGTTTTAGGTATACATCTGAAAGTCGCACACATGGAAAAGGTACGATACAAGTGGTGAGAAGCAGCTAGATATCCCCTCCTTTGCCTCAGCTAATTCCAACAACAACGCCTGGAGCCATGTAAATTATTCCGTCCCTCAAACTCGTATTATAAACTATCTCTTGAATCATCGAGAAGTTACCATACTCATAATAATAACACCATATCAAATCTGGAAGCAAATACCCAGTAAGTGTAGCGTTAAAACTTAAAGGATAATAAAGCGTTAAGAGGAACGAAGGAGGTTTGGACACGGCGTAAGTATAAAGGAACTCAAAGTAATTATTATTAAGCGTGGCTTCAAAATTCCTACCCTCATAGTAGTAAAGCGAACCAATTAACACTAGGATAATAACTAGGATAGCGAATAAAGGCTTAGGTTTTCTGGAGAAATATATTTCAACAAAAGCTATTGCCATAAACGGCATTAACTGTTGCGGTATTCTCGTAATGTAACCCGCACCGCCCAACCATGCTGCTACCGGACCCACTATTAGGGAAGTAATGAGTATCAACACGGCTAGCATTAAGTATACCTCCTTCTTATCGCTCTTACGCGATAGTAAGAAAAATAGCAGTGCAGGAGTCAAAGTTATTATAGCCATGTATATTGCTTGGTAAAACACTATTTCAGCCCATATAGGCAAAGGTCTGTATAAATCTAGTGATGCTACATTAATTAAATTAAAAGGGTTTGTGAAAAACGTTGTTACCTCATAACCTAAAACTACGTAACTACCGTAAACCATAGCTATGTAATTAAGGTAGCTTATCCAGCCTATTCCGAATAGCACAGTATAATAAAGCGGCGTTCTGTTCTTCCTTAAATAGTAAAGGGCAATTGCTAAAAGCCCGAAGAAGGAAAAGAACGCAACGCCTAAGTGAGATAGTATTATCCCTGATGATAGCACTGCTATTGGCACTGAATGTTTTAGCCCCCCTTCCTTAACGCTCAAGTAAACTAATAAGAGTAGTAACCAATAAAGGGGCGTAGTGTAATCTTGGTCTACGTAATGAAAGTTTGGCGAGAACTCAAGGCCGAAGAATATTATGAGACCTATAAAGCTCTTATATATATCTAAACCTAATTTCCGGAAGACGTATAGGACTATTGGAGTGTAAACCAAGACCTCTATTACGTTATAGTACTTTACCAGAAAGGAGAGAATAAACGCATTAGGTGATGTTGGTATACCATTCATTATATCTATTAGCATAGCGTTAGCCCATTCAAATCCAGGTTGTTGCCTTACTAATTGATCAAGGGGATAAATTGGTGTAGTGTGACCAGTATAGAGCACGTATTCTGTCCTTGCTAAAAATCCTACTGCGTCATGAAACTCACTGCCGTATTGAGGAAATGAGTACCAAGGTAAGTAAAAACGAGCTAAAATAAACGCGATTAAGGAAATTGTTAATAAGAAGATTACGTTCTTGTTCTCTCTTTTAGTCAAATAAATTAAAATGAAGGAGAGGGCTGTGAGGACTGAGAATAGGGGAAAAGCGTAAGGGTCTAAGCTCATTTGGCCAAAATATTCATCAAATCCCATTAACCTGGAATATGAAAGGAGCGTAAGCGTATAAATTGTTAAAACTACTAAAACTGATAAGGAGACTACAAATAAGGGTAATACGCTCCTTCCTATTTTTACAGCCATTAAACTATTTCTTCGCCTAAACCTTTAATATTTTATTTTCGCTGTAGAGTAACCATAGTCCATATATCAAGGAGTGTAAAGCCCAAGATTATAATAAATTACAATAATTTATTATTATTAAATTTATAATTCCATTTATGAAGTTTACACTTCGCACATTTATAATTCATAATCTCTTATTGTCTGATAGGTATGAGAGTGGTTCACGTCGCCTTTTTATTATCCAATAAAGGGTGGAGTAGAGACAGTAGTATAAAAAATCAGGGAGTACTTACCTAGTAAAGGTAATAAGTTTTACGATATTACCTATAATAGGGATTGACTTAAAGGTAAAAATATTTTTGGGGAAATTGAGCAAATAAATGATGTAAATGTGTCAGACTTCCTGGATAATTTACATGGAATCATTGAAGTTAGTCAAGTTAATAGTCAGAGGTTATAAGACATATAGTTCCAGACATTATTCATGTTCACGTATGGAGGCATCCGCACGCGTTCCAATTAGCAAATGAAAAATTCGTTAAAACACTACAGTCTCATTCTCCTTTTTATCCAGTTTCTCAAGTAGGCCTAATAACTTTTATTTATTATAAACTTATTGATAATCTATTTTCTTCAGTCATTAGAAAGTATAATATTATAGCTATAACGCCGATAGAACAAGAAATTATAATGAGGAAATTTAAAATTCTATCGACGTTGATCCCTAATGGTGTAAACGATGTCTACTTTGAACAAAAGACAGAAGATAAAGGATGTTTACTTTATATTGGAAGGATAAGTAAGAAAAAGAACCTGTTAACATTACTCAAAGCATATAAGATTTCTTGAATGAAATAAGTTAATCTGCGCTGGTGCAGACGTAGGAATATTTAAAAAACTTCCTTCTTGTTCCAAGAAAAACCGACTTGATATTAAACACAAAAATGATGCAAGGGGTTAGAGAAAATAGAGCTATTAAGTTAATGCCGTGTACTTTTAAAGCTGGGTCAGTGAAGCGTTCAGCACAAATTTACTAAAAGCTGAAGCTAAAAAAGTCAGCTATTATAGTTGGCAAAGGCGGTCAAACATAGGTATCGTGTTCTAGCATAGCTAGTTTGAGACTCGAAAATGATACGTACTCCTTGGCTAAGGTAATAGCAACTTTGAAAGTTAATGATTCTATATACAGAAAATTAGGTGAAAGGTACAGAAAAAGCTGTAGACAGTAGATCGAGTTAGATTTTACCAATATTCGGATGCTAGTACGAGAAATCACTACGTACTACCGTCATAATAGTAAGCTTTTTATTCTTATTTCGTACTTTTTTGCATTTTATTTCAGTTATAACGGATACTCGTAATAGGAGGGAGTTTTTGATTGATGTTATTATCTCCGCATTAAATCAAACGTTGCCGAAAAAAGATTTATGAAATAGTTGGTGTAAAGAATTTCTCGGACATAATGACTTTATTAAAAAACCTACGTGTAATAACTTTATTTTATATTGAAGAGAATAAAGGTGCTGATCTTGTAAACGCCTTATCCTATTCAGAAGCGAAGTTATACGTTTTTTCGACGGTGATGATTTATGGGTTCCGTGGAAACTGGGAAAAAGTCCAGGAGGCATTTAAGCAAGAAAGCTTAGGCTAATATCATCACGTTCCTTTAGTTTTTAGGCAAGGGAAGAATTCAAGTGAACTAATAGACTTGTGGAAAATAAATAACCGAGAATTTTTTAGAAATAGGTTCGATGATCTAAGCCCAGATAATTCAAGTCTACTTGTATTAAGAAAAATGTTTTAGTTAAATACGTTTTTTAGTTAAAAAAGGTAAATTAATTCATTAATTACTTTTATTATTATTATTTGGCACTACTTAAAAACTGTAAGATTAAGCTCGACCGCGTTTTGTTAACTTTATACAGATAGCATTACAATAATTCTTCTGCTTTAAAAGAGAAAAGCTTTTAACATTGGTTAGAGAGAAAGCATTCTTTTTATATTAATGGACGTAAGGGGCAGTTGGAACTTATAAGTTCTTGTTAATCAGAAGGAACACGCGGCACCGTAGTTAGAGCGCTGCTGGCTCAGGCTTTAAGTGACTAAATAACTGTAGCTAGATTATTTAAGGACGGACAGTTAAAGCAAATATCGGTAATTATAAGAAATAAGTTAGCCTGGATTGTAAAAACCTTGGAGGAATTCCGTTATCATCAATCTTTACGCCTGAGTCCATTCAACTATACGCGGCAAGGAAGTGTTACGAAAAGGAACAAAAAGCTTCTTAATATAGTGTACTAAACTTTTATATGCATACGAGGTTGTTAACTAATGGGTGAGATATCTAAATACGCTATCACGTCGTACCTCCACATCTTACTAGGCTTGTTCTCGGCGAATGTTTTAATAGGCTTAAACGCAATCCTTATAGCTAGACTACTGGGGCCTGCAAATTACGGTTTATATACTCTTTCATTTTTTATTCCTTACTTTCTTGTAGGCTTCATAAATTTAGGAATGACTACTGCAGCGCAAAGATACATTTCGGAATTCATGGCTAAAGGAAAATTAGCAGGGGCGAAAAAGGTATTTCAAATCACTACATCTTACATGCTTACATTGTCCTTTGTTTTCACAGTGCTCTTCTTAGTCCTAAGTAGTTTCATAGCGAGTTCAATACTGAATAGACCAGAATTAACTGTTTATTTAAGGATTTCAGCTTTAGTAATTCTCTTAGAAACAGTATATAGGTACATTAGTTTTTATCAGCTACTAGCATTGGGAAAATCTCACATAAGTTCGTTTATAGATTTCTTACATGCATTATTGAGGTTTATCTTAGCGCCATTATTAATAATTCTAGGTTATGGGATAGCAGGGGCGATCTTTGGTGCATTAGCGGGATATACTGTTTCTGGGATAGTTGGGCTCACTTATTTGCTCTACATTTTTAGGGGGATAAAAGCTGAAGGAGATATATCGTTAAAGAATATTTTCTCTTATAATATACCGTTTGCGATTTTGGGCATATTGGGGTTAATTTCGAATGAAGTCCAATATATCTTACTTTCCCGGCTAATAATCGCCTCAGAGATAGGTAATTATGCAGTCGCTAACTACTTAACTAGTATTACAGCCAGTTTCACTACTCCCTTAGCTCAGATAACTTTACCCACCTTCTCTAGGATAACTGACGAAAAACAGTATGCCGAAGCAGTTATGAAGTATTCTAAATATGCTTTACTGATAACGTTAGGAGCGCAAGGGATGTTATTTTCCGTTTCGTTTCCACTTGTTTACTTACTTTATGGGGAGAAGTACTCGTTAGCCCCCTACTTGCTTCAGCTTTCCTTGATCCTCTCGATCTTGACCTCGTTTCTTTCTCTTTACGGAAGAAATACTATCTTCTATATAAAAAGAATGTACAAGATTCCAATTGTAGAAAATATAATTAATATTTCCGTATTTATACCACTGACATATTTTCTCCTCTTACGTTTTGGTATTGTCGGCATGATATTTTCAAGTTGGGCTTCATCAATTGTATCCACAATCTATGAGGATATACAGTTGAGTAAATTAATAGGATTGAAATTGAAGGAATCAATTTTCACCCTTATTAGGATTGAAATTGTAGCACTGATCTCGCTCATATTACCTACTGCCATAGAGTTCAAGATACCTTATCCTTACAACCTTCCACTTTCCCTGCTAACTTTTATAACTCAATATATAGTATTGATAGCACTTTCAAAAACAATCTCTGCTATTGAAATTAAGGAAATTGAATCAGCCCTTGAGAACAGCAAGCTTAATATTATTTTGAAACCGTTATTGAAACTAATTCTCATTATTTCGTCCTTACGAGTTTAAATCCTTCTAACTACTTGGTGTGACGCCTATTGCTTAAAGCTTAAAGTAGTCTAATTATACATTACTACTATGAGAATAATAATAACGAGAAGAGAGCATCTTGATGGTCTAGACAGCACCAGTAGGTTTGTTTTCACGTTAGCGGAAGGAATGAGAAAATTAGGTAACGAAGTAATTTTCCTTACACATCACGTTGGAAGCCTTTTTCCCCCTTCGGAAAGATGGGGTGTAGATGCTAAATATACTGCTTTTTCAGTCCCTAAGCCTACAAAAAGTAGTTATTGAATGGTTTTTTGAGGGAAGCAAGGTAGTAAATGAGCTTTCTCCAGATTTGGTCATAATGAACGGAGTTGCGTGGATAAGAAGTAAGGCTAAGAAAATTGCTGTAATTCACGGTAACGGTCTTGATGAGGCTAAATAGAGTAAGGTAAACGCGCTAGCCTTACGCTTCCTTTATTCCAAGCAAGATTATGTCGTGTGTACTTCGCAGAAGGTTAGGAGAATGGCTTCAGAGTTGGGCATTAAATGTCATGAAGTTATACCGATTCCCTTTAAGAACGAGGGATTTAAATCGTACCCTAGAGATAAGAGAGAATTTATCCTTCATGTAGGGACTAGAGGTGAGAAAAACGTTCCCGTTTCTGTGGAAGCTGTGAAGCTCTTAAGGGAAAGAGGGTTTAACGTGAACCTAGTTATAGTAGGCAGTGCTGCTCATTACTGGAAGGAAAAACTTGTTTAAAGCCAGGGTTTAGGCATTACTTTGGGTTATATCCGAATTACCAGAAATTTACAGAATGAGGAAGATTGAAATTTTCATTAATGAGAAAAAATTAATCAGAAGGGGTTTAGTAGTAAAACACCTATCAAAAATGTAAAAACACAAATATCGAGTAGATAGGATTTTTCATTATCTAAACACTCCAGGTATTATTTATCTAATTTTATCACACCGTAACGACCCTAAGTCTTCCTTAGAGACACAAGGTTCATAATATTTTCATTCATGTTTTAAGGCCTCGTATAAAAAATCTAAATCCTTTTTCGTTGATAATGTTATCAACTGGAAAATTTTGAATTTCAGTTTTTATTATAAGCTTATCACCTTCAGTTATCAGCCCCTGAATTTCCTTCTTGTAAAACAAAATTACAATATCCTCATAAAGCCACCTACTAACGACGAATTCTTTTCCGTTACTTTAATTTTAATTTTCTCCTTTCCTTTTATGTACTCTAGTGCCAATGATAGCCAGTTATCTATAATCTCCCTGCTTTTTAGGATCACTTTGACTTTCGTAGTTAAATTCACAACCTTTATTCCTTTTCCCGTTATTAAAATAATGCTGTTACGAGTTACCGGAACTCCCTGATCTGGCTAGCTTTGATTGATATTCCTTTATACCGTCTTTAACCCCTTTCATTACTTCTAAAGCGTTATTGGGCGAATATAATATAAGGATAATCGATGAGACTAAAACGTACCATATAGCTTTAGGCTTCGAATACCACTTGAAAGAAAAATAAGTATTAGCCTTAGACTTACCGAAAATCCGTCTCGATAAAGACACTCCTCTATCTCCTCCTTCCTCAATAGGTATGTGGTAAACGTAAAAATATGGGTTGAAGACTATCTTATATCCAGCCTTTTTAACTCCCTGTTGAAAGTCGCTCTCCTCTCTAAACCCGTTAGTGCTGTCGTAGAACTCATCGTACCTAACGTTTCTTACGGCCTCACCCTTTATCATGAAGAAGGCCGGGACGAACTCAGCAAGCCTGGGACCATGTATAACGTCCAAGAAAATGTAACCTAAGGCTTTACTTAACGGGTCCGCGATTCGAAGGTTTAAGAAGAAGTCAGGGTCTACTACCCTATTACTCAGATTAATCACTTTGCCTCCCACTACCCCAATCGACCCGTTAACGAGAATTTTTAAGCTCCCCTTCACGTCACTTTCTGTTGGAATATAGTGGTCGTCGTCTGCATATATCATAAACCTACAGTCGTTTTGTAAAGCCATCTCCAACACGCGGTTTTTAGCTGTAGTTGGCCCGCTCCTCTTGTCGCTTATCTCGTACACAACGCTTTTACCTTTAATCCCCTCTAAAGCCTCCTTATATCCTTCGTACTCTTTCTTCTTTGAAGAGTCGGCCTTAATAATTAGAGTGTCGACTTCTTGCCTATCTAACCAGCTCTTCAGCGTCTTTTTGAATAATTCCGATCTGTTATACGAGGTTATTAGAACTGCCAGTTTACACATATCTCTTCAAACCTTCTATTTTCTCGTTCAGCCTGTACTCCATCCTCTTTAAGTAAAGGGCCAGCACGGATAGGAGGAGGGATATAAGCCCTACGTTAAACAAGCTGAAGCCTATAAACGCTAGGACAAAGTGGAAAACGCGATAAGCTAAGTAGTCTAAAGCTACGTAGGATAGTATGGCGATGCCGGGTAGTAATAATACTGACCCTACTACGAATATGAGAAACACCGGGTTGTACTTAGCTGCGAGCAGAATCGTATCGAAGAGTATTTTGAAACCATGTACTTTCTTCAATTTGCTCTCTCCTTTTCTAGCCCTATAATCACCGATTACTTCTCCTATCCTCTTCGAATGGGAAGCTAAGTAAGCGCTTATAGCGACTTCGATGGAGAAACCTTTGGCTTCGAAGTTAACTCCTTTGACTTCATCAGTCCTCAGCACGTAAAAACCGGAAAGAACGTCCTTCAATCTGGTCCCGAAGAGTAGGTTGAACGTTTTAGTTATGACCCAGTTACCGAAGCGATTGAGTAAGGGTATGTTCTTCCTGTTCCCTCTCACGACGATTACCTCGTCGTAATCCTCCATGATTTTTAACGCCTTGATCACGTCGGCAGGGTTATATGTGTAGTCTCCGTCGATTACCGCCACGTAAGGCGTGTCTACGTGTTTTAGTCCTGTCATTACGGCCAAGGCTTTTCCCTTCCCCTGTTGGTAGATCACTTTAGCTCCTCTCTCCTTCGCTATTTCTGCAGTTCCGTCGGTTGAGTATCCGTCCACCACTATTATTTTGTTGAACCCTAAGGACTTTATTTCGTTAATCACTAGTCCAATTCCGTCCCTCTCGTTGAGCGTGGGTATTAAGAAAGTCACTAGCTCTTCTACACCCATTCTTCTATTGTCGACTTTTGAAAGTAATTTATAAACATTCATAAGCCTTTGTCGAAATCATGGATTCCATTAGGATTATACAAACGTTAACGAAAGCGTTACGAAAGGCTAATCACCCGTACAAGATTGGAGACGTCAGCGATTAAAATTCGGTACGATAATAACGTTGGTTTTTGTTAGGACGTGTGAATTGAGACAAATCATTATATTTATCTCTTTAAATAGTCTAATACAGTTAGTTTCAATACTATAAAACGTTACTATAAAACGTTTTAGTACGAAAACCGTGGTAAGCTTAAGGAGTGAGGCGGTTCGTAAGTAATATGCAAAAGTTCAACTTCATCTGAAGTGGCGTTTAATGCTAATAAATGATCAATCATGGAATAAATTCCTTTACTTAAATAAAACGCGTGCTAACGGAAGTGGGCTGTGAGCGTTTACTTCTGTATTAGCCATCCCTGTAGGTAGAGCGCTTTGAAGCCGCCGAGCGCGAAGCTCTTGATCGCGTCCTGCGGCGTTTCTACTAGCGGCTCTCCTGCCAAGTTGAAGCTCGTGTTCAGGATTATTCCCTCACCCGTCTCGTCCTTGAACGCCTTGATCAGCTCGTACCAGGTCCTGTTCTGATCCCTCGTTACGGTCTGCGGTCTCGCCGTTTGGTCGACGTGACAAACGGCGGGAACGACCTCACACATCTCCGGCTTGAACTTGTACATCAGAATCATGAATTGGTGCGGTACCGGGTCTATGAAGTACTTACTGGCGTCATCCTCAAGCAGTGAGGGCGCGAGCGGTCTCCACCACTCACGACCCTTAATCCTGTTCACAACACCCCACATGTCCTTTCTCCTAGGATCGGCGATTATCGAGCGGTTACCGAGGGCCCTGGGGCCGAGCTCAGCCCTACCCTGATACCAAGTAACGACATAGCCCTTGACTATTAAGTCAGCGACCTCATTGACGTCGTCACCGACGTACTTAGCGTTCCAGCCTCCCCTTTCCACCACCTTCTTGACTTCCTCGTCGCTGTACTCAGGGCCGAGGTAAACGGTCTTGAGCCTCTGTCTCTTCATCTTTCCGCCGAGTACGTGCTCGTAAACGTAAGCAGCGGCACCAATAGGGCCTCCGGCGTCGTTCGCTGCCGGGAATATGAACATGTCGTTGAAGGTTTTGGAGTAGTGAATGACCATGTTAGCTTTTGCGTTAAGGGCAACGCCGCCGGCCAGGCCGAGCTTATTCTCACCAGTGTGATCCTTAGCCCACTTAGCGAGGTGAAGCATGGTCTCCTCAGTAACAGCCTGAACAGCCCAGGCCAGATCAACGGCGTCAGGATGCAAATCACCGTGAACATCCCAGGGAACCCTCTTACCAGGATAGAGGGAGTCGGCAATGAACACATAGGGCTTTGCAAGATAATCAGTAGTACCCTTGATCTTCCACTTACCAGGAACAGCAATCCTATACGGGTAATCCTTATCATCAAACCTTATGAAGGACTTAAGCTTCTCGTAGTATTTGCTGGCTTTACCGTATGGCGCAAGGCCCATAACCTTACCAGGACCCTCGATACCGACGTAACCAATCTTCTCACTAACGAAATCATACAAACCACCAAGTGAGCCATAGACGGCGGGTATTGAGACTACCTTCTCGAACTCACCATTCTTTACCCTCCAAACAACAGTGGACTCGAACTCACCAGTACCATCTACAGTCAAGACGGTTGCATTATCAAAACCACTGAAGTAGTAAGCAGAGGCAGCATGGGCAAGGTGGTGAGGGACAGGGATGACACTAATGTTACCAGGAGCATCCTCACTGATGGAGTGAATCACAAACCTAACAAACCTACGAGCCAGATCAAGAAAGTCAATACGAAGATAAAGAAAACCAGCCCTCAAAACTCCAAAACTCTTACCAATGATACCACTCTTAAAAATCAAGTTCCCAAAGGTTGATATCCACCATTCATGTCTCCTACTCAATGCCATGAGCCTTGGGTCCCAGTTTATTGCGTATGCGTCTACGTCTTTTGGTTTTATCCCATACTTCCTCCTCAGGAAGAGGAAGGCTTGTTTTAGGGCGTTTATTGGTAGTTCCGCTGGTGAGTGCTTGTGCCTCGTCCACCTCTCCTCCTCACTAGCAAAAACCAACTCACCGTCTACAATAACACCAACCGCATTATCATGCTCAACAGGCCAATTAAAACCAACGATAACAGTCATTAAGGAACCAAGAAACAACAGATTAATAAGAATTAGCGAGTTCGTTAATGGCCATAGTCCCTCGAACCCTACCCATACTTCGCCTTAGCCTCCCGCTCTATCTCGAGCGATCTCCGCCTCATGGAGGTAGACGGGAAGGTTCATGAGATAGAGAACGCCTTGGCCGAACAGGTGCTGGTGAATGGAACTGAGTGACCTGGAGAAGAAAATACTCATCCACATCTACAAGTACGGTCCCGACACGCCCTGGCTCATGGCGAGGAGGCTGTTAGGCGAACACGGCTGGGCCCCCAAGTACGACGAGGGCGAAATAGAGATGGCCTGCGCTAGACTCGAAGAGGCCGGACTCTTAACGAGGTTCCATTGTTTGTTGCGACCTTTTTAGACGTCTACAGCAAAGGACAGTCCTTAAATGTTGAACCTAAGTGACTTTATGTGCTGAATTCTTTACCTAACCTAAACTTTCTTGTATAATGATATATACTGCAGCCTACCTTTGGGTCGTGCTTCTCCGTGTGAAGCCTGCACTCAAAACCCCAGCCCATTCAATGAGGTTAAGAGATTCTCATTCCTGACACCGCTGTTCAAAGGGTGAGTCTCAAGTACTATGTGCTCGAAGGCCCTTAGCCTCTCCCTCTCGGGGCCGAGTATTACTTGCGCCTCGCAACCCTCGCAGCCCATCTTGAGCAGGTAGGGGTCGTCAATCATGCTGAGGAGGTCGCTGATGGTGACGCCAGGCACCCTGCAGGGGCCACTGCTGAGCGTGGAGAAATAACGAGATAACAGCAAGTCGTAGTCGCACGGAACGCTCACCGGCTCATCGCTAAGGGCTGCATTTGTCACCTTCACCTTGTCAGCGACGCCGCTCAGCCTCACGTTCTCCTCAGCACACTTGGCAACGTTGGGCAGGGGCTCAACAGCTATCACCTTCCTCGCCACGATGAGGACGAAGTAGAGGGCCGTGTCGCCTACATCGACCCCAACGTCGATCACGTCCCTGTCCCTGAGGCCGAAGAGCTAATGACGGTGTCTTAAGAGACCCCAAGTGTCTAGTCAAGTGTCTACACGCGCTCCTGGTAGCTGCCAGGAGGAGCAAGGTCACAAGGACTGTCAGGCCCTTACAACCTGAGGGACAAGCGGCGCCTGGAGACTGGGCCAGGGCATGGTCCTGAGTGGCCATGAGGCCTCCTTCCACTACTGTTGCCCTTTTACACTTAACCTTGTGGAAAAACGCCGAGGGCTGGCACTTACAGGAGGCTGTCCCCGCGACTGAGGCAGGCCGAGCGCAGCTGGGCCCTGCGTCATAGTATGGCCCAGCTTGTAGCCTCAACCAGCGTACAGGGGCCAGCACCCTGTGTCCGCGGGACACACGAGGGGGACACTGACCCAACAGGGGCCAAGTGCTCGGGCACGCCGTTGTCCTAGGGAGGCTGCCAGGGGGTTAGTGCTTTTCCCCAGAAGCTTCTGGGGAAAAGTGGTCAGGGACCGTACGACCTGTGAGGCGACTGCCGAGCCTTGAGGGGGACTTGGTGAGGGCCCTCTGCTAGGGCGGCTTGAGGCCAGCTAGGACCTCCTCAGCCACCTTGACCTCCGTGTGGTGAAGGATGTGGTCAAGGGACCTGTGGCACATTATCTTCGCAACGATTGAGGGCAAGTGGCTGAGTCTCAACAAGTGTGTGATGAGGGCGTAGCGAAGGCTGTGCGTGTTGAACCCATACGTCCTCCTATAGTGCGTCTTGACTGCCTTGGGCCCCTCAAGGTTGTGAATCTCCAGGCCATAAATGGACACCTACACGCCTCTCTCGAGAAGAGGGATCAGATCGCATTGATAAGGAGCTGAAGGAGGCCTTAGTAATATGAAGTCAAGCCTTCACAGCGACCTTGGTCTATTGGCCTCTCAGACTTTTAAATCTTTGAAGTCCTTCGCCTCTAGAGAACGCCCTATGAGGGTAGCGCTCGTCCACACCATGGTCGACGCGGCCGGAGGGGGCGAGAACCTGATGCTAAACATGTACAGAGCCCTGAGGGAGCTCGGGCATGAGGTAGACATATACGCCGCCCACGTCGACGAGAGGGCCTGGAGAACCCTCACCGAGGGCGCAGCGCAGGGCCCAAGGCCCATATTAGTGGGGGAGCCCGTAGTTAACAGGCTCATCCCCATAGCGTTGACGCTCAGGACCTTCTTAGCGATGTCATACTTAGGTAAGCGTCTCAAGAGGCTGAAGCCAGATCTTGACCTAATTATAGACACCTATGCTAACGTGCCTGTACCCTGGGCTGACGCCTCCTACGTTCACTTTCCGGCGCGATGCCTTCTAAGCTTCCTGTCCAGGCACCGCAGGTTACAACTACATGAAAGGCTCTACTTCAGGCTTATTGCGTGGATGGCGAAGAGGCTTGCGGACAGCGCTAGGCCCGTTATGACAAATAGCTCGTGGACGGCAGAGTACGTCAGGAGAGCATATGGAAGCCAGAGGGTCTACGTCGTTCACCCGCCGGTTAACGTCGAAGAGCTATCGTCAATAGGAGGTGACAGGGGCAGGATAGTCCTGACCGTGAGCAGGATAGTGCCGGAGAAAATGGTTGCAGAGATACCGAAGGTCGCTAGGCTTGTGCCTGAGGCAGAGTTTTACCTTATAGGAAGGACTGGCGATTACTCAGAGCGCACGCTTAAAGTTATTGAAAGTGAAGCCGAGGGTCTAAGCAACTTCCACGTCGAGACGGACGTGCCAAGGAGGAGGATAATTGAGCTGATGTCACAGGCCTCTATATACTTGCATCCACCTTTTGCTGAGCACTTCGGGATTGCAATTGCTGAGGCGGCAGCGGCTGGCCTTGTGCCAGTGGTCTACAGGGACGGGGGAGGGTGGACCGACATAGCGTCAAGGGTTGACCAGGGGCTTGGGTACTCTAGAGTTGAGGAGGCCGCGCATATCATTAGGTCTCTGCTTAACGACCCTGGGAGGCTAAAGGGGCTTTCGGCTAAGGCAAAGGAGGTGGGGAAGGGCTTCAGCTATGAGAGGTTTAAGATAAGGCTTAACGAGGTAATTAGCTCCTTAAGCCTGGACCTCTCAGCTAAATAGCTTAATCAGCAAGTGCGAGGTCACAGTTAATTTAGGCTTTAGGGAAAGGAGCTGTAAAATAATGGTCATTGTCTCTATTGTCTTAGTACAATATTTTGCGGCAAGAAGTTGCCTATTGATAGTTAAGTCTGAAGCTTTGTATTTAATTAATGAAAATATGCAATCTAAGCCATCGTTTGCGTTGACCTTATCTTTAGGCAGCCGATCGATCTCGTCCAAGCTCCTGTACCTGATTACTTGTGCCTCTTTCGCCCTCAGGTTATCCTTAGGGTGCACGGGAACTCCGAGGGCCGCCGCTAACCTCATGGACCTGGACGAGGGGTCATCAGTATCGTGGAAGAAGACGAACGCCTTACACTCTGAGAGCTCCCTGATTAGATCGTCATGCGGCAAAGAGGGAACAAAGCTTAGACTCACCCTAGCTAGGAAATATATTGCCGAGGCCGAGGAGTACTTAAAGAAAGGCGATTCGGTACAGGCTTCTGAAAAGGCGTATAAGGTCGCTGAGGAAGTGGTTAAAGCCTTATCGGAGAAGTTCAATTTGCCAGAGTATCAACAAGCTGTTAAGGAAGGGAGATGGTATGCTTACACTTTAGGTAGTGCGTCAGCCTCTCTATCGAAAATGTTGGGTGAATGGGTAGTTAATGGGTGGAGTAGCGCGTATTTCCTTCACGTTTGGGGCTTTCACGAGTCTAAACTCAGTGTAACTGATATAATCCCTTACCTAGAAGGGGTTAAAAAATTGCTAGAGAACGATGAGAAGGTGATTGGGAACTGAAATCCTAATTATCTAAATTCAATTTCTAGACAGTTTACTGACCTCCTGACTATATCCGTATTTAAACCGGCTTTGAACTAGGAAGTGCTTCTCTTAACGATTACTTAGGCTAACTAGTAAGATGAGAAGTTAGGAACTAAATGGGGAAGCAGTTGTTCTATCTAAGCGCCTATCTGCTAACCTAGATACAAGGAGCCAACACACTAATAGGTCTCCTAAAATTACATAAATCAACAAAGATTAAAAAGGAGGAGAGAAGGTCATTTCTTAAGCTTTCTAGTCTCTAAGTACGACGGGATAAATAGAAGACTTATTGCTAACGCAATCCAATATATGATCTGAGGATAGAAGGCGAAGGTTAACAGTAAGTTAGCGTTCTCGTATTTCACGTTCACTAATTCCTTACCTATTTCTAAAAACGAATAGTTAGAGTCTATTCCGTGCGATGACATCAAATACGTTATCACTATATATATTATGATAGGATACACTAAATATGAGACAGTTAACGTCGGTAAAGTTCTGTTTCTAATTATTTTTCCTTTTAAAAATAAGTAAATATCTCTACTTATTGCTATTATTAAAAATATTCTAAACGCTTCCAGGGCCGCGCTTATTACGTATGAAATCTTGAGAAACGTTCCTAGGAAATATATGGACATTTGGAATGGGGAGGTCTCTATTACTACAAGTCCGCCAAAATTATAAGTCCACCAGTAGAAAGGTAGTACGATTATAATCAGGCTAGAAATCAGGTAAATTAACGTGAAGGGATACTTCATCATAGCGCCGTCACGTATGTAATGTTCGTTTGGCCTATTTGAGCTTTTATAGTAATATTTTCATTATACACTTCACTTTCATTTATTATTTTGATTTCCAATAATTGTGTACTCCCAGGAGGAATCGTGTAAATCTTGGTTAAGTATAAGTATTTGCCGGTTATGTTGTATATGACAATAGTTTCATTGAAAGGATTGTGAACTGGAACATATACCTGATTTATGGATATAGATAACGAGTTGCTTACTTCGAAGCTTTCGCTTATGTTTTCTCCATAAACGTTGGCGAGGAGAGTTATTTTCTCATTAGGAACGCCGGTGAAATTAGTTACATAAATTCTTAAGATTCCGTTGCTGAAAGGTCTAATTTCGGTTTTGTTCAATAGATATAAATATTTGCCGGTTATGTTATAGATTATAAGAGTAGTGTTCAGAGGATTGCTAACAGCTATGGATACTTCTCCACTCTCGTAATACGTTAAGTTTATGGAACTGCCCAAAGGAAATGTTTTAGTAATATTGATGTTTCCTATTCCAACTAATACAGTTATGTTTTCAGTTTTGTTTTTTATATTATTGTACAATAAATAGAAATTAGTTACGTTAAAAGGTACATATGAGTAACCGGGCTTCAAAGCATAAGCTCTCTCTAGTTGGAAGTACTCTCCGTAAGCTTTGTACAGCATGATAGTGAAGTTGAATGGATTATATACTTTTACGTTTACGACTCCTCCAAGAGTGTTAGGTAATGAAACGTTGAAGTTTTTGCCTAACAATTCTTCCTTGATTATTTTTATTCCGTCAACTTCTACACTAACATTAACTATTTCCTTACTTTGATTATATAAATTGTAAAACCCGGTGAAATTACTAACGTAAAACATCGCAGTGGAAGTGGCGTTACTTCCTATGGTAACGCTCTTTTCTAAGTACAGATATTTTCCAGTTATATTGTCAATAGTTATGCTGTAAGGGAAAGTGTTGGTAATATTCACACTTACTGGTCCACCTTGATAATTCGGTACAGATAGAGAGATGTTTGAGCTTTTAGATAAAATCATGTAACTACTGAAATTTATTCCATCGACATTTATGCGGAAAGTGACGTTTTCTTCTCCTTCGCTATAAAGCTCGTAGAACCCCGTAAAGTTCGTTATGTTGATGAACACCTCTTTCTCCTCAAATGGGGCGAAGTATTGCTCGGAGGAAAGAAATAGGTACTTTCCAGTAATATTTTCAATTACTATACTCTGATTGAAATCGTTGTATATGTTTAAGTAAACCCCTCTATTGTTTATGGAACTGAGATTTACCAACAGCTTTCCGGTGATCTGCTTAGGAATTTTAGGCACATTTATTTTTAAATTTCCCGTTAAATTATGATAAAAGGAGGGAACTTCAATACTCAACTTGCCAGAGATATGTTTATACTCGTTGGCTAACCGAGTGAGATTTTGGAGATCTATGTTAAACGAAGAAATAGAAATGTTTTTGGGTATTATAAAGTTTATTTGATTAGCTATTAGCTTTGGTTGATTCACATATGTATTTATATTTGCCGGAACGTCAGTTATTATAATATAAGCCAAGAAAAAGGCTATAGCAACAATAGCCCCAATAAGCTTTACTATATCCATAATAATACTTGTGATAAGTTACTTAAAAGTATTTATAGTGCCTTCTTTGAGAAAAGGCTTTTTAAAAACAGACGAGGACGCCTCTTATGGAACCTCGGTCAGTATATTGATTCCCACTTTGAATTCGACTAAGACAATTAGAAAGACCTTAGAGTCTATAAAGCTTTGAATTACTCTAACTCTGAAACAATAGTAGTTGACGGTAGATCGAACTACGGCACTTTCGTTAAAGAGTACAAAAGCCTTTACAACTTAAGAGTCGTAATTGAAGAAGGGAGAGGTAGGGGAGTCGCTTACAACAGGGGCGTCTTGGAGAGCAGAGGTAAGTACGTCGCGTTTCTCGACAGCGATGCCGCTGTAGCTACTCCGGGATGGATAAGCGACGCGGTTAAGGTTATGGAAGCCGACGACGAGGTAGCGGTCGTTTTCACAAAGGTGTACTCACCCCCCGACTCCACGACAATGCAGAAGGCGATAGACACCTTCCTGTGTAAGGGATTTACTACCGCTAACGGGGCCGTATATAGACGTGATGCGGTGATTAAAGTAGGCGGTTTCAACGAGAAAATGAACTATATGCAGGAGGACGAGCTGTTGTTCAGGTTAAAGAAGGCCGGCTATACTTTTTACGTCAACTATTCTGACTACATTTATCACTACCACAGGAACTCTTTGAGGTCTTACTTAAAGCAGAACGCCGAGGCCGCTAAAGGCGCCAAGGCTTATCGGGCCTTCACCGGTGAGAGGTGGATAGTAAAGGACTCTATAACCAGGTTATTTATTCTCTTAATTTCTATCGCGTTATCAGTGATATTAATTGTAACCGGTAAAATACTGTTGTTCTTGGCTTTAATGTTGCTATTTTATATTATGCTCTACATAAAAGTGAATTTAGAGACGTGTAAACAATACAAGTGGTCTAAGTACACGCTGTTAGCCCCCTTCCTGATCTACATGTCTTTAATAGGGTTCTTTATAGGTTACGTGTCGCCTTAGAAGACTTAGGCGTTACGAGTTGTAATTTTGCTGTGATCATTGAAATGAAAGCCTATTAATGAAAACCCGAGCGGTTTTTCCGAATGCTCTTAGGCTTAGAGCTTTTAGCGCTCCACTTCTCGGAACCGTTGGCTTACTACCTTATAATTAAGGATGAGAAGTTACAGGAGGTTGAAGCTGAAGGCTACGTGCCCGTAAGCATAGTTATCCCTACCTATAACGAGGGGGATAAGATCAGGGACAAGTTGTTGAACGTCGTGAAGAGTTACCCTCTGGAGTACGCTGAAATTATACTAGTTGACTCTTCTACTGACAACACCGTTGAGGTGGCAAAATCGCTCGGCATCCCAATAAGAATAATCAAGGAGAGGGAGAGGAGAGGTAAGATATTCGCGGTGAAGGAGGGGATAAGGAACGCCAGTAACGATATAGTAGTGATAACCGACGCCGACGCCTTGTGGGACGACCCCTTGATAGACGCCATAAAGTACTTGAAGGGCGAGATCGGAGCCGTAAGCTGCATTAAGAGGAGTAACAGAGGCGCTGAAAACGCTTACAGGAACTTCTACAACGTGATCAGGCTGTCAGAGTCAGCTATTTACTCCACCCCGATCTTCCACGGTGAGCTAACGGCCTTCAGGAAGAGCCTGCTTTCGGCGGATGAAATCCCTAACGCCGGTGCCGATGATAGCAGCATAGCTACGCTCATCGCTTTGAAGGGGTATAGGGCCATATGCACTAAAGTGAGGGCGTTCGAGTACTCGCCGAAGGGGTTAGATTACTTCAGCTGGAAGACTAGAAGGGGGCTACACTTGGTGAGACATTTTATACGCTTTTTGCCTAAAGTATTGAAAAGTAATAACAGGAAATATAAGGCAATCTTTCTCGAGGAGTTTTACCTGCACTTGATAAACCCCTGGTTTTTAGCGCTCGGTATAGTTCTAACGGCGATTTATCTGCCGAAGCTTTTCCTCTTCTTGCTATTAGCGCTGTTGATAACCTTAGTCATACCTCAATCAAGGGAGTTAGTGAAGGCCTGGATACCCAACCAGTTCTTCCTAATAATGGCGCAGTTCAAGGCTTTGAGAGGCGAATTCTTG